>Ga0209611_10005260_pt1 | contig 21765 bp, 12 predicted proteins | sample S1TSphgellanicum_3_FD_187693 | JGI IMG/M metagenome (GOLD analysis project Ga0209611, IMG submission 187693) | Host-associated microbial communities from peat moss isolated from Minnesota, USA - S1T2_Fc - Sphagnum magellanicum MG (SPAdes) (version 2) | ecosystem: Host-associated > Plants > Peat... | reverse complement strand
TACCCGCCATTATTCAAGACTATTCAATCCTGGATTTTAAGCATTTTATTACTTTGCTTGGGTTACCCAATAGCAATCACTAAGCACAACTAGCCTTGATGAAGAAGAGAGAAATTGAAAGCATTAAAGGTTTGTGGGTACTTACGGGACTACGGCAGCATTAAGGATTCCTTCATGTGATATAAGAATTGCTTCGAGTTCTGCTGGTGGCACCTACAAAAGTATCAACATAGAAGAAACTCCAGGACATCAATGAAGCTATTATCATTGGAGATTTGTTTCAAAGACATACCATAATAATGATGAATCGTCTTGAAGAACAAACATAATACATACTTGAACATTTGGAGGCTTGATCAATTATATGTTATTCTCTTGAGGCCAGGTAGGCCAAACCTTTATGACAAAACTAGATTTGTTTCCTTTGAGTTGTATTGAGAAAAACTCTTACCTGGAAGCCTTTCACTTTGATGATTTCCTTGACACGATCTACAATGAACATCTCCTCATCTTCATCGATGAAAGCAATGTCGCCTGTGTGTAGCCACCCATCTTTGTCTATTGTGTTGGCTGTTGCTTGTGGATCATTCAAATATCCTGCAATTCAATTGATCATATGTAAAATGTATTCATTAACTTTCCTTTCAAAAAATGGCTTCCAATTTCACCCACTTTCAAATAGGTAATTGCTCGATCACATGTAGTTCAACACTTTGTTGTACTAAGCCATTTTCGCCATGGGAAACAACACAACAAAAATTGAACAAATTGTTGAAAATCATGGGGTCATTGTTGTAGCCTAGGCAATGCATATAATTTGGCTTTTTGCTTCAAGAGTTGGGAGCCTATGTAGTTCAAAATGAGCACATCTCTTTCTATGGCACAACAAATTTATACATTTCCTTTGCACTCTAACCAAAAATGAAACATGTGTTGTGTTGGTTGCTACACAAAGTTTGCAGATGAACCAACCTTTCATAATTTGAGGCCCTCGGATACAAATCTCGCCAGGTTGGTTGTATGTCAAAGAAAGGCCGGTGTCATTATCCACAATCTTCACCTCCGCATTGCGCACCACTGTTCCACATGAACCTGGTTTCACTGGGAATGGAGTCTTTGCAAATGCCAAACACATAGCAAGCACTGGACCAGCTTCTGTCATTCCATAACCCTACAAAACCCACCACACAATAATTATTTTTTTCCATTTTGCAAACATAAAGAATTATGATAATTATATATATATACTCCTTGTATTTTGAGTTTGGTTATTCTTCCTTTGAACTTGATTTGCCAGTCATGATGTTTCAAGGGCGAAGAAGAATACCAAAAATTGTTCCTACAATAGTTTGATATAGGATATTACACTTGGGGTTGTACCCCAAACAAATGAAAGAAATCTTTGCCAAGGTTGTTATGTAACTTCATGTTAGAAGAAAAAGATAATACTATATTTAACATGGAATCATGCAAACTTATATTTTATATTCTTTTAAAACTCCCTATAACCACCACCATCACATAAAAGCCTCACCCAAATCTATATAACAAAAATTATGGTGTCTATCTATCCATTTTTAACTATCTTCAATAACATTTTTTGATTGAACAAACATGTAGTTTAAGAGAAGATGCAAATAGGATATAGTGTTACCTACTACAACTTGTGTCAATAATAGAATGTATTTGCAAAGGAAACAAAAATAGAAGTGAAGCTTACATACATGTGTATGTACCTACTTATGCATTTACACTACTACCCCCCTTAATCAAACCTACCGTCAAATTTGTGATTTATGCAAAATTTTGTTGACACTTACTTGTCCAATGATTGCATCAGGTACACGAGCTCGAAAAGCATCTTCTAGTTCTTTCCCAAGAGGTGCTGCTCCCGAGAGCACCTTCTTCACACTCGAGAGGTCGTAATTCAACACCATTGGGTTCTTTGCCATGGCCAACACAATGGGTGGCACAACTGGCATCACTGTGATCTGAAAACATGAATTGTAACATAAAAACACAAATCTTGAATAATCAAGGTTTCAATCTTGATGGAACAATAAAATAAAACACTTTGGTGCAATTTGAGAATCAAGGGCAAGAACTTCCAACAAGGATTTTGACAAAGTTCCATGGACTTGATTAGCATTTGCATCCCTATGAAGTAAACTTTTGCACAAAAGATACAAGTCGTGCATGAGGTAGAAATCTATGTATATATTTCATGTTTGATCCATGAAAGCATGATTTCCATTGATACTTTGCACAAAAATGTTGAGTTCAAATGAAAAAGTTTGTGAGCATAGATATTGAGATCATGGAAGTCTAGAGATTAATTTTGAATTTCAATAGTAGCTTTCTTGATACAAAGGTTTGAGCAAAAGAAAAAACAAACTATAAAAAGAAGTTGGAAAACAATTCTAAATTGTGGGTTGTGGGTGGGTAATCGCATGATGGTAGGGTACCTTGTATTTTTGAATGAGTTCCAGCATGAGGTGGAGCTCAAATTTGGCCATGGTCACAAGAGTAGCTCCCACTCTAAGTCCGCAAAGCATGATGGAGTTGAGCGAGTAGATATGGTACATTGGGAGGACACACATCATGGAGTCTTCATTTGTGATATTTAGATTTGGACTATGGCCATCCACTTGTTGGGAGACACTAGAAAGCAAACTCTTGTGAGTGAGCATCACACCCTTGGGTAAGCCAGTTGTGCCTGATGAAAATGGAAGGCACACCACATCGTCTGGGTGTATGTCGACGATGGGACATTCGTTTTCATCTGCCTCGAATAGTAGAGAAATGTGTAGGCATGAATCCACGTGCTTGTCAACTGTGATGATCTAAAACCATCAATCCCCCGATTTTGTCAACCTCACTTATGTGTGTGTATGACAACCTCCTAATCTCTATTTTCTTTTCAAGATTTGATTATTTTTCATAACTAGATAAGAATTGATGAAGAGCTAACATTGAAAACATCATTGGTATTATTCAACGTGTTCATCAACAATTTAAACCTTCACATGATTGTTTTAGATAAAGAATGATGGGAAGGGTTCTGTACCTGCACATTCAATCCATCTAGCTTTTCCACATAAGAAGATTGAGTGACAACCATGGTTGCTTCAGCAACTCGGATCTGTTTCTCAAGCTCAGCACGAGTGTAGAATGGGTTGGCAGTGGTGACAATTGCACCTCGAATTGCAGCCCCAAGGAAAACTGTCACAAACTCTACCCCATTAGGCAATAACACAGCTACCACTCCTCCTTTCTCCAAACCCAATTTAGCTAACCCAGCTGCCACTCGTCGTGAAACCACATTGAGTTCTCCATATGTGACTACTTTACCAGTATTTCCATCAACAATTGCAGCTTTGTCTGGCCATTGCAATGATTTTTCCATGCAGTACTCTGGCAAAGTCATGTGGTCTGGAATGTCAATATCTGGTAGTTTTGAACGAAATATGTGTTCTTGAACTTCAGGTTGGGTCACTAAGCTAGCCTTTGTTGTTCGAGTTGGAATTTGTGTGATAGAATCCTCCGCTTGAATGATAGCATCTTCTACCCTGCTAGGTGCCATCTCTAGCCTCTTGCACTAGACTTGCTTCCTCAATCAAATCTCTCCTGGGACCTTTCAAACTCCTTGTCACACCTCAAGAAGTCAAGACCTTGAAATGATTGTTCACACCCTTCTAGAGTCCGCTTCTCAAGAGTTGAAATTGTTGCAACTTCATCCCCAAGTACACACACACACACACAATAGTCTTGAAAGGACAAGACACACACACTCAAGTGAAATCTTAATTAGATTGCATCAAACGATGGAATCTTATGCTTGTGTACAACAAGGAGATGTCAAGAATGTGTGCAAAGGAAAAATAAAAAACAGAAAACACTTAAGGAGATGTCAAGGATGTGTGCAAAGGAAAACAAAACACACTCTAGGAGAGATGTCAAGAAGCTTTGCAAATGAAACACCAAAAGAACCACCACACTGATCAACAGAGGAGCTCTGATAAAACAACACTCCTATTGAAACCACCAATACCACTGCCACCAACAAGACCAACAACCACAATTTGAGCAGCTCAAATGGTAACAATTCTGCAATCATATATCATTCAAGATTCGGGTTCAATTTGGGTTCAACTGTGTTGTTGTTTTCTGCAGGTAATCTATAAGCTTTCAAATGCACAAAGTAAATTTAAAATGTGTGTGTGTGTGTGTGTGTGTGCAACAAACTGTCTCTGGGGTCGGGTGTCTTGACACTTTCTCCAGTTGAACAAACTGGACTGTTGTTGTTTTGTGTGTCCTTTTACAACATGACTTTTTCATGAGAAATAGTCACTTTTTTTTTTTGCCACAATAAGACTATTATTGTGGGTGGGGGAGAAAATATAACATGTTGATGTTAGAAGCTTAGCTAGCACAAATGATGCATTACCGATAAGGGGCAAAAGAGAAGAGAAGAGGAGAAAAGCAAAGGAAACCAAAAAACAAAACACACAAGTCAATTGATTGTCAAACTTGATAGACTCTGGTCTCTACAGTAGACTAGTACTTTGATGATTTTTGCAAACTGTTGAACAATCAATGAATGGGTTTGGGCCCTGCCTGAAGTGGTCAAGAGATGAGATGAGTGGGTTTTTTTCTTCTCTTTCTGAGCTTTTTGCACCTAATAAAATCTCTTTTTCTAAGCAAGGGAAGGGAAAGGGGATGGGGGAGTTGAGCTTTTTTGACCTATCAACACAATTTCCAACCTTGTTAGAGACCACTTGGAACCACACCCAAATAAAAGTAAATTTTTTTTTTAATTTTTTTTAAAAAAATAGTCCTTTTATGACTTTCCTTTGAGCACACAAAAAGGAAAAGGAAAGAGACTTGGAATTCTTTCTTTCTTTCTTTCTTTCTTGCTCTTTCTTTGGCAACTCTAAAAGCTGATTTTTGCATAGTGATTTTCCTGTTCTTGTCAGACTCTTTCCTTTAGGTCTGCAAAAGGGATGTGTGTGTTTGTTTGTGTGTCAGTGTGTGTTTGTTGCACCAACAGTATGGCACACTTGGATTGACTGATATTTTATTTGAGGTTTGTTGTTGTTATTGTAATTATTGTGTTTTGAGGATGGTTTTGGGTGCAAAGGTTTTGATTGTAATTGCTTTGGCTGGCTGGCTGGCTCAGCAACTTTGCTTGAACCAAAGTCAAAATGGACTCAAACACGAACCATCTCTCGTGCCATAACAGCAATTGATGATGGTGCATGCGTCTTTGATGTTTCAGCTCTTTGACCGTCATACGACGAGTACCTCATCTCATCACAAAATTCTTGCTTGGGTTCCTCCCCTCCATTTATTTTTTATTCCAAATGAACAAGGAAAAAAAAATGCTACAAAAACCCAATAGAATGAATATAGGTGAGTAAAACTCATACATCTTCTTGACCCATGTAATTTTTTATTTTTTTTCCCGTTGCATAGTGTTTGCGGTATAATTGCCAAAGTCTCATCCTAATGAGTTCCCCCAAAAACCATCTCTTTTTAGACAAAAGAGAGGATTAATGAACTTAACTAGTTAGTCCTAATGACAATTAGGACTTAGTCCGAATTAATTAATTAGTTAATTAAGTTTTGGAACACTTAGTCCGATTAATTAATTATGATTTATGCCGGTGCCAATTAGTGATATATATATATGAATGACCACATTGTTATACCTTGTTACCCGTAGGACATTGTTACCCTAAAGTTGGTTTCGTCATTAAATAATCCTCAAAATAGTGGAACAATTTTCTGTTAAAATATGAAGTTGAAAATTCATCATAATTATCATATGCTAAACTCTAAATAATTGCATTACTCCTATCACAATATCATAGTAGATCATGGGAAACAATAATAATAATTTCAAATTTTTATAATAAAAAAATTTTGAAAAAAAATAATTATTCATTTTGTCAATGTGGAAACTTGCCCTAGGCTATGGGTAGTTAGTTACCTTTTAACTACACATTTAGGTTAACCACATTCAAACTTCACATATACCTATAGGTAAAAAGTCCTTGGAGGAAAGATTTAGTAGGGCCTAGTTAGTGAGTGTGAGAAACTTGGTTAGTTAATAAACAAAGTTTGAGTGAAGGGTTTAGGGTTAAACTAACTAGTGGTTGAATCATGATCAATTATTGGGAGTCCAATGACACACACACATGGTCACAATTATTGCTCTCTCTCTCTCTCTCTCTCTCTCTTTCTCTCTCTCTCTCTATGACCAATCCAATACACAATTTGAAGCCCTAATTACTTGACTTGACCAAGGGAGAAAACTTTCTTTCCCCTTCCCCCTTTTGGCTCTTATTATTTTATTTAATTATTTAATTAGTTTTTTATATTTATTTTGGCTTATTTAATTATTTAATTATTTTTTAATATTTATTTTGGCTCTTTTGTGAGTGCCCTTTACTACTATTTTCTACTACTAGGCATACCCCTTTCTTCTTTCCATATTCCCCATTTAAAATCCCTTTATTCAGTACCAACTTCCTTCCCCTTTAGAACTCACCAGTTTTTTTACAAGGGAAGTCCTCAGTCCTCACCAAACAGGAGTCATTTATGACTGCTAACTTTTGTGGCTTTTTCTTTTTCCTTTTACAAAATAGTGGCTTATTAGTTCTTCCATGGGGTTTGAAGCCTTTAGTATATATTTATTTATTTATTTATTTATTTATTCAATGGAAGGGTTGTTGGTCTGTCACTTGTTTGGATGGATGTAAATTTTTTGCCTTCTAAGTTGTAGTGTGGTGGAGCACTTGTTTGGATGGATGTAAATTTTTTGCCTTCTAAGTTGTAGTGTGGCGGAGCACTTGTTTGGATGGATGTAAATGTTTTGCCTTTTAAGTTGTAGTGTGGCGGAGCACTTGTTTGGATGGATGTAAAATTTTGCCTTCTAACTTTGTAGTGTGGCGGAGCACTTGTTTGGATGGATGTAAAATTTTGCCTTCTAACTTTGTAGTGTGGCGGAGCACTTGTTTGGATGGATGTAAAAATTTTGCCTTCTAAGTTGTAGTGTGGCGGAGCACTTGTTTGGATGGATGTAAATGTTTTGCCTTCTAAGTTGTAGTGTGGCGGAGCACTTGTTTGGATGGATGTAAAATTTTGCCTTCTAAGTTGTATTGTGGTGGAGCACTTGTTTGGGTGGATGTAAAATTTTGCCTTCTAAGTTGTAGTGTGACGGAGCTCTTGTTTGGATGGATGTAAAATTTTGCCTTCTAAGTTGTATTGTGGTGGAGCACTTGTTTGGATGGATGTAAAATTTGGCCTTCTAAGTTGTGGTGTGGCGGAGGAGGCCAAAGAATGGAACAAAGTGTGAATTGCTCCCACAGCACCATTGATTTCGGGCTAGCCCGGTATTAAGGAAGCAGAATGCAACTACTTACACCAAGTAAACAAGTCCCCAGAATTATCACTGGCAGAAGGGTTATGTGAATTTGACCTTTTTTTTTCATTTTCTTTTTTTTAATAAAATATTATGTCATAAGAATTTTTTTGGAAAAAATTCTGTTTTTTGCCCAAAAAAAAAGAGCAGTTTGAAAATCAGTGATTTTCTTTCTTGCAAATTTTTCTGCTTTTTTCCAACTTGAAAAAAAATCTGATTTTGACATATAAAAAGGAAATTTATGAAAAATGACCCAAATTTGCAGATGTCTAAAAAATAAACAAATATCACCAGAAACTTAGTGAGTAACCATGGGCTTACAATTTACCAAATTTTCTAATAAAGAAATTGCACATTAACAATTGTATTGAATACTTCCATATTATTCTCACTATTGGTGCCAGTATTTTTATTTTTTTTTAATTTTGACAATTTAAATTGGGATTTCCTCTTTTCTTTCTAGTGTAAATTCGCTAATTTTTTGAAAAACTTGCCAATCTTTTGTAACAAAAAAACTGAAATTATTATTAAAAAATTGACAAGTTTTAACCCCAAAAAATATATATTGATGCCTATTATCCCATGACATGGTTGTCATCATTATCAAAATGGTGGAGAATAGGAAGGAAGGTGGTGAAAGAAGCGACATATGTCATCACATTACTTATCATCATAAAGAAGACAATTACAACCAACACCTTGTGCCTTCATCATCCATGGTTTAGGCTTTGAAAATCAAAGACCCATATTGGTAGGAAGAAGGGAGAAAAAAAAGGGAGGGGGGGAAGGGGTTTAGACATCAAAAAGTTGGGTAGGATTTTGTAGGGGTTTTTTATTTTCAAACTTATTGCCTTTAGACTTTGAGGTTTAGTCTTTTGGACCAATAATGCAATCACTTTATAAATACCACTTTTAAGGTTTTCTTTTGTATTTTGAAGTCTTCTTGATGTTGAACAAGATGAGTCTAAATTGGGCCCATAGTATATACAAAGGTAGCACACACAAATAGTGTTAGTTACCTCGGCCTATGGTAAACAAGATCTTAGAAACTTGCTTGCAAGCTCTTTAAAGAAAAGTTTCAACTTTTGACATTTTGATCCAATTTGTCGTCGTAGTCTAGTCTCTTTGAATTGAAGGGCTTTTCTAGAGTAGGAGGTAGTGTGTTTCACTAACTTGAAACTTTAGAATTTAGTCAAACCCATTGAAAGGAGAAATCTTTCAACCATGGGACGTGAGGTTTCAACTTTCAACTTTCAATGAGTTTGCTAAGGAGATCCAAGGAAGAGGTGTACGACCCCAAGGATGTACAATTAGGATTATTAAAACTTATGATGTCGTTCTCCCATGTGAAAGTTGTGGTCCATACCTCACACTTTGTTTCTCTAGTTTTCCTTTTTGAAAGGATTGGTTCACCTTGCACCAATGTCTTTCTTTTTTGGGGGTGATTGGATGACAAGGTAGGTTAGAATGTTATTAGAACTTTTTAAGCCAAGAAAGTATGAAAGTTACTTACAAGATTTTAAAGCTCCCTAGACATTTTGCTTGGTTGAAAGACGGTTACAATCCTTTGTGTCATAATACTTTCAAACTCGTAGATGGGTTAGTTTTCCCATCATGTATGTATGTAAATTAACCATGGCCTCTATCTCTCTTCTAGGTTTTAAGAAAAAACTTTAAAGATTTTCACATCCAACCACACGATGTATCATTCATTCTTTTTTTTTAAACAAAGATTATATTGATCCAAACCTACACAAATTGCCAATCTTGCAATTAGTAACTATCATACAAAAGCATTTCCCTTAGAACATGTTTTGTGATACTTACCATTGATCTAGATCCACATGACATCTCAATATTTTAGAACAATTGTGCAATCCATCAATTTGTTCAATATTTGTTTTAATTGTCCAAAATTGATTATAAACTCTCAACATGTTCCTTGTTGTGTTCCATGTAGTTTTTGAAATCTGAACAATTGATATGCACATTACAAGCTATTACTAAATCTCAATCATTTCTTTCGAAAATGCATAAAATTTTCAAAATTTCCATGTAAGGTTCATCAAGTCCACTCCTACAATCATTCTATACCCTTGTTGACCTTTATACATGTGACCACTAAAATGACATCATTTGAAACTTATATGAACCTTAGAATCATTTGCAAATTTTTATACAAAAAAGTATGAAAAAAATTGTAAGATGTGTAATCGCACCTTCTAAAAATGATATATATAATCAAATGAGTAATTATGAATTGCAAAAGTTGTTTTTGGCATGTTATTCAAAGGACATATATTGTGAACAAGTTCATAAGTCGAACTAGTGTATGAAGGGGAAAATTATTACTATACATATATGTTAATGGGGGTGAGACTTACCTAATCAATTTTATTTCTCAACACACCAAAGAATACCAAAATTGCAATTATTTTGCTTGGTGAAATGAAGGCATTGAAATGGGTTTGTATTAAAATTCGAACCAATTTCACCAAATTTGACTATCTATATAGAAGTAAATCAAATAGTTGACATGTAACTTAATATATTGTCTAATCTATGTTTATTGGATAATACTTAATAAAGATGGCAATTACCCACAAGCCAATGTCAACTTAACATTTCATAACTTATCATACCATTTGTTCCAAGCACACTTTCTTCAATGTTGTTGGTTGGTAGCCCATGCAATTGGTGCCCACCTTATCTTAATATTGTGACATATAGATATTGTAAATTATGGACTGATGTAGCTTAACTATGAGAAAGTTAGAGTAATCTATTACTTTATCAAGATTTGGCCTTTGGATTTCAACATATGGAAGGGGTTGTTATTTACCAAATCGTTTGATTAAATAAAGGATTTCCCAATTAAAACTAACCCATTTAAGGCCTATACCATATGCCTCCTTTGGGATCAGTATAATGAGGCAACTTGGTTGCCCAACCTTCCTTCAAATTTTGACCTCTAGTCATTTACATGGTTATTTTAAGTGGCTAACCTAACCTTCCCCAAGGTTCAACTTCTTCTAAGTACTCATGTGGTTATTTAATGGTTGATTAGCTTGGTGGTCTATTTTAGAGGTGTTTAGGTTATAATGCCTAGCACAACCTAATAATGAATTGAAGCCACAACTTATAATTAGGTAGTTATGAACCCAAATAAGAAAACCAAGACAATGATTATTATGCAATATGATAATAAAGCAAGATAAGCTTATACTTGTATTGAACTTCTAACTGAAGAAACGAGTTTACGGTAATTAAATAGACAAGATGTGAAAAAAAAAAACCAATCGGAAAGAAATGGTTTCCAACACATTTGAGGGAAAAAAGATTGTCCAAATTTAAGTCCCATGGTCACAATCAATTGCTCCATCAAATTAGACAAATAAGTAAAGCCTAGGTAAGGGATGAAAGTCTATAAGTTACTTCATTTCATTACAAATTTGGGGTTTGGCCTATAGTAGGTTAGATTTGGCTAGTAGCAAAAGATCATTAGTCAATCTTGGAACACCATAGGTGTGACCCATCACAAGTTAGTTCCCAACAATATACATGAAGATTCGCAATTTAAAGATGAATGTTTTATGATCCATGAGCATTTTACAAAGTGGTTGTCGGTTGAAATCATTATGAATTAGTATTTACGATGTATGCTTCCATTTAACCATGGTTCAAGTTCAATGACTAAAGTTCCATGTTGTATGTTACATCAAAAGAAGTTGGCAAATAAGTTCATTTGAACAAGATCACTGAAAATGTCTTCTTTTTGCACCATCAAAGAAATTGCATCCTTTAAAAGGTTGGCCTTACATCATCTTCATAGAGTTGTTACATTCATAAGTCACCCATTTCAAGATTATTTTTTTGTCTAGTGTACTTTTCTCTAAGCCAAACACACTATATTGACTATTAGTAGTTGGTAATGCCAAGGGGGTTTGGGGATGGCAATGCAACATTAGTATTAGGTCCTAGTGTTCCCATCAAATATAATAATTTCCTCTTCACATTGGATATAGGTGTTTGTGGTGAGTTGTTTTTTTTGTTGCATTATTTGATATTTTCTCCTCATCATAATGACAAGGTCTTTTTCAATAGTTGAGAAATTTGAGTTGCTTGAACTCCCTTGAATTACCCAATTCATGCATTTGATAAATGATTGAACTTGGATTAGGATTTGACGAAAGAATTTGTTTGTGGACGAGGTGATGTGTATGTACAATGTAACTTGCACATTGTTTGTTCTATGCATAAAAACATGCCCAAGGCATTTAACTTCACTAAATAAAAATTCATTATGCTCATTATGGAAATGAACTAAAACATGCTAGGTAGTACCTTCAAATGTCTCAAAACTCCATTTAGATTTAACATCCCACATATCACATATTTTTAATCCTTACATATATTTTAATTAAATTTGGGTTTTTAATATTTAAAGGAAGTTTTCAAGATTTAGATAATATTAATTTGTATTCTTAGTACGACAATTGAAAATGTCACGGATTATGTAACCCAATGTGTGTTATAGAACCAACTTAATGCGATCGATGGTTATTGTTGAATTTTCCTAACCTTGTTGTATTAGACGATTTTGTTCCATGTGTTCAATAAACGCATAATGAATTGTGGGTCATAATTGACAAGGGTATTGCAATCCATGTTCAAGACCGAATGAACAATGAAGTTATGCATAAGGTTCAGCATTGTATTGGTTTATTTGGTGCAACCTAGGTATATGGCATGGGTATCAATATGGGTATTGAAGAACCTATCAATTGGGTGTGAACCGAGGCACTATTAACCTTATAATACTAGTACCAAACTGGTATGAAAATTAATACCCATCCAACATTGGGGTTAGTTATCCTTCATTCACCTTGTAGTTACACTCAAATTAGGGATGAAACATGAATTAGAAGATCAAACTTGGGCCCACAATTATGGCAACTTTAAGATAAATAGAATGTGTGCATTTAAAGGAGGATATTACACATTTATAAATAAAATAAAATTTAAGAGTACTATTTTATTGACCCATTCCTTGCAAATGTCAATTCAATTACAAGCAAATTACAAATTGTCACATTGCATATCTCAATCCAACAAGTGTTAAAAAGTTCAATATATTTTATAAACATATTTTCAACTATCAAGTGCACAATAAATCAAATTAATATGTATATTGGCTAATACATATGTATGGTGAATTACTACAAATAACCCAATTTTGTTTTTGGTATTATGTGCATGTCCAATGAAAAATTGTATCCATGGTAGGATTTTTCATTATTTATTATGATGCTTAAAACTTGGATCCATAAAATCTTACAACTTTTCCAGTTTTGACATGAATTCATATCACTAAAATTATTTTGCATAAAAGAAATATTTTTAATCAATATTTTGTTTTAGAATGTAATTTACATGTAAATGGAAATTTTTAATTTAAAAAATATTTTGAAAATCATTAATAATTGTAACATATTCTCACACAACATTTAGTTCTCAAAGTTCAAAAATTAAAACCTAACCCTTAACCATAAAATACTATTATGTTCAAAAGATTTCTTTAATATATGTTTCACTACGTTAATTAGAATGGAACTAATTTAGTGAACCATTATTGTCTAATTTTATATTGAATTTTTTTAATATAATGTTTTTGGTCCATTTAATAACTTTTGTATCTTGGAAAATTTTGCCAAATCAATGACATGTCCTAGGCAATACTTTAAAATTACATAAAAAGGGTTAGAACTATTCATTTGCCTAGACTGAGGATGTGTGGTTTGAATCATTGGCATTTCATAATATTAAATTCCATTAAATAAATGTTACTTAAGTAGGTGTAGAAATTTTTAATTATCCAATTTATATGTTGATATTTCATTCTATTATTTCAAATTAAATTATTGGAGAATGCATGTTACCAAATGCAAGTATTACAATACATGCCATTTCATTGACAAATGTGTTGAACTAAATGAGTGAGGAACAATTTGGATCCATATCTAAAAGGCATAAAAGGTGAAAATATATGAATAGAATTCATGCTAGGTAGGTGCAAATTCAGTTGTTGCATGGAAACCAATTGAAATCCATATTAGGGAGGGAGGCCAAATCTTCCCTTAAGTTCATATTGTACTTAGTCATGAGATTCCCCCCGCCCACCCATATTAGAACTAGTGATTTTTTTGGTGGCAAAATTTCACCATTGTGCAAAAACTAAAATGGGAAGAAAAATCTATGACAAAAGTCTTGGAAAAAATCACCCAAAAAAGGGGGAAAAAAATCCAAAATTTGTCTACAACATGAAAGAGTACTTAAAATTTCTCTACTTTCAAATTTCAAATATCACTAAATTTGGCTAAATATTCTTATGGATGATCACCACTTGAGCAACATCACAAAACTAGAAAAAAAAGGAAAAAACACTGGTTAGAACTACACGATTCTAATTCGTGTCAATTTTTTCACATTATTCAACTGACTTTGAATCCATATGAAGTTGTGCTAAACCTAGAAAATTATCATAATATGAGTTTGTTTGTTACAAAGCTCATTTCCATACTAAATAGACATCGACCATGGACTTGGTGATGGACATTTTTCAATCCATCCTAGGTTTAGGGTTTAGGGTATAGGCAACAACTACCAAAAATTCATAGTAAATAGGTGCAAAAGTAAAGGTCGGTGCAACCACTCCAAATTTTGTTGAAACCAAATTTGGATCTCGACCATGCAACTGACTTCTTGCTAGAACTAAAATGTGAACTTATTATACTAGGTTGTTGTCACTCTTTAAACAAGTTTAGGTTCTTTAACTACATAAGTACAAGTTTTTTTCTTTAAATGGCAAATAGTGAAGCTTGTTTTTTTAAGGCAAGTTATTAGTTTAAATTTAGACTAATAATCTTTTGTCTTGCATGCATGAAGTACAATAGTTGCGCAAAACTATTATTTATAAATTGAATTAAATTAAATTAAATTTCAGTTGGGTGCAATGTAAATGGAATTGAACCTGGTCTTCATCCAAATTGCGCCCAAGTTTTTGGCAATATGTATATTTTAAGTAACTTTTAAAAGCATTAAAAAATCTCTAAAAAAATGTGTGCCAACAATTGATTGCACCACCTTCCTTATTTGCTTAACCACCATGATCACAAATCGTCATTTACTTAAGATCATTTTTTCACAAAAATCCTTTGTATGTGTTGATAATATAATTCCTCTCCAACCTTGTGCATTAAATGCTGAGATTCAGCATTTCATACTGAGATTTAATTAAATTTCATTATTTTACGGATATTACTAAAACAGGGGTTAGGGGGTGAAAGGAGGCCTATTACAGATAATAGAGTTATCTGTAAAGTAACACTGTCTTCGCCGTGTCTTTGGGCCTCCTTTCACCCTCTGCCACCTCTTTCAGTGGTATCTCCAAAGTGAAGAAGACATTTTAATATATCTCAGTGTGAAATGCTGATACTCAACATTTAGTGCACAAGGTTCGAGACTTATTGTACAGTTAGGACCAGTGAAAACATATGTAGCAGCAGTGGAGGCGTTTAAGAAAAAGGAAAGACAAGATGAAACTCAATTTATCACCAAAATTGATGATTTTCCGAGTTTCATTCCCCATTGAATGCTAATGTACTTGTTTGCAGGTTTTTTTCGAATCTCACCCTGTGTATGACCAAACTCAGGGTTCTGGTGCTGTGTTTTTCTTACTTTACAGATAACTCTAACATGTCAAAACTGTTTCCCCGATATTCTAAGAACAATGGCTATGGACTAGGTAACTGTTGAGAGTATGCACATTATCATTGATTAGTCTCAATGTGAGAGTAGCAACCAGCACACTCAAGCTGATTACTTGACATAACCGATTGGATAGGAGTGCCAAGCTTCCGAGTTATGGGGCACTGAAGAGTGTGAGTTATGAGGTTCAAACAAAACCAGCAACCAGGAACATGCAAAAAAGAAAGAAATAGTGACATACAAAAATGTTGGAAGGCAACAAGATTCATGATAATATGATAGGGGAGCTCTTGTCCAGTCGTGTGGTGTCAAGTTAGCGAGGCACTAGAGCTCAGCTACAATTGATTAATTGTGAGGATCAAAGAGACACTTGAGCTCAGCTACAATTGATCAATTGTGAGATCAAAGAACCGCTTGGATGAAAAGCGAGGAGGGGTTTGGTGCCATTTTTGATACCCGTGTGACACCCAAAGTTGACTTGTCTTTCAACACTACTGACTCTTCTTGTTGCCTTTGAATGGGGGGTGGGTAACCCCATGCAAATGCCATGTCACTTTGCAGCATACCTTGAGACTTGTGTGACAAGCTCTGTGTAATCATCTTGAAGAAGTGGTGAAAAAGTGGGTGGGGTGGCTGCAGCTACAACCTCAAAGCCTTCAACTGAAGAATCATGTTCATCACATGACTTGGGCCTTCAAAGAACAAGTCCAGATCAATGTTTTCACACATGAGCAAATAATTTTTTGCTGTGGAAAACATCAAGTATAGCACAAAATGCTCAATGAGTTTGATGCACAGTGATTTGGTGTGTGTGTGTTTTTTCTTCTTTTTTTTGCCTTCAATTTTGTGATGTAGCCAAAGTGGTGATCATCCATAAGTCAGTTTAGCCAAATTTTCCTATTAGCAAAATATGAATAGAAAAAATGTGAATATACTTATATCTTTTTGGCTATCTATTTGAACCATGTTTAGAAATCTGGTGTTTTTTTTTCTTTTTCTTTTTCTTTTTTTTTAATTTCGATTTCAGGTTTTTTTTTTTTTCCAAATCATTGAATTTGTGGCAAAAAATTGTCCAATGAAAATTCTGTTATGTCAAAAAAAATGCCAAATTTTGAAATATAAAAAAAAGTCTCATGATCTTGAATTTATTATATTTCAACATAGAAAATATATAGTTATCATATGTCTAGCTAATGAAGGGGGTTTGTGTTGTTTTACCATGTGTCTACCAACTTTTTTTGGGGGTGAATTTGGTGCAACGAAGAAATAAAATATTATTTAAAATATTCATTCTTTTAAAGAAAGGGTCGCCCAAAAACAAAAAAACAATTCATGAAAATCGTCACATTTCTACACTTTCTTCAAACAATTAGCCACAATTAAAACTTGATTTCATTGTTGGGCTATACCCAAACATGGCTAAATCTCCCTGTGAATGATAGCCAAAGTAGCAACATAAAAATTTTGAAAAAAGGATGTTTTGATTAGCTTTTTTTTTTCCTTATTTTTCAAAATTTTGCATTAATTTAACATGGAAAATAGAATTTTGACCTACAAAAAAAGATTTGTCATTAAAAAGATGGCTCAAATTCACCAATTTTTTACCGAAGGAAAAATTCCCATTTTTTAAAAAAGTTTTAGTAACTAGCCAAAAGTATAGAATAATTTTATTTTTCTTCTATCTCAATATTTAGAAGTTAGTCACATTTAGTCAATTTTTTTTTGGCATGATTGCCACCTTGACTACATCCCAAAAGTGTCATTAAGAAATAATCTGATTTACACCTATACTTTTCATGAATTAAATGCCCCAAATTCGCTAAATTTCAAAGGAATTTGTTTTTCAATTTGCCAATTATTTTTTTATAAGTTCTAGTAGGTTGCCTAAGTAGCTGCATAGAAGGATTTTTTTAAAATTTACTTATGCATCAAGTATGTAGCCAAATTTGGCTAAGTAGTTTTCTAGATAATTGTAACTTTGGTTACATCACAAAATCATTCAAGAACAACCCTAGTGTTAACCCACCCAATTCATCATTTCATGGTAGTAAAAATGGAAAATTGTAACAAAATCTACTTGATTTGAAGATAAAATCATAGAACAAGGAGGCCACATACAAGACCAAAATTGAACAAGATAAACACCAGTAGATCCTAGTTGTTAAAATAACTTTGGAATTCAAATACATAGATGTAAGCTTCACTACTTGGATGGCTAAATAAAACAAGAAGGACACCTATAGATGCTATTTGTTAAAATGAGCCACATGGGCCTAAGGGCACTGCCATTGGTGGGAAGGACCAAGGGTAGTACCAAATGATTTTTTAAGGGATTTGAAGCTTGTCTATATAGAGAGAAATGTTATGTTATAGTTTAGGGCTAACTTTTACATTTGCAAAAGGAAAAATAATTAGTTTTCCAAAAGTCAATTTAGTTTTGGAATTTTGAATTAATAATGTTTTCATGGTCTTCATTATCATGTTAGTTACTAAAATTTTCAGATTTTAGTAATCAACAATTATGATAGGTTTCAACAACTAAACTTCCCTTTTTCAGGGACAAAAAAAAGAAAATGTGTTTACAGAAGCATGATCATGTATTTTGTGGAACAAAATGGAAATAAATTAAGAAAGGAAGGAAAAGAAATATGAAAGGAAGAAAAATAAATCCTTAAAAGAAAAAAATACATCTGAAAAATTTAACAATTGATATTTTTAAAATGAAGGTCAAATAAAGTAGAGGAAATAAGAAGATGGGGATAAAGAAAACAAAGAAAGGGGAAAATAATGCATTTTCAAAAAAAATGAGTTTGAAATGTCAATTTCAAGTTTCAACATCTCATTTTGGACCTCAAAAAATGACAATGGATGTGGGTTCACCAATGTCCAAATGCTCTAGAATGCACTCAAAGCCTCGTCTTCAAAAAGTTTGGAATTCATACACTTATGCAACTTCAAATACTTGGATGGCCAATGTACTAAGTGGTGTATCATATCACCAATTGCAATTCAACACAAAATCTACATAAAGGCTTGCATACATAATTTTTAGATATGACTTTAGCCCCTCCCTAAGCTCCACAACTAACACCCCCAAACCGACCAATAACACTCCTAGTAAGATCCACAACTAATAGTCCCGTGGAGGACAATCTAGTTAGACTTCACATTATCATCCAACATCTCTTGATTGACGGCCCATGCCACAATGGTTTGCATTAGCTAATTTCATGAAATGCCATTATGGTTGAATGATGTACTATCACTGAAGCAACCACTTCATGTAAGTTTCAACAAACAATTTGAATTCCTCAAGCCTGCAAAATTTGAGCCCACTTTTCATTCCACATATCGTTTCTCTCAATTCATCCTTCTTTGTACAATTTGAGGAAGGATCCTTGATGACTAACATTGTACAACTTTTGATTGCACAATGCTAATGCAACAAAGTCACCACATGTTGGCAATCATTCCTCTCCTAAGTGGCTTGAACATGGGGAGTAGTTGTTCAACCACCCATTATAGCAAGACAAACGCAAGCCCACCTTGTTCATAATGCTCCATAATTGGTCCATTTTCACCTCACAATGAATGCTCTACAATCAATCTATTTTTTTCCTTACCAAAATACTCCATGGTTAGTTTTTATTTTTCCTCACCTAATGTTGGAGTTTAGAAATGCAGTCCTAGAATTATTGCATACCATGTTCCACCTAGGTGGTATATGAAGCATTCATTGATCTACTTCTTGCTAAAAATTATCTCGGGACCTTGAACTAACGTTGAAGATAAGGTATTAAGGTTTCTAAACTAAAAAATCCAAATAGTAAACACTTGATTGCATCTTGGCTGAATCTACTACCTATAGACAAAGAGGTCTTGTGCTTATTATAGCCAACAAAAAAATTTGATTTTCTGCATGATAATTAAGCTTGGGAGTTTGGTGTGTGGTGATCAACAAGCACTAGTAAAGCAATTTTTGTGTGAAGTTGTCCAATAGTGCATCTTAGCTAGCCAAGAATTGGTTTTGTAGGTACATAACATTGTCTTTGGATCCCATGCAATTTTCTTCTTCTTTTACAATTACATATGGATTGTATGTGATCATTGATGAGGCAACATAATTGAAATTTTGAATCTAGCATCATTTTAGCACCACATGTAACCTCATGAAAGAAAATTGTTTGGCCATACCAATCTTTCCAAAAGGCTAATGGTGTAGTGTCATTGCTTCAATATGGAATGTGACTACTACAATTGGAGTGCTTGTGCATTAGTATATTTTTTCGTGAAATTTAATAGTGCCATTAATGCTTGAGGAGTTGCAGCTGTAGTAGGTATATCCATGATATGATATGGCCATAGAAAATGGAGAAAATGTGTGGCTAAAGATGTTAATAATTGCAAATTGGGGAATGTAAATTTGTAGGTTGATATTGGGAGACATGATGTTGCCAACTAACATTGGGAGATCTATTGTCTCTTGCTTGTTGATAGAGCCGAATTGTCTTGGTTAAGTAGCAAGATTTGTAGCCTCCTTGTAGTTTACCATCACCATATTTTGGTGGGGTGAAGTAAGTTGTCTTATCGAAAACATGTCTTGCCATGTTTGATAAGAAGACCTACATTTGTTAATGTATCTACATTTGAAGCTAGAAGATCAATAGGTCTTGAGCTTGGATGGATCATCAACAATGGAGATTGTTTCCACTTGATTTGCAATGTTTTTCCAACTTAATAACCCATTTTTCCCATCATAAAATTGCATGATCCAGTAAATTATGATTTGGAGTAGTATTGTGCAGGCCAAATATCCTATATAACCTAATAGGACCATGAAATCCAACATGTGGGATCTACTCTCTTTCTTTTTCTAAACTTTTCAATCCCTTCCATCTTGATATGTGCCTCTCATAATTTTCTCCACTGGTTTCATTGATATTGTTGTCTAAGTTTGTAGTTGAATGTTATGTGTGTAATAAGGAAGTTTCTATGGTTCAAAAAGACAATTGCACTTGGCAGTCTTGAATAGAAACAAAACTCTTATGCTGATTTAAGGTTATTTGTGGGTTAGAGTAGATCACCCAAGTGTGTGGCATCTATCATGAATGTTTGTGAAAGTGAATAATGACAATAGCTATTTGTTTTCAAACTAAGCCCATCCATGACAAGGTTTTTGTTCTCAAAATTTTTATGTAGCTAAAGCGGTGATAATCCATAAGATGATTTAGTGGATTTGGATTTCTACATCTTGGCTACCAATTGGAAATTAGATCATCAAAATCTAATGAACTTTTCTTTCTTCAAAACTTGGCAAATTTGGGCCAAAGCTAGTTATGAAAATTCTTTTATGTATAGGTCAAGATCATACTTTTCAAATCAAAATTCATAGAAATTTTGCTAAAAACCCCATAAAAAACACTTCATGACTTTCATTTTGGGCATTTCCTAGGGCCACTTGAGAACAATTTGTGTTCTAGCTTTAGGTCTTGTTATTCACTTTTTGTAAGCATGGCTTGAGAGTGCAATGATGTCCATCAACTTCCTTGGGTTTGTAGCCACCTTGATGTGCCAAGCTATCTTTTTATTAACAAAACAACCATTACATTGATGAGTCAAGTACTAAAGTAATACATGTGTTGGGTGTGCATGCAAGTATGGGAATGCTAATGTGTGGAAGATTTTCATAGATATTTTTTATTACTTCCCATTCCTACATTAGTAAGATTTTTGGCAGTCTATTTTCCATTTTGAGATGATCCTTTCACAATTACACAATTTTACATGAGGCTAAGAAACAATAAAAGCAACATATTATTATAGATTGATACATAGAAGAAAAGCCTCTAATCATAGATGGTGGACAAAGAAAAAAATGTTCAATTGAAATTTCTATTGAAGATAACTCTAAATATCAAATTGAATTCCATTTGAAATTAGCAAGAACTTGTGCACATCTAATGATCAACAAATATAAAACTCTAGTATTTAGAGTTTGTGACAAGTGCCATTATTTCAGAGATTGTATTCCAAGAAACATACTTGAACTCTAAGATTATTCAACAACTCTTGAAGCAACTTATGATTTGCTCATTAGTATTGGGCGTGTTTTTGGAATGCCTTAAAAATGGCAAGACTAGAGAGAGGCTACTGCAATTTTTTGTCTCTCAATTTTGGATGTGAAATTTCCAATTGTCATAACTACTATCGTAGATTAGGTTCCTTTTTAAAACACTTATTTATTCCCACTATTGGGAGCTGATGAGCCTATTTTGAACTTAAACATTGACATTGACAATGATAGTGTAAGGAAGTATTTAAATCAATTGAAATTTTAATATATAAAATGTTTTATGACATTTTAACATCCATATGTTACCTAATTATAACATGGTTGTAACTAGTGGTACATGGATTCAATATTGATATGCTAGATGATAGTTGCCACTTGTTTTCATTAATGGGAATCCATTAGTTGAAATCATTTGCATTCATCTATTATCTCATTTATGCAATCTCATTCATCCAATCCCCAACACATTATCATCCATTTGGTAGTTGATGGTTTCATT
>Ga0209611_10005259_pt1 | contig 21765 bp, 18 predicted proteins | sample S1TSphgellanicum_3_FD_187693 | JGI IMG/M metagenome (GOLD analysis project Ga0209611, IMG submission 187693) | Host-associated microbial communities from peat moss isolated from Minnesota, USA - S1T2_Fc - Sphagnum magellanicum MG (SPAdes) (version 2) | ecosystem: Host-associated > Plants > Peat... | reverse complement strand
TAGAGTTATGAATAATATATATAATATTATTTGTATTAATTAGTGAGAGTTCAAGAGAAATGATAAGAAAATTAATAATAAAGGAAAATACAAAAATAATGTGAAATTATGAACAAATAATATATTTAAAAAAAAAAACAATATTAAAAGGAGTAGAATATCTAAAAAAAATAATAAAAATAGATAATATAAAAAGTATTATAAATATACAAATAGGAGAAATAAAAAAAAAAGAAATAAATTATGAAAATAAAAAAAAAAAAATACAGAATATAATAGAAATATATAATATATCTTTTTTATTATCAAATAAAATAATAGAAAATAAAGAATAAATGTTTGAATATTATAAAATATTTGTAATGATGTTAGTTTGTATAATTTTAGCGTTTATAATATTAAGTATTTCATATATAATTAAAGCAAAAAATTATAATTGAGAAAAAATATCAGCTTATGAATGTGGGTTTCAGTCATTTGAAGACTCACGCCATAGATTTGATGTTAAATTTTATTTAGTAGCAATATTATTTATTATATTTGATTTAGAAATAGCATATTTATTTCCATGAGGATTATCAATGGATGAATTAAATTTAGAAGGTATAATATCTATGATAATATTTTTATTTATATTAACAGTAGGTTTTATTTATGAATGAAAAAAAGGAGCATTAGATTGATATTAAAATGATAACATTTGCTGAATGATTAATATCATTTTTAAAATATGCACCAAGAAGTGCTAAGGTAAAAATAAGAAAAACAATTTTATTAAAAAATTATAATGATGTAAATTGATATTTTATATATTATATTATTTTAATGTTAGGAAAATATATAAATAGAATAGAATTAAAGAAAGGAGAATATAAAATATATTTAAAAGAACATGAAGATATAGAAAAAGTTTTATTTTTTTTAAAATATAATATAAATAGTCAATTTAAATTATTAATGGATATTTGTGGTATTGATAATATAGAAAAAAAAAAAAAACGTTTTGAAATAAATTATAATATATTGTCAATAAAATATTGAACACGTATGCATATAAAAATAAATATTAATGAATTTGTACCTGTAAATTCAATAACAAAAATATTTAAAAGTGCAAATTGGTATGAAAGAGAAATTTGAGATATGTTTGGTATTTTTTTTAAAAATCATAAGGATTTAAGAAGAATATTAACTGATTATGGGTTTGAAGGATTTCCATTAAGGAAAGATTTTCCTCAAACAGGGTATATAGAATTAAGATATAATAATGATCATAAACATTTAGTATATGAACCCGTAGAATTAAGTCAAGATTTTAGAAGTTTTGATTTTTTAAGTCCATGAAATCAAATAAAATAAAATATTTTTATTTAAATTTTGGTCCGCAACATCCTGCAGCACATGGAGTGTTACGTTTAGTCTTAGAATTACAAGGAGAAACTATAATAAGAGCTGATCCACATATAGGGTTATTACATAGAGGTACTGAAAAATTAATAGAATATAGAACTTATTTGCAAGGTTTACCTTATTTCGATCGATTAGATTATGTATCTATGATGGCACAAGAGCATTGTTATTCATTAGCTGTGGAACATTTGTTAAAATGTATAGTACCCCTAAGAGGTAAATTAATTAGAATATTATTTTCAGAAATTACAAGAATTTTAAATCATTTATTAGCGTTAACAACACATGCTTTAGATGTTGGTGCTATGACTCCATTTTTGTGAGGTTTTGAAGAAAGAGAAAAATTAATGGAATTTTATGAACGTGTTTCAGGTGCAAGAATGCACGCAGCTTATTTTAGACCCGGGGGGGTAAATCAAGATTTGCCAAAAGGGTTATTAAATGATATTTATTTATTTGTTAATCAATTTGAGTCTAGGATTAGTGAAATTGAAGAATTATTGACTAATAATAGAATTTGAAAACAACGTTTGGTAAATGTAGGACTGGTAAATTATAAACAAGCCTTAGAATATGGTTTTAGTGGGGTAATGTTAAGATCATGTGGTATACAATGAGATTTAAGAAAAAATATGGGTTATGATGGTTATAATACAATTAATTTTAGTGTACCAAATACATTTAATGGTGATTGTTATGATAGATATTTAATTAGAATAATGGAAATGCGTGAAAGTCATGAAATAATAGCAAATGTATTAAATAGATTAGCAATAAATATAAAAAGTCCAAAATTAAATCAAATAAAAATTAAAGATTATAAAATAAGTCCACCATCAAGAGCATATATGAAATATTCAATGGAAGCTTTAATTCATCATTTTAAATTATATACAGAAGGAATTGTTGTTCCTGAAAATCAAATTTATTATGCAGTAGAAGCACCAAAAGGTGAATTTGGTGTTTATTTAATATCAAATAATACAAATAAACCTTATCGTTGTCATATAAGAGCGCCTGGTTTTGCACATTTACAAAGTTTAAATTTTATGGTAAATAATCATTTAATAGCAGATTTAGTAACAATTATAGGAACTCAAGATATTGTTTTTGGAGAAATAGATCGATAAAAATGGGAATAGGAATAAAAGATTATATATATGAAAATATAATATTTGTGCATGATTTTATATATATATATTTAATATTAGTATTTTGAATGATAATAGCTTATTTTGTAATAATATATATGGAATATATTCCAATAAAAAAAAAAAATTATTGAAAATTATATGTACAAATAAAAAAAAGTAAAAAAAATAAAGTATATTCTACACGTATGTCATATTTTTATAATATTTTTTTACAAAAAGGAATGTTAAATTTTATACATAAATTTGCAAGAACATTGAGATATTATTTAAATAAAACTCATAATTTAGTATTAGAAGTTTTATGAACTTTTATTCCAATAGGAATTATATCAGAATTAATATTTCCATCATTATCATTAATAGCTGATGATACAATAACAGATCAATCAAGTTTATATACAATTAATGTTATAGGAAATCAATGATATTGAAATTATGAATTAAATACAAAGCAAGGTATAATAAAACAAGTAAGTAATTTAATTTTAGTTGAAGAATCTAAAATTAAAAAAGAAAAAAAATATACACGTTTATTAGCAACTACAAATTCAGTATCGATACCAGTAGGTTTAAAAACATCATTTTTTATAAGTTCAAATGATGTTGCGCATAGTTGAGCAATACCTGCTATAGGTTTAAAAGTAGATGCAATTCCTGGAAGAATAAATTTAAAAACAGTATTAGCTTCAAAAATGGGTTTATATAGTGGTATGTGTAGTGAATTATGTGGAATAGAACATGGATTTATGCCAATTTCTTTAGAAGTATTAACAATAAATAATTGAATTTATAATTTAGAATATTTTAATGAAAAATCGTTAAATTACTCGTTTTTAATAATGAATTGATTAAAAAAAGTTTAAATTAAATATGAAAATATAAAAAAAGGTAAAGATATGGAAAATTAAAAAAATAAATAAAAGCATTTAATGGATACCTAGGGAGTAAAAAAAAGACATATTATAATGAAATATTATCATTAAGTAATAAAAAAAATATAAATTATATTATAAAATTTATTTTATAATTTATATTAATTGATAATTATCTTGAAGGAAACTTTAAAAAAAAATTTAGTGAATTGAAACATCTTAGTAACTAAAAAAAAAATTAAAAAAGATTTTGTGAGTAGTGGTGAACGAAAATGAAAAAAGAATAAAAAGGGTAAATGAAAAATGAAAGTGGTGCACGAAAATGAAAAAGAATAAAATTTAATATAAATTTTTGAATAATAATTGAGGTGGAATACCATAAGAAATTTTAGTAATAAAATTTTTGTTGTGAAACAAGGTAAAAATCCTGTAAAAAAGAATATTAAAATAAAATAAAGTAAAATAAAACTTGTGAAATTTTATTTGAAAATGGGAGAACCATCTTCTAATTCTAAAACTTTTTACTCACCGATAGTGAAAAAAAGTACCGTGAGGGAAAGGTGAAAAGAGCGTGGCTGTAAGTGAAATAGAATTTAAAATTGAATGCATAAAAGAGCAATCAGATTTAAAAAATAAAGATGATGTACCTTTTGTATAATGGGTCAGTGAGTTAATTTTTTTAGCAAGTTTAAATTAATAAATGTAGACATAGCAAAAGCGAGTTTAAAAAAAGCGTGGAGTTAAAAAAATTAGACCCGAAACTAAGTGATCTAATTATGAGCAGACTGAAAAAAGCTAATAAAGTTTTTGGAGGGTCGAACTTGTGTATGTTGCAAAATACTAAGATGACTTGTGATTAGGGGTGAAAGGCTAATCAAACTTAGAGATAGCTGGTTTTCTGCGAAATTTATGTAGGTAAAGTGTAATTAAAAAAATTGTTAAAAGTAAAGCTCTGAATAGGTGCGGGGAGCTTAGGAGGCTTTACCAAATCTAAACAAACTGTGAATATTAATAAAAATGAAATTACAATAAGAATAAAAGTGTTAAGATTGTTATTCAAAAGGGAAACAGCCCAGATTATTAACTAAGGTCTTTAAATATAATTAAGTAATAAAGAATTTAAATACAATTTAAATTAGGAGGTTGGCTTAGAGGCAGCAATCCTTTAAAGAAAGCGTAACAGCTCACTGATTAAGAAATTATATATAAATTATATATAAATTTGTATTTAAATCGAGAAATGTAGAGAGATTAAATTATATACCAAAGTTATAAATATTAAAAATAAAAGAAGTATAAAAATAAAAAATAATATGGTAGCAGAATATTTTGTATATTTAAAAAGAATAATTGAAAAATTATTTGAAAAAATCAAAAGTAAGAATACTGACATGAGTAACGTAAAATAATGTAAAATTACTAAATCATTATCACCGAAAATTCAAAGTTTTCATTTTAAAAATAAATTAAAATGAATTAGCCGGTCCCTAAAAAAAATTATAAGTAGTCCACTATTTTTGATGGGAATTAAAAAATTAATATTTAAAAGCCAAAATACAGTAACAAATTAAAAAAATTTAATTATATTAAGAAAATTATATAAAAAATGTAAAGAATTTCTAGAAAAAACTGTATAAAAAAAATGACCGTACTAAAACCGATACAGGTGAATAGGTAGAGAATACTAAGGTGTATGAGATAACAATATTGAAGGAACTCGGCAAATTAACTCTGTAACTTAGGGAGAAAGAGTGCTTAAAAAAATTAAGTGTCACGAAACAGGGGGTGGCGACTGTTTAACAAAAACACAGGACTCTGCAAAGTGTAATTACTAAGTATAGGGTCTGACACCTGCCCGGTGCTGTAAGATAAAAAGGAGAAATATCAATGGTATAACAAAGATGTTTTGAATATAAGTCCCAGCAAACGGCGGCTGTAACCATAACGGTCCTAAGGTAGCGAAATTCCTTGTCGGGTAAGTTCCGACGTGCATGAATGGTGTAACGACTTCCTCACTGTCTCCAATATTGACTCAGTGAAATTGAAATTTCTGTGAAGATGCAGAGTATTATCGGCTAGACGGAAAGACCCTGTGCACCTTTACTATAATCATTAATTGTATAAAAATAATATAAAATGTAGAATAGATGGGAGTTGCTATGAATTCCTTGGCACAAGCCGATCGAGTCAAACGTCAGTGAAATACCATTTACTATATAATTTTTATACTAATAATAATAAATTATTAGACAGTTTATGATTGGTAGTTTGACTGGGGCGGTCGCCTCCTAAAAAGTAACGGAGGCGTGCAAAAGTGTTTTATAATTAATTAACAATTAATTAGAAAGTACAATGGCTTAAAAATGCTTGACTGTAAGATTAACAAATCAAACAGAGACGAAAGTCGGTCATAGAGATCCGGTAATTCTATATGGAAAGATTATCGCTTAACGGATAAAAGGTACGCCAGGGATAACAGGCTAATTACCCTTTAGAGTTCTTATCGACGGGGTTGTTTGGCACCTCGATGTCGACTTATCATATCCTGAAGCTGAAGTAGGTTTCAAGGGTTAGGCTGTTCGCCTATTAAAATGGTACATGAGTTGGGTTCAGAACGTCGCGAGACAGTTCGGTTCCTATCTACCGATATTATATGAAAATCAAGAAAACTTTAACTTATTACGAGAGGATCAGTTAATATTTGCCCATGATGTATTGGTTGTTATATTATTAGCAATGCCGAGTAGTTACGCAAAAAAATTATAACTGCTGAATATAATAAAAGTAGGAAAAAAATTTTAAGATTTTCATTTAGTAATGTAAAAGATTATTACATGATTAGGCTTGTGTTTTTGTGTGAATATAGTAATATATTAGCTTAAAAGTACTAAATATATAACAAAATATTAAAATTAAATTAATATTTGGAGTATAGCCAAGTGGTAAGGCATTGGTTTTTGGTACCAACATCATAGGTTCGAATCCTATTACTCCAAAAGAAAGATGGCTGAGAGGTTTAAAGCGTTGATCTTGAAAATCAATCATCATTATAGATGTCGTGGGTTCGAATCCCACTCTTTCCGTTTTTATGTTTTATGAAAAAAAAAGGTTATTTAAAGTTTAAATTTATGAAAAAATATGAAGTTGATTTTTGAGGGTATTTAACATCATGTTTAAATGGAAAACCTTTTTTTAAAAAAATGTTTAAATTATTTTGTAGAAGATATCGATATAAAATAGGTATATTAAAATATATATTAAGAAAATCTTATGTAAAATTTAATTATTCAAGAATAATACCACGAAAAAAAAAGATAAGAAATTATAGAAAATCATATATTGCAAATTTGCATTATTTATTAAAATTTCGTACTTATTATGGGGATATGACAATTAAAAAATTTCGTAGATATTTACAAAGAGTTAATATTAGACGTATTGATTTTGAAGTTAGAATTTGTATATTATTAGAGAGTAGATTAAATATCTTATTATTTCGTTTAAATTTAATAAAAACACCTAGAGAAGGAAAACATATAATACGTTGTAAAAAAATAAAAATAAATGGAAAAAAAGTTAGTATTTTAAATCGTCAATTATATATTAATGATATAATTTATTTTGAAAAAAATATGTCATTAAAATTTTATAATAATATTCGTATAAAATCTAAAATTTTATTTAATTATCCAAAATATTTAGAAATGAGTTATAATTTAATGAAATGTGTATTTATATTTTATCCAAGATTAAAATATATACCAACAACTTGAAAATTTAATTTAGCTTTTTTAAAAAGTTTTATGTAATTAATTATATAAAATATACAATAATAATTTATTTTATATTTATAGATATTTAATTAGGCTGGAATAATTCAGAATTTACTGTAATTAAATAAATGTAGTAATAATATAATAGTAAATTGTGACAGATATTATTATAAATTTTTGAAGTATAGAAAACTTGTTAAGTTAGGAAGATCATATGAAATTAATTATATATGTATTATAAAAAATAAAAATTAATAAATGCTGAGTATAAAGTTAGAAATGTAGATTTATTATAATATAGTAACTAAAAATAATAATATAGTTTAAAATTTAGATATTATGCGTATATAAAAAATAAAAAGAAAAAGAAATTAAAGGCTTAAAAAAAAAAAAAAAAAAAAAAAAAAAAAAAAAAAAAAAAAAAAAATAAAAAAGAAAAAAGTAAAATAAAAAAAAAATTCCTTATAAGGAAGGAGTGCAACATGAAAAGGAGGCTCTTCGTCTAGTGGGTTAGGACGTTACACTTTCACTGTAAAAACATGGGTTCAAATCCCATAGAGGTAAATAAAAGAGAAAAAATTTTAAAATGAGAAAAAGAGAAAAAAATCAAATAAGAGTTTGATCCTGGCTTTGAGTGAATGCTGTTTAATACACATAACACATGCAAGTCCAATTTAGTAAAATAAATGGCGCATGGGTGAGTAAAAAGTAAGAAATTTAATTATTAATTAGGAAATAAAAATTATTTAAAATCAAAAAAATCTATTTTTAAATAAAAACAAATAGACTATAAAGATAATTGTTGATAATCGTGCTTGTTAAATTTTAAGTAGTTGGTAGTAAAAAAGACTACCAAACTGAAAATGTTTAGTTGATTTTAGCGAATGACCAGCCACACTGGGATTGAAAAAAAGCCCAATTCTTAAGAGAAACTGCAGTGGGGAATCTTGGACAATGAACAAAAAGTTTGATCCAGTGATATTAAAAAATGATGAAGGTAAAAATGCTGTAAAGTTATAACGTTTATGAAAATAATGATACTAATATTATAAACTATAAAGCCCTGACTAACTTCGTGCCAGCAGTCGCGGTAAAACGGAGAGGGCGAGTGTTACTCAACATAACTGGGCGTAAAGGGCAAGTAGGTGGTTTATTATGTTTAAATAAAAGTCTAAAGAGCAACTTTATATAATTATTTTTATACTGATAAACTAGAGTATAATAGAGGTGTGTTGCACTTCCAGTGGAGAGGTAAAATACGTAAATATTGTAGAGACATTCAATAGGTGAAAACGACTAACCATATTATTACTGACACTGAGAGGCCAAAGCATGGGTATCAAACAGGATTAGATACCCTGGTAGTCCATGCTGTGACTTGATGAGTATTAAGTATTAAATAAAAATTTAGTATTTAAGCTAACGCGAAAATACTCCGCCTGGGAACTACGACCGCAAGGTTGAAACTCAAAGGAATTGGCAGAGGTTTTCTCGAGCAGTGGAACATGTGGTTTAATGCGATATAAAACGCCAAATCTTACCAGTAATTGCATTATTTTCTAGTTTAAAAAGAAATTTTTAAGTAAGCTAAAAAAAAAATAGTAAATTATAACAGGTGCTGCATGGCTGTCGTCAGTCCGTGCTTTGAGGTGTTAGGTTAATTCCTTTTAACGGACATAATTCTTATGTTTTATTGGATTATATAATATCATATGTAAGTAATTAAAATAAAGTTTGCTGCGAAAGTAGATCTATGAAATAGAGAACAAAGTCAAGTCAATATGGCCTTTATGAACTGGGCTACACACATGTTACAATAGTTATGACAATAAGTTGCAAATATGTAAATATAAGCAAAACTTTAAAAATAATTTTAGTTCGGATTGTTCTCTGAAACTTGAGAATATGAAGTAGGAATTGCTAGTAATCATAAATCAGGAAGTTATGGTGAATAGTGTATAAACCTGGTACACACTGCCCGTCACGCCAGGGAAGTTAGAATGAACTGAAGTAAAAATATTTAATTTTGTTTAAGAATATTATTTTATTCATTTAAAGTATTTATTTAATAAAGTTACTTATTTTATAATTTTTATTTTAATGACCAGGGCGAAGTCGTAACAAGGTAACTTTAGGGGAACCTGTAGTTGGACGACAAGGGTAAAGTTGTCGTTAAATAATTCTTTGCTAAATATTAATTATATTTTATTTAATTGTAATTTTGTTAATAAATATGAAAAATATAATGTTTTTAATAAAAAGTTTTGTACAAATGATATTTGAAGAATTGTATATATTTATTTTAAATGTGATAAAACAAAATATAGGAAATTTAGGAATTTTATATTTTCCAACAGTTTTTGATATTTTTTATTTTATTTATTTTATAAATATAAGATGTTACATTTTTGTTGTAAAAACATGGGTTCAAATCCCACTAGCCTGATTTTATATTTGGCAAAAGTATTCAATAAAGTAAACAGGCTATAGTGTAAAGGAGAACATGTTTGTTTTGGGAACAAAAGAGTGTGGGTTCAAATCCCACTAGCCTGATTTTATATTTGGCAAAAGTATTCAATAAAGTAAACAGGCTATGGTGTAAAAGACAACATGTTTGTTGTTTGTGGAACAAAAGAGTGTGGGTAAAAATCCCACTAGCCTGTATTTTGAATAGTGTAAAAGATAAAAAATAAAAAAAAAATAATGACCAATTATTTAATATTAAATTATATGATAGTATGTATATGTGTACATGTCTTAAAATTAATCGTAATATCCTTTTTTGTGATAATTTATGTAATATATAATCCAAATTATGTATATAATAAAAAATATACAAAATTAGATTTAATTATATTATTTATTTTATGAATTTTTATGGATATTATGGCGGGTAAAGAGTGTTATTGTAATTTAAATTTATATATGAAAAGTATAGAAATTTTAGAAAACAATCCTCAATTGGTTTTACCAATGTTTACTACGGATATAGCAACTCCATTATTTATTGATTATGGAATGCGCCGTATTTTCTGTGGAAAAGATTTTATTTCAAGATATTTTGTGTTAAAACAAAAAAGTATTATAGTAAATGAAAAATATTTAGGATTATTAATAAATCCAAACCCAGAAAATACAAATAATATCTTAAACCCTAAAAATACAAATAATATCTTAAACCCTCAAAATACAAATAATATTTTAAACCCTCAAAATACAAATAATATTTTAAACCCTCAAAATTTAAATAATATTTTAGAATTAGGAAAGCATTTTAATGAAAAGTTATCTTATATAAATGAAATTACAATGTCGGAAAATATAAAAGATTTGGATTTAATTGAATTAAAGCAAAAAAAAGAAAAATTAGTAAAAAAATTAGATATGTTAATAACTAAAAAGGTAAAAGAATTAAATAAGATAAAAAAAGAAAAAAGAAATGAAAAAGAAGCGGCTATGGTACTATCCGAACAATATTCAAAAAGTTTAAAAGAATTAAAAGAATATATTAAAAATTTAGATAACGAAAGTATAAATAATAATAATGAAATAGGGTTAACGATAAATAATAATAATGAAATAGAGTTAACGGATGTAGAAAATAGAGCAAGTAAATATTTATTAAATTTAGATAATGAACAACAAATTACGGAAGAATATAACCGTAAAGCATTATCGCGATTATTTTCTTCAAGAAATAGAAATATTGATTTAAATGAATATGTTTTAAACGCTTTAAAACAGATGGCATCTCAAATTAATACAACAGTACTTTGAAAACCAGAAAATATGTTGCCATTCGATCATAAATTTGTGAAGGAAAATATATTAACTATAACAGCAGATTCTACTCTATGAGAAAAAACTCTTTGTATAATTTATGTAAAAATCAGAGAAAAAATAAAAGATGATTTTGAAATTACAAAATATATAAATTATTTAGAAAATCTAGATTTAGTTGTTAAAAACAATAAAGAAAAAAATGTAGAGTATATTAATTATATTAATAATAGTGGAGTAAATTATATAATAGAGAATGAGTATGCTGTAAAATATGATATTCTGCAAGATAAAAAAAAAATTAAATATATTTATAAAAAAGATATTAATGAGCATGAAATAATGAATATTTTAGCTGAAAATGCTGTAAAATATAACCTATTTAAGCAGACTAAAGCGGGATTTAAATTAGGTATTAAAAACATATTAAATTTAGAACAAAATAATCTTAATGATGTAATGTTGTTGAGCCTTGAAGAAATAGAGTATTTTATGAAAAAATTTGATAATATTCTGGATAGAAGTATTTTAGAAAATTATTTAATAAATCAAAAGCTAGAAGATATTGAAAAAATTTATATGATAGAATTTAGTAGATTTTATACTATAAATTTTTGAAGTTTAAAAGATTTAAAATGTTTGGAAGAAACAGCTGATAAATTTTTGGAAATTGCTAAAAAAGAGGTGAACAAAAATGTTCCTGATAAAGAAGAGTATGTAACAAAAGCTTCTTTATTATTAAAAAAAGCCAAAAAATATCAAGAAAATTGATATTTATAATAAGTAATTTTTTATAAATTAGAATATATAATTATTTGGCAGAAGTATTCAATAAAGTAAACAGGCTATAGTGAACATGTTTGTTTTGGGAACAAAAGTATTCAATAAAGTAAACAGGCTATGGTGTAAAAGACAACATGTTTGTTTGTGGAACAAAAGAGTGTGGGTAAAAATCCCACTAGCCTGTATTTTGAATAGTGTAAAAGATAAAAAATAAAAAAAAAATAATGACCAATTATTTAATATTAAATTGTGAAGTATATATATGTGTACATGTCTTAAAATTAATAATAATAGGAATAATAATTCAAGCCAAAATATTAGATTCAAAATATAAAATAATAATAGATAAAATAATAACAAATTTTATAGGGTTGATATTATTATTTAGTATGATTATTCTTTGAAAATCATTTTTTTTTGAAGGAACATTATTAAATTATCAAATTATTCAAGATTATTATACTTTTTTTTTTAAATTTATGGTATTATTGACAAGTTTGATATGTATAATAATGTCAACAAATTATTGTGAATATGAAAATATAAAAGGATTTGAATATTTAATATTATTGCTGTTTTCAACATTGGGATTATTAACAATTATATCAAGTTATGATTTAATTACAATGTATTTAGGAATAGAAATACAAGGTTTATGTTTTTATATAATAACTAATTTAAAATTTTTTTCTGATTATTCAATAGAAGCTGGTTTAAAATATTTTATATTAGGTGTAATATCATCTTTAATTTTATTACTTGGTTCGAGTTTTTTATATTATGGGACTGGAACTATAAATTTTTTAGATTTAAATATTTTATTTTATTCAGTAAATATAATAAATTATAATTATTATAGTTATTATATTACATTATTTGGTTTGTTATTAATTTATAGTAGTATTTTATTTAAAATAGGAATTGTTCCATTTCATATATGAGTTTCAGATATTTATCAAGGTGCACCGACTAATATTAGTTTTTTTTTTGCAATAGTGCCTCAAATAAGTATTATATCAATATTATTACGTTTAAATAATATTTTTGTATATGTATATTTAAAACAATTATTTTGATTTTTTATGATATTATCTTTTTTATCAATAACTATAGGTACTTTAGGTGCAATATATCAAACAAAAATAAAAAGAATGTTAGGTTTTAGTGGAATAAATAATATGGGTTATGTATTAACAATGATTTTAAGTATGAATATAGAAAGTATTTATGGTATAATTTTTTATATGATAGTTTATAATGTAACATCAATAACGTTATGGTTATTATTTGTAAGTTTTAGAGATATAAGTAATATGACGCCAATGGAAGATATAAGAGATATAATGTTATTATTTAGATCAAATAAATATTTAAGTATAATATTTTTTATATTTTTATTTTCAAATATGGGTATTCCTCCAATGTTAGGTTTTTTTGCAAAATTATTTGTAATATTGAATTTATTAAAATTAAAAATGTATATTTTTGCAATATTTATAATAATATTAAATAGTATAGCAGTAATATATTATTTAAGATTATTAATATTGATGTATTCAAAACTTCCAGATGATAAATGAATTTTTTTAGACGATATAAATGAATGAAAAGCACATTTTATAATAATTATAGGATATATTAATATTTTTTTTATGATTTATCCAAATTATTTTTTATTATTAATACATAATATAATTTTATTAATATATACATAATGTTGTATAGTATAAAACAATTTATAAAATATGGTGTTCACATAGGACATTATAAATGAGAAAGTGATTATCGTTTATCTTATTATTTATTAGGAACACGTAATTCAATTCATATTTTAAATTTATATTATACACTTTTTATTTTAAAACAAGCTTTATATATAACATATAATAATTGTTTATTGGGTCAAAAATTATTAGTAGCAAATAATGCAGGTTATAAATTAGAATCAATATTTGAAAATATAAATAAAATAGTAAATCAAAATCAATTATGGTATATAAATAGTAAATGAATAGGAGGTTTAATAAGTAATCAAAGAGAGTTACTTTTAAATAATGAAAAATTTTTTTTAAAGAGTTATGGATTAGGTTATAATTCAATATTACCTTCATATGTATTTGCATCAAATGTTAAAGAAACAAAATCTTGTATTTTTGAAGCAATGGTATTAAATATACCTTGTAGTACTTTAATGGATAGTAATATGGGCTTATATGGTATTTATTATGGTTTACCCTCAAATGATGATAATTATGTAGGAATTTATATGTTTTCAAGATTATTTATTAAAATATATTTAAAAACTATTTATGATAATATAAATATTTTGAATATAGAAAAAGATTTAAGAATAGAAAAAGGTATAAATGATATAAATATAAGATATTATCGTTATAGAGGTAAAATAATATATAATATTATACAAAAAAAAAAAAAAAAGAAAAAAAAAAAAAAAAAAAAAAAAAAAAGACATAAAAAAGAAAAAAAAAAAAAAAAAAAAAAAAATAAAAAAAAAAAAAAAAAAAATAAATAATATAAATAATAAATTTAAAAATAGTCATTTAATAGAAAAATATTATGAAAAAAAAGAAAATGAGAATTGAAATATATATCAAAAACAAAAAAAAATAAATTGAGAATATAAAGAAGAAAAAAATAAAATATATCTAAAATATAAAGGAAAAGGAAAAGAAAAAGAATTATATTGAAATTTAGAACAAGCAAAAAAAGGATGAGAAAAAAAAAGTATTCCAGGAGGACAAGAATATATTAAAAAATATGAAAAAAAAATATGATAATAATGAATATAGAAAAGTATAAAATAAAAAGAGTAGTTTAAAGGTAAAACAATGGTCTTCAAAATCATAGTTAAGGGTTCAAATCCCTTCTCTTGTGTAAAGGATATGGTGAAAATGGTAGACACGCAAGATTTAGGTCCTTGTAATAAGAGATTATTGTAAGGGTTCAAGTCCCTTTATCCGTATAAATCTAAATATTGACTGGATTATATAACACTTAATTATTTAATTCATAGTATGAGTAATATAGTATAATAATATATATATATTATATATAATACAGTATAAATATATTAAAATATATATATATTTTGAAAAATATTTATAAAATATATTAAAAAATATTAAATATTTAGATAAAGCTTCCTTAGCTTAATTTGGATAAAGCAATTACCTTCTAAGTAATAGAGTATAGGTTCGAGTCCTATAGGAAGCACATAATTATAAATAAGAATATTAAAGTTATATATATAAAAATTAAATTAAAGATGTTAGATAGCTCAGAAGGTTAGAGCGTTGGTCTGAAAAACCAAAGGTCGATGGTTCGATTCCATCTCTAAGCAAATCCACTTGGTGAAATGGTAGACACGGTAGACTTAAAATTTACTCTAGTTCGCTAGGTATTGGTTCAAGTCCAATAGTGGGCATTATAATGAAAATATTAATAAAATGAAAATTCAAGTTAAAAATAAAAGATTATTAAAATTAGGTAATTTCATTTATGGAAATAAAATACAAATATTATTAATAGATAGTGATAAATTATTATTTTTAAAAAAATACAAAAACTTAAAAGATTTAATAAAAATAAGTTTACAAGATAAAAGAATATATCGTTTATTATTTGAATTATTAAAATATAAAATAAAATATATAATATGAATAAAATAATAAGAAAATTAGAAAAAATAAGAATAATAAATTGTAATGAAAAAAGAAAAAAATATATAGAACATTCAAATATTATCACAGGAAAATATATAATTATATGATATATAAATAGGGAAAAATATAAAGGATTAATTAGGTTTCAATATAGTAAAGGTATTTGTATGAGTGTAAAATACAGAGGATATAATAGTACATTTCAAATAAGAACAATTGTAAATAAAATAGTAATAGAACAAGAATTTTTTAGTTATTCAAGATATAATATATTAGTATTAATAAAAAAAAATCCATTAAAAGAATATCATAGAAATAGTTTAAAATATTTGCGAAAAAAAAAAAATAAAAAAAGTGGATATAAAATAGTTTAAATTTAGGTAACATAATAGGTAATGTATTCGACTGCAAATCGAAAAATAGCGGTTCAATTCCGCTCCTAAACTAATTGCATAGCTCAGTTGGTAGAGCAATGCGCTTTTAACGCAGGGGTCCTGGGTTCGATTCCCAGTGCAGGCAAGATCAGTAGCTCAGTAGGTTAGAGCGTATGGCTGTTAACCATAAGGTCATCGGTTCAATTCCGATCTGATTCGATTTAGTTTTGGAGCAGTAGTTTAAAAGGTTAAAATATATGTTTTGCAAATATATGATGTCGGTTCAATTCCGATCTGCTCCAAAATTAAAAAATTTATAAAATTAATTTAATTTTATATTTAGTTAAAAAAAATGTTATTAAATATAGGACTTTTAAAATTATTATCAATTTCAATGGTATTATTTTTAATAAGTATGTTTGGCCTTTTTTTATTAAGACGTAATTTAATAATAATTTTAATGAGTATTGAATTATTATTATTATCGGTAAATTTTAATTTTATAGTATTTTCAATTTATTTAGATGATATTATGGGTCAAATTTTTACATTAGTAATATTAACGGTAGCAGCTGCAGAATCTTCAATAGGGTTAGCAATATTAGTAATGTATTATCGTAGAAAAGGTATAATATCTATAAATGTTTTAAATAATATAAAAGGCTAAAATGTATTTATTAATAATATATTTTCCATTAATTGGTAGTTTAAGTACAATTTTTTTTGCACGTTTTTTGGGAAAAAATGGTTCAAGTTTAATAAGTTTAATTTATATTTTTTTATCATTGTTAACATCTTTTTTTATTTTTTATGAAATAATTTTTTGTAATAATATTTGTATAGTAAATATCTGTAAATGAATAAATGTAGGATTTTTAAATATTTATTGAGAATTTTTATTTGATTCATTAACTAGCATTATGTTATTTGTAATATTAAGTATATCTTTTTGTGTTCATATATATTCTATAGAATATATGTATAATGATCCGCATTTATCGCGATTTTTGTCCTATTTATCTTTATTTACTTTTTTTATGGTTTTATTAGTAACAGCTGGTAATTTTTTACAATTATTTATAGGTTGAGAAGGTGTAGGTTTATGCTCATATTTATTAATAAATTTTTGATATACTAGAATATTAGCTAATAAGGCTGCAATGAAAGCATTAATAATAAATAAAATAGGTGATATTTCATTATTATTAGGAATAATTTTATTTTTTATATTATATAATTGTTTAGATTTTTCTTTTATAAATTGTAGTAGTTGATTGATAAAAAAAAATATATATTTAGAAACTATATTTTGAATAAATATAGATTATTTTTCTATAATTTTATTTTTATTTATTATAGGAGCATGTGCAAAATCAGCTCAAATAGGATTACATACCTGATTGCCAGATGCAATGGAAGGTCCAACTCCAGTATCAGCCTTAATACATGCAGCAACAATGGTTACAGCCGGTATATTTTTATTATTACGTAGTGTTCATTTATTAAAATATGATGAAAAAAGTTTATTATTAGCAAGTTTTTTAGGAGGTATTACAGCTTTTGTAGCTGCAACTATAGGTTTATTTCAAAATGATATAAAAAAAATAATAGCATATTCAACATGTAGTCAATTAGGGTATATGACATTATCATGTGGTTTGAATAATTATTCTGGAAGTTTGTATCATTTAATGAATCATGCGTTTTTTAAGGCTTTATTATTTTTAAGTGCAGGAGCTATAATTCATTCAATGTTAGATCAACAAGATATACGTAGAATGGGTATGTTAGTAAAATTTTTACCAGTAAGTTATTTAATGATATTAATAGGATCTTTAACAATTATGGGAATACCATTTTTAACAGGATTTTATTCAAAAGATTTTATTTTAGAATATGTATATTCTTCAAATATTTTATTAAATTTTTTTTTATATGGTTTAAGTATATTATCAGCATGTTTAACTTCTTTTTATTCAATTAAATTATTATTTTTAGCTTTTTATAATAATCATAATAGTTATTTTAATATGTTATATAATAAAAAAGAAAAAAATTTTATTATTTATGAAAGTAGATGGTTAATTTTAATAGCGTTAATTACATTATTTTTTGGTAGTGTATTTATAGGATTTATTTTTAAAGATATATTTATAGGTATGGGTACAGATATTTGAATTAATACATTAGATACAGAATCTTATAAAGATCATTTAAAAATTTTTGAAGTTGAATTTTTACCAATAAATATAAAATTAATACCTATTATATGTACTTTAATATCAGGAATATTAAGTTATTTATTTTTTAAATATTATATTTTATGTATTTATTATTTTTATTATTGATATTCTTATTTATTTTTTTTAAAAAAAAATAAATTAAAAAATAAAAATATTAAAAAATATGAAAATGATTTAAAATTAAAAAAAATAAATAATTATACAAAAATGTTTAATAAATTTTTGTTAGATATAAATAAAATAAGAAAATTAGTATTTAATGGATATTATTTTAATGAAATATATAATTATTATTTATGAAAAAATAAAAATATTAGTAATTTTTTATATAAAAGTATTGATAAAGGAGTTATTGAAAGTTTAAGTCATATGAGTATTGTAAATTTTATAAAAGGAATTTTAAAAATTTTTTCAAAACAGTATAAAACTAAAATTGATTTAATAATTTATACAATGATTATAGGTCTTTTCTTAATAATTATAATATTTTATTATTTTCAAAACGTTAGTTTAAAGATAATATTTTTAATATTATTATGTTGTTTATTATGATTAAAAGATACTAAATTAAAATAAAATGTGATTATTTCAAGCATTGGAACAGTTTAAAATAATAAATTATATTGTTTTAAATATGCAAATACCAAATTATGTAGTATCTTTATTAATATTAGGTATATATTATTTAATTGTAACTTTGTTAATAAATATGAAAAATATAATGTTTTTAACAAAAAGTTTTGTACAAATGATATTTGAAGAATTGTATATATTTATTTTAAATGTGATAAAACAAAATATAGGAAATTTAGGAATTTTATATTTTCCAACAGTTTTTAATATTTTTTATTTTATTTATTTTATAAATATAGGAGGGTTAATAGGTTATAATCTTCAATTAACAAGTCATATTTTTGTAACTTTTAGTATATCAATAAGTTTATTTATTGGTGTTATAATAATTGGTATTTTAAATTTAAAAATAAAATTTTTAAATCAATTTGTACCAAAAGATGCACCTAAATTATTATTTCCTTTATTAATAATAATTGAATTAATTTCTTATATAATAAGACCTTTTACCTTGGGAATACGATTATTTGCTAATATGTTTTCAGGTCATGTATTACTTTTTGTTATTATAAGTTTTATAATTGTTATTATTGAAAAAAAATTAATAATAATAAAAATATTATTATTAATTTTTCCTGTATTATTATTATTTTTTATAATGGTTTTAGAAATTTTAATAATGTTTTTACAAGCTTATGTATTTATTATTTTATTTTGTGTATATTTAAATGATTCAATACATTCTCATTAAATTTAATGAAAAAAAATAAAAATAATAAAATACAAAAAAATAAAAAGGATTGAAATTATAAAAATAAACAAAGTTTAGATTATCCAATAGAATATGAAATAGAAAATAAAAAAAAATATAAAATATTAAAAGAAGATGAACATACAAAAATAATAGAAGAAAATATGGAATACATAATATGGAAATATTATTTTAATTATAAAAAATATGATAGAATAAATAAAAAAAAAGAACATATAAAAGAAGATATAAAAAATAAGATAAGAGAAGAGTGTATGATTTTAAAAATACCTTTTTTTGAAATTTGAATGTATGTAAGTTTATATAAAAGAAAATATAAAAAAATGTTAAAAAAAAAAAATTGGATAGAAAATTGATTAAAAAAAATGGAAAAGTTTAAAAATAAAGAAAAAAAAGTACAATTAAATAAAATAAAATTAAATAAAATTAATTATTGATTAAAAAAAATGAAAATAGAATATAAATCAATAACATGATTAGAATATTTTTCAACAATATGAATAAATAATGTTGAATTTAAAGATGATTCTGTAAGCGATTGAACTCAAATGGTTTCTACTAAAAAAGATTGAAAAGAAATTGTGAATGTAATAAAAAAAATAGAAAATGAAAATATATATAAAATTGAAGATAATTATTTTGAAGAAGATCCTGTAATAGATTGGTATTTTGGTCGATTTACAAAAAATATAAATTCAGATCCAGAATGAGAAAAATTTTTTAAAGAAAATTATAGTAATGTAGATGCAACTTTTAGTAAAATAGATATGTATGAATTAGATTATGTATATACAAATACAAAAGGAAAAAATATACAATCTAAAATAAATTGTATATATTTAGTTGAAGATTTATTAAAAGATCTTAATTTAGAAGAAGAAAAAAAAATAAATTTTATTAATTTAGAAGAAGAAAAAAAAATAAATTTTATTAATTGAGAAATTTTTATTGAAAATTTTTTAGAAAAAATAAATGATTTATATGATAAATATGTTGAAATTATTTTAGAAAGATTAAAAATAGATGAAGAATATAAAAAAAAAAAAATTGAATCAGAGTTAAATGAATTAGACCTAAATGAATTAGAGCTAAATGAATCAGAGTTAAATGAATTAAATGAATTAGAATTAGAATTAAATGATGTAGAGTTTAAAGGGCTAATAAATAATACTAAAAATTTAGTTGAAAATACTTTATTAAAAATAAAAAATTATAAAAATTATAAATGTTATAATGAAAATAAAGTATATGAAAAAAAAATAAATCAATATTATGTGGAATGAGAAAAAAAAAAAAAAAAAAAAAAAGAGAAATGAAAAAAAAAAAAAAAAAAAACAAAATTATGTGGAAAAAAAAAAAAAAAAAAAGAATGAAAAGAGATATGAAAAAACATAAAAGAAGAAAGTATTGTTCTTAAAAAAGAAATTATTTTTTGAAAAATATGAGTAAAAAAATGAATAAATGATGATAATAATAATAATAATTTAAATTATATAAAAGAATTGTATAATTATAATAATTTGCGTTTAATTGAGGATGAATATTTATTTAAAAATTTTATAAAAGATAAAATAACAAAAATTTTTGGTATAAAAGATGATTTATATAGTATAAATACGCAATTAAAAGAAATTGATAAATATAAAGTTGAAAAATACACAGAATATTTAAAAAAAGATTTAGATGAAAAAGTAAAAAATATAAAAGAGGAAATAAATGAAGATTATTGAAGAAAAACAACTTGATATGAAGTTTCCAAATATTTAGAGTATTTAAAAAAAGATATTAATAAAAAAATAAATAATATAGAAGATATAAAAAATTTAGATGAAGAAATAAAACCTAAAATTATGGAATATAAATTAAAAATTGAATTAAGAAAAGAAGCAAAAGCATTTTTAGAAGAAGAAAGATATTTAACGAAATATCCTTTTTCAAATAAACGAAAACCTATAGCAGAAGATTTAGAAGACAGAATTAAAAAAGAAAAAATTAAAATAAAATTAAGAGTAGAAATAGAAGAAATATTAGAAGAAGAAAAATGAGAAAAAGAAGTAAAAAAAAATATAAGTATAAATAATATAAATGATAAAGTAAAAAAAAATTGAGAAAAAAATGAAAAAAAGTTAGTAAATAAAATAAAAAAATATTGGGAAATTAAAATGAAAAAACAAACGAGTTTAACTAATAAAATATTGAAAAGTTTAAAAATAGATATAAATAATACTATAACCGAAAGATTAAAGGAATGAAAACAAAAAGATAAAGATGAACAAATAATAAAAGAAATAGAAAAAGATATTATAGAAAATGTAGATAATATTGCAATGGAATGAGAATTGCAAAGA
>Ga0209611_10005258_pt1 | contig 21769 bp, 17 predicted proteins | sample S1TSphgellanicum_3_FD_187693 | JGI IMG/M metagenome (GOLD analysis project Ga0209611, IMG submission 187693) | Host-associated microbial communities from peat moss isolated from Minnesota, USA - S1T2_Fc - Sphagnum magellanicum MG (SPAdes) (version 2) | ecosystem: Host-associated > Plants > Peat... | reverse complement strand
TTCATTTCAATCCTTTACTCATCCCCAATTCCTTTAAGGTCTTATTTCACTTTTGAATCATATTTTTGTAAAGGTTTCTTACATAAATTTTGTGTTCCCCATGTGGTTGAATATTGGGGTTGGGGGGCATGTTTGTTGTCATAATGTTTTGTGATATCTGGTGACTACCCATTGGGTATCACAAGAAAAGATTTTTTATAAAAATCCTATGAATTTTCACACATGGTGAAATCCTTCGTTGTAGGTTATATTGGAATTAGTTCCATCTTAAACAACCCTTCAACCTTATGCCTTTACCTACCACATAAAGGGCAGAACCATTACGTGATGACCCACTTGTTACAAACTTAAAGATCTCCACCAAAAAATTTCAATGTAATTGGATGGCACTTTATTTAACATAATTTTTCCTTTTTTTTTGTGAAGCATTTCTAAAAATGAAATGCCCAATCCAATAAACATTCTATTTTTCAAAACGCATCTATTTTTTTTTCTATTTTTTTTTCATGATACCCCTCAAGTGTCATAAAATAAAAACCAAAAAAATTGATGTCAAAGTTTTCATTTCATATGAAAACCCTTGGCCATGGACTTTACCAAAATTGGGCTTGAAGTTGGCTTGAACTCATGGTGTAAGCCATTATTTGAATAAAGCTTATAGCCTTAAGTTTTACCATACACTTAATACCACTTCTCACATGCATAATGAGAATTATTATGTTGGAAATGTCATGTCTTACATAGATAATGTGAGTATTATAGGCCTATGATGAAAATTTAAAGGATGAAACCCTAATTTGATGAAATAGTACCATCAACCATTGAAAGCTAAATATGATAGCTTTTTGCAATTAATGGTGATAGGAAAGGAAAATGTGGTATGCATGGCTATCTTTTCTTCATTTGTTCTCTTGCAAGTTATGAGCATTGTGAGTTTTATTGTTCAATGGTGCTTGCATTGTTCATGGTTTTCATTGGGGGAATGTTTGGTGGCATTGGTTTTGTGTTTTCATTTTGATGGACTTCAATCAAAGAGAAGGTGCAAGCAAACAAGGTGGTTTGACCAAACATTCAATGATTTGAAAAAACAAAGTACTTGATATTTGATAGTTGTGTGGTTTGTTTATCTTTGTTGAATATGGATTTGAATTTTGGGTATGTGCTTTTGGTGCTAAGATAACTATTTCAATTGATGGGGAAAAATGCCCCTTGATTGAGAACTATTATGACCTAGTCAAATTAATGAATCTATCTTACACCATAAGCTTTGATGGAGGAATTAAAATTTTAAAAATAGTTTATAGGGAACAAAATCATGGATGTCATGAAAAACCACAAAGGTTTTGGGATTGGTCAAATGGCAATTTAGTTATAATGTGTGGGATATTTTGTTGATTTTGAGGAGGTTGTGTTGTTGCCAAAAAGAGACTGCCCATAAAAATGGGAGTTCATAAATGAAGGTTTATTATAGCAATGTTTGCATTGTGGATTATGTTGACAAGTTGTTTGGAATTCTGCTTCATTTTTGTCAAACCTCTAGGTCTAAGTTATGAAAATTATTATGTGGGGAAATTTCTAATTGTGTTGGTGGGGTTGTTTTGTGAAAGAAGTTTGTAACCATGTGTGTTTCCAATTGTTCAAGGAATTCTTTGCACATATGTGAGGGATATGTTTTGTATTGTTTTAATGGGAAATCATTTCGTATGTATTCGGATATAAATCATAAATGCAATCACCACAGATGATCATTGAGCTCCATAATAGGAAATTGAAAGGATCTAATCCATGATAACCTTTAAATTAGATGGTTTTTGACATGTAGTTAGATGCCTAATTAGTTTTTTTAAGTTTGAAGTACTTGAAAAGTTTATTCATTTCAAATCAATAGAATATGGTTGATGATTGGCACATTCATGGGGGTGTGTGATATTGTGTTCCCTCTTCTTTCATTATAGGCCTTGACGTTCTTCATGTCCAACCAAAGTTGTATAATTAAAAAAAACATGTTATGAATAACTTGCACCATTAAATCTCCAATTTCATCTTGTTTAGGATCTACATTAACCACCATAATAACAACAAAGCTTGGTATCTTCAAAACCACATCACCTTGATGTGGTCCTTCATGATTTCCTTCATAAAAAAATCCAACACTTCATTTTCTAGTGTGTTTTCTTTCTTGTTCCTTTTCGACAACAACTAATAATGTCTTTTCAAGCTTAGAGGAATACATCTTACCTACTTTTGCATCTTTCACCTATTCTCCACAAGGTAGATGTATGTTACAGTGCCTCATTTTTGTGACAAAACGTTGTTTTTTCCCTAGGTACCTTTTATTCAAATGCATATGGTGATTAATGTATCCTTAAATCTACTAATTGGGATTTGGATTTAGACTAACAACTTTATTATGAAAATAATTATGTGGTTATTTATTGATAAAAAAATCATTCATTAATAGTAATGGACTTTTGAAGTTGAAAAATGTAAACTAGTCATTTGATTAGAACATCACAAAATGGAAAAAATTATATCAATTCACATTCCAAATTTGTTATTGGGATTCAATATATAATGTAATACAAGATGATGAACTCATATAAATAATCTTCTTTTTGAAAATTTTAACTGTTTAATAGTTAGAAACTTTTGAATGGTTAAAATTTGACCATATTTTCATAAGTCCATATAAGTTGTAATTTTATTTGTTTTTCAATTTCTTTGTCCCAAAAACATATTTTTAAAAAGTTTTACATGGGGCACTATTTATATGACTTTGTGGGTTTTCCTTTTAGGTGTAGGCAAGGGTGTTAAAAATAAGGTAAGGCCTTTAAAGCATTTGATGTTCCCAACATAAATAATAGAGCTAACGAGGCATTTATTTTGGAACACCTTGATTTATGGGCATTGTCTAATGTAAAGAAAAATATTTTTTTTCATTTTTTTCCCACGATACCTAGCAAGTATGTCTAAAAAAAATTGGGAAAAAAAGGTTAAACATTTTGAAAAATGAAACACCTCTTCTTTTTGCAGAGGAAAAATTCCATTTGATAATGTGTAGATAATTGGACAACCAATTTTAATTCTAAAAGGAATATGTGTTCAACAAACAATAGTAGGAGCTTTGGAGCATTGTGAGAACAAAGGTTTTTCAAACAACCAATGCATTCATGTATTGAAATATTACAATATAAGAGACAACCAACATTGGTTTGTTATTTTCTTGAATCTTTGTGACTCTAGTTCTTTTGTGTATATTTGAAGAAGTGGGAAGTTTTTTTAAAAAATTTAACAACAAAACAAATATGGTGAAAATTGTATAGGGAGTCGTAGTAGGTTTTTTTTTAAAATCACATAAGCAAACGTAAGCAAATTGTATAGGGAGGTGTAATAGCCTGTGAAGAAGCTATTAAGATCTTAAGTAAGCAAAGATGATGGAGTGAAGGTGCAAAATTTTATGCGCAAAACAATGCAAATGGGTTGTTTCGTAGTTTTTGGTACACCAGAATAGTAATAGAAAGGGAGTGCTTTGACATAAGATTGTGAAAAATTTGCCACAAAAGTTTGTTTATAATCCCAAGCCATCATGATAATGAAATTTTAGGGTTCAAGAGTCTAGACTTAGCTTTGCAATAGAGCAAATTTGTTTTCTGCCTTACACAAAGAAGTCCAAAGCTGGCGTGATTACTTGCTACAATCATAAATAAACAAAAATAATAATAGATAAATAAATAAGGAAGGAAGGCCATAGAAGTGGATTGTGTTTTCATTTAAAAACCATTATATACGGGGTAACCAATCCACTAAAAGGTTAAATTAAAGGGTTTTTTTTCTCTATGAGTTTTTTCCATTTTGTATGTAGTTTATGATGTAGGTGGATTGTGGGACTTATGCAACAAGGGAAAACAATTGAAAGTAATAACACTTGGTATTAGAAGGTCCTTTCAAGGTGAGTAAAAACCAATGTAGCATAAAATACATATTTCATTGGGTCACCTAACCAACCAGTGAACCAAAAGTGTTGTGGTGCATCTTACGAACATGTGAAAATTCAACAAGTTTTCCACCACAAAATTAGGTATCATTTGAAATTTTGTTGTAATATATAATTTTTGAAATGGATCAGGATTCTTGTGAAGATGTTAACTAATCCATTAAAATTGTTTTTTAGGAAATTTTTGTGTGGCATTATCTGTTTTAGGTCTTATAGGATTAGGCTTTGGCGTAATGTTTTAACCATGGACCTTTAGGAAGTTTCTTATCCTTTTCCTTTCGAAATTTGTTTAGTCTTATGTGGTTGGCTTTGTAGATTTAGGATTGCCCTATAACAATAAATAATTTGGAAAATGGGGCCTATTATCTTAGTTTGTCTCTTTCCTCATGGGCAATAAATGTCCCATGTGCCCTAATTCATCATGTTTCATTGAACCTTGTAATCCCCATTGCCCATTTGCTCTATCATGCGCCACCACAAACCTATCCTCCACCCCATTTCACATGCAAACCACGAACCACCCATTAATTCCCCTTTCCATTCTAACAAACCACACACCACCTACTAGTTCCCCTTACTAGCCCCTAGCCCTTCATATGAATGTGGGGCCCCAACCTTACACTTTCCCAAACCCCCTGGATCATGCACAAGTAAAACCTTTTCCCCCTTCCACTTTATTAGCCCCGATAGGTGCCCAAGATTAAACCCCCCAACCTATCCCCATCTCTTCAACACATTCATAACCTTCACCTAAAGTTTCATGCCCCACATGTGGGTGCCAATTTACCAATCGAAGGTTAATTCATCACCAACATTTGTGTCAGACATTAAATTCAACTAATCCAAACCTTTGTGACCATCCTAACTTAATACCTAACCCTAAACCCTAAACCTTACTTGCATCATTTTAAACCTGGGTTTCATCATTGGATGTTTTCAGGTCATTTGATTTAGGTTTTTGTTGTTCTTGATTGTATAATCACATCCCTATTGTTCAATGGCATGATGTATAAATGATGTTTCATTTTTCATTAAATAAGCTAACACAAGACCCCTATAATGTGGTAGTTTGACACTTGTTCCTCTTGTTATCCCAATGGTGTTTTGTTTTGCCTTTTTGTGGTGGGACAACATGCCATAAGGAATTGTGGGTTCAATTCCAACCTTTTTAGTAAGCAACTCAGAAAACTTGCAAAAGGAATTTTTTTATGGGCCCAAGCTTTGGTGGTGGGCTCAAATGCAATGCCTTTTTTCCAACATGACATTTTAATTCATAAATGTCTTTTTTTGTGTTTAATTTTTGGAAGTGCAAGGGAATATTTCAAGCAACTTTTGTTTTGGCACCATTTTCCCTTGCACCCATGTCCTTTAACATCGCTTCAACTCTCACTGCATTACACCCTAAATTAGATGGTTACTTTTTACTTTTATTAGAAAATTACAAGTTAAACCAGGACCTCAATTTATTTTTTTATTTTTTCAAGTTGGCATTTCAATGCATGTTGCATTTATCAACAAGTGGTCTTTTTGGTATGGTCTTTAAACACCTTTGAAATGATTTTCCTTCAAAATATTCAGCAAGTGGTTTCCCTATATTATCTCAATTTTATTTTGATATCACACAAGGTCACATTCCACCCTAAATTCCATGTGTCCTTGGAGTGACCTGCCTCTAGCCATGACCAAACCTTTAAGTGGAATTCATCCCATTATGGGGGAAACATTATATTAACAACTCACAAGTCGCATTCTATGCCTTCAATTTCATGATGTTTTTGTAACACGTTTCTCCTCACACTAATTCAAAGTTGCAATTAAAGTTAGTTGTGAAGTAGTAATCCATGACATTAAGTGTACCCTAAACCTTCATTTTGACCAGGTTGCTTTCCAACTGGACATGATAAACGCTTTCAATTCAGTGTTAAAAAAGGTCATATTTGAAAAACTTGGTGTAGCGAATGGGGACATCATACAACTCATCCTTTTTGTTTGTGAATTTTATGCATTTGAGTCTCCTTTGTTTTACAATCACCATAATTGTGAAGGTGATGTCATAGTCATCCCATCTTCCATGGGAATTCATCAAGGTGATCTTTTGGGAGGGACATTATTCGTTTTAACCCACTTTAAGGTTTAAATTTTACAATTAATCGTTTCCTTTCTTGTTTATTTGCATCCATTGCAGATGACATTCACATCATAGGTCCTTTTAAATTGTATCATCTACATATGATGCCATGTGGCGTATTAATTGAATTTGTCCAAAATAAATTTAAATCAATATTTAGGTATATAGGTCAAACTAGATACCTACCTATTTACCTACCCATCTAAGTTAAACACCTATCTATATAAGACCTATCTACCTACTTAAGCCAAATACATATTTAGGTAGGTAAATTAAGGAAGTAGGTAGTTATGTGTAGATACATGAATATTTATATTTTATTTTGGGTTAAGCCTTTTTGATTGGTTCATCCCATATATCCATGTTTTTAAAAATGAAAATGTAAGACAAAACACCTTATTTATATATATTTCAAAATGAGAATGAAAGCTAAAACATATGAAATAAACTTTATACTTGTAAATAGTTTGCGATTAAACATTTTTAGTTGTAAACTACTTCCAATTAAAAAATTTATACCAAATTTTTATCCACATTTCAATTTTTGTAAATTTTGTAATTAAAAAGGATTTTTTTAATTAACAAGCTAACTAGTTAATTAATAAATTCACAAAGAATTATTAATTACATAGAATATAATTTGTTATATTATATTATATAATTAATTATTACTAAATTCAATATTTAAATAAAGAGAAATATTATATAAGTTCAATTATATATCAACTATAATGATCTATCAACCAATTTAATTGATTAATATTGAAATAATTCAATAATTAATCATTTTAAATATTAAATAATAATTTAAATAAATTTAATAATATAATTAAAACTTAACATAGGTTACTATTTTAATATAATTAATCCTATTATTTTCTCATTTTTATTGATATAGCTAAAAATAAAAATACCATTAATTTAATTATTATTGTAGATAGTTGGTAGCCAAGGTTAGCTATTTTAATTTTATTATTCATATTATTACTTCACTCATTAGAACTATTTATGACCTATTACAATAAATATTTTATATTTTTAATAAGCATATTTTCCTTTGAAAATAATTTGTGCATTTTTAGAATAATTTATTAGATTTCCTTATTAACTATTACATTAATTTTTATAAAATAATAAAATATAAAATAAAAATTATATTTCAGTAATTGATTATAACCATAGACTAATTAGTAATTAAATAAAATTTAATTAAAGATTTAAAAATATATAAAAATATTTTGATAATTATCATAATGTAGTAATACTTCATAATTGATTATTTATAATAATAATAATGTAATTTTAGTTAGCCTACACTATATATACATGTCACTTGTTATGACTATTATGATTTATTATAATTACTTTTTGTGATAAATAAAAAATTAATTCTGAATAAGTACATTAATAATGAAAATAATTAATAAAAATATAAAAATATAAAAGATTTATTTATTAATTATTTCAGTAATTCGTTGAATTAACTACACGGATATTATAATGTAATAATATGATAAATTTATTATTGGAAGTCTTAAGTAACTTAGGTTAACTATTTTGTTAAATATTTGTATCATTATTATTATTATGTCGATTTTTATAGTTCTTTTAAAATATAAATATATATAATAATAATAATAATAATAATAATTTCAATAAGCATAATGGTTTTAGTGTCAATAACTATATTGTTATTTTTCTTATCATATTAATATTATCATCATCATTTAATTAAATATATATTTCAAAATTATAATGTAAGTAATAAAAATATGTAATGTAATATAATAATAAATGTCATTTGTAATAATTTTAAGAAGTATAATAAGATAATTTGGATAAACTTGTAATATGGCCACAATATATTTAATAAATGTTTGACATAAAATTCTAATATGCTCAAAATATACAACTAATGTAACCATAATATTGAGGCCATTTATGTTCATAATAATATTTGAATAGACATGTAATATAATCGTTCATGTACATTCAAAATATAAATTTATAAATCGTAATATACCTAATTATATTCCTTAAAATACAAAAAAGAAAACCTTTGTATATTCATGGGGTTGTAATTAAATTTGGTCACATTTACAATTAATGGGACATAAATTGTTTCTTTTAATGAAACCCAAACTAAATGTTGTTCACATGGAAGGATGAAAACCAAAATAATCACAAATTAATTATAGTGTAATTGCAAATATAACCAAAATAAAAAATAATCACAAAAATATTCAAAGGTAATTGCAAATGATTAATAATTGTATGTAGTTGCAAATAAGGTGGTTACGTTTTGGCAAATTTTTATTAGTGCATCACCCCAACAATTTATTATGAAATTGAACATTTGTAATTTTAATCATAATTGCTAGGTATATGGTTGATCAATGTTCATTAGTTTTTGAAGCCTTAACACAAGTCAATAACAACACCTTCCCTTTCTAACAACACTTCAAGGCAACATGTGATTTTTCATTATCCCCAGTTCACATGTGTTTTTTCCATTTGAACAATTCATCGAACGACAAATGATTCAATTTCAAAAATTTCATTTTAAAACATTTGCATCATTATACTTTTTCTAACATGCTCTTTGACAGGATATTTAAAGCTCATTGTGTTTGAATTTTATCATGTTTTAGCCTAAAGGTGAATGATTGGCTTACAATTTGACTAATCTTTTCAACCTTTCAATTATTTTCTTTGGTTTTTTTCACAATTTGTTTTGAACACAACTTGGATCACCCCATATTTCAATTGCAGGTATCCTTCAATGTGTGTGCACACATCCCATCGACCCTATGGGTATCCACCTTTTACGTTTCATTCATGGTGACGAACACATAGGAACCCATGATGTAGTTTGTGACACATTTGTTGACATTACATGAAAAGTCCACATGGGACGAGAACAACTACATGTGCTTCCTTCAACCACGTCCAACTCCTTTTGTCAATGACTTGGCATAGATGATATTCACATTCTAGCCGACGTTGTCATTATCGACGCAATGCAAGTGGATTTATTTCCCCGATCTTGTGCAACCCAAGGATTTGTAGCCTTTGATTTGGCTCAAATCAAAGAGAAGAGCTATTGCAACCGACACCCTATTGATCAATTCTTCCCTTTGGCAATGAGGTATTTGAGTGTCTACACAAATAGGTTGATGTGTTTTTACATGATTATGCCAATGTCATTTGGAGCTTGAAAGTGTCCGAAAGCCGTCATCTTTTTGTCTTGGTTACTGTTTCTTGTCAAAAAATTTCAATCACATTACAAAAGATGTAAACATCTCCCATCTTAAATTGGGTAGTAGTTGTAGGCCTAGCTACTTCTCAACTTGCACCCCCTTCAAAACACACCTTCCATCACCACGGCTGAACTATTGTAGATAATCGATTTTTGACATAGAATTTTTTTGACACCTAGTTTGAGCTAACTTGATGTCTTGTAAATTCTCCATTTTCCTTTTTCTTATTCCTTGTATGCTTTCCAAATCTACAGTGTGTTCATAAATAAAGTTTTTGCAAGGTTACATCATCATTAACTTCAAAACAGCAGAGGTTCTATGTCCTATCCACTGCTGGGCGGTTATTTGATTTTTAAATAACTGATAATTCCCATTTTTTCAACATTTCAGAATCAAAGAACTTTCAGTTCCAATTTTTGAGAAAAAATAGGAATCACAGAGCAGCTGGCTGGTTGGGTACGAGTATTTCAGAATCATCAAAGAACCAACCAAAAACTAGTGGCTAGAAACGTGGGTTTTAAAAAAGTTTGAGAACCAAAGTTCCATACTGAAAACTGGGTTTTGATTTTTTTCACCCTCTCTGGGTACGTGGGTGTATACCCAGATTGATAACCAGAAGGTATATGTAGCTGATTCTAATACCCCACACAACACTGGTGTGACAAAAAAGGAGGCAGATAGAAACCTCAAGAAGCTTATGCATTCAATTATCAAGTTTCACATAAATCTACTAGTTCATAAACAACAAGTTCCTATTTCCTTACCACAGATTCTATCCTTACACCTCTTCAATCCATTACAATTATTGAAGTACAACAATATGGTTTCACTAAGTGTCTTATACTTCTTTTGAACTCTATTTTACACAGAAATATTGTTGTAAAGATTATTAGATCAGCACTCTCCGGACTCTTTCATTAGGCCATTGTGATCTTGACACAAATTTCTCCAGAGTTCCTAGGAGATGATTTCAACTTCTGAAGGTCCCAAAAACAAAATCCACACAATCTGGTATCCTCTCAGACTGGTCAATATTGTCCCCTAAGGAGTTTCGTCAATTCCAACATCTTTGCATTTTGTATTCATTTTTCTATTATTGCTATTCCAAATCCCTACTCCAGAACGCAGTGGAAAAAGACTTGGAGTAGGATATACAACAACATTATGGTTCAGGACATTCCTCCCATTCACCATATCTTAATCACAAACTTCATCACACAAAGAAAAAAGAAAGAAGGTGCTTAGCTCTCAGCAACCCGCTCTTTTTATTCATCGATGTCCTTTGCAAAGCCTGCCATTTCCAAAAACTATGAAAAGCTCCAAACAACCTTCATCAATTCCACCACTCTAGCATTCCGCAAAACAAGAAGGTTCCTGTCAAAATAGAGAACCGGACAACAGTGGAACAATAATGCTTGAGAATTTGATGAGGTTCATATCCTGGTTGATATCCGTTGTTTTTGCTCTTTTGGATATATCGAAACACAGCAGCGCCTCTTTCTCTCTCAGCCACACGCTGCGTGCGTCGTCTGCTGAACGTATGCACGCCAGGACACGCCATGCCGCGGCAACGCGTGTCCACGAGCCAGACCCCAGAGTACCACAACCCTAGTCCGTGGACCGTGGATCTTTCCATTAGGTCGCACATCCAACGGATAGGATGAGTATATTTGATGAGCCAACTAATAAGCCTTACGTTTCACCTACCAGTCGGTTTTGTATGACGCCAGCTGACGCCATTCCAAAAGCCTCGGTTGGCGTCGAAGGGCCGGTCAGACCAGTCACGGTTTTGGGGTCAATTTTGTGATGTAGCCAAAATGGCGATCACCCATATGAAGATTTAGCCAGATTTGGCTAAAAGCTAAATACGAAAGTAAAAAGCCTTAAACATTCTTATATATTTTTTACTTGAACCATATATAGAAATCCGGCGAATCTTCTTCAAATTTGGTCAAATTACGGCTATTGAAAATCGCAGAAAACACTTGATGTCAACACTTTTATTTTTTTATTTTCGCTTTTTGGCTATATATATAGCCAGCCCCCAAAAAAGAGGCTGGCACTGCTTTGCGAGAACATCCGGTCATGGATAAAATCTGAGTCTGCCCGGAGAAGTTCCGTGTGTGCTTTGCAATTGATTTTTTGTGTCAATTTTCTGAAATAGCCAAAAGTGGCGATCATCCATAGGAAGATTTAGCCATATTTGGCTACAAGCTAAATATGAAAGCTAAAAACTTTGAATATCCTTATACATTTTCGGCTACTTACATGAGCCATATATAGAAATCTGGAAAATTTTCTTAAAATTTGGTCTAATTATGGCCACTGAAAATCCTTCAGCACTTTTAATTTTGATTTTCGATTTTTGGCTACATATATAGCGAGCCAAAAAAAAGGCTGGTGCTTTGCAAGAACTTTTCCGTCACGGATCAAATCTGAGCCTGCCCGAAGAAATTCCGTGTCTGCGGCTTTGCGAGAACGTCTAGTCACGGATAAATTCTGTACCTGCCCGAAGAAGAAATTCCGTGCGGGTGTGCTTTGCAAAAGCGTCCAGTCGCAGAGATATTCTTCACCTGCCCGAAGAAGCTCCGTGTGGGTGTGGTTTGCAGGAACGTCGAGGGAGAGAGGGAGAGAGAACGCGAAAGGAGAGAAGTGGGGATTTGCGTGTGCGTCAATTCCCCACGACTTTTCAGGTCTTCGCAGACGCATTTTTGAGCGATGAAGTGTGCGCTCTAATTGCGTGGTTGATACTGTGAAGAAAATCCACAAAACGGAAGTGAAACCAAAATTTTTGGTGCCTCATACAGTCAGTTAGAAGTCGACGACTTGGAAGAAGAAGAAAGCGCTGGGTTTGCAGGATTCTTGCGGGTTTTGGTTGGCGGTACGTCGTGGGGACCAGCTGGTGGAGGCCAAGATGGAGGCTGTTATACTGCTGCAACCGGTGAAGAATCTCTTAGCTAGGGAGCATGGAACGAGATCATGGCTTGCGAGAAAGTGTGGGACGAGTTTGAGAAACTCGTCACGGAACATGCAGCAGCAGATGTTCGGCGCCGTGGGTGGTGAGCAGTGCAGGTTTGCGCCTCTCATGGGTGGTTTACGGCGGCGACGGCAAGTAGTAGTAGTAGTGCGTGCATTTTCCAACAATTCTGACTCTAGAGGTAATAACAACGAGGATGCAGAGGCCGGATGGGAGTCTACTTTCGAGATTGAAGTGCCCTCGGACCAGCGTCCTGTAAGAAGTTCTCTCTCTCTCTCTCTCTCTCTCCCAATGTTTTGTTTTCTTGTTGTCCCTTGCTCTCAGTTTTGCTCAGTCTCGCCCACTTCTTCTGTGGTTTGATCCAGACTTCCAAAATATTTTTAGTAGATTTGGCCACACACCCAATGAAGCACATGCCAGGAAGAAGAAAAGGAGGAGGACCAATGAGTCCAGAGATTAGGTGGTAATGATGATGATGACTACGATGATGATGGCAGGTGAATGAGCTTGCGGCTTTGAAGGAGGGAGCTTTATACTCTTGGGCACAGTTGAGCCCTGTAGAATTTGCTGTGCGAATAGGAGGCTTGTGGTTGCTATTTTTCCTTCTTCTAGGTGGCCCAATCGCGGCAGGAAGCTTTGAACCAACTCGTGTAAGCTAAGCTTTTCTTTCCTTCCTCTGGACTCAGCCCAGCAGTTTTCAGTAGAAAGCTGGAAACTGCTTTTTTGTTTGTGTCCGGCCCTGGAATCTCATCTTTTGTGCTATTACCGTACATGGGTTTTGTAAAATCTGCACAGAGCAATTCATAGTGGTTTTGATCTGCACAGAGCAATCATGGTGAATTTTTTTTTGTTTAAGAGTTTTGATCTCCCCAGAGCAATTCACAGTGAATGTTTTTTTGTTTAAGACTTCTGATCTGCACAGAGTAATTCATAGTGAATTTTTTTTGTTTTAAGGCTTTTGATCTGCACAGAGCAATTCATAGTGAATTTTGTTTTGTTTTTGGGGGATGATGGGGAATTTTGGAATTGCAGGAGCCTCTGAAATTTGTCCTAGCAGGAGGTGCTGGTTCATTATTTGCAGTTGCAGTGCTGTTGTTGCGCATGTACTTGGTAGCCTCTCACTCTCCCCAGTGCTGCCAGCAGCCACAAGCATTTGCAGTGAACATCACCAAAAAGAACCGAAATTTGCCGAGCACTGCTGGCTGAACATTTGGAATTCTGATTTTTTATAACATATTGTGTTAACAGGATTCTATCTTCATTGCAGGGTTGGAGCTATGTGGGTGACAGGCTTTTATCAGCAGTAGTTCCATACGAGGAAACAGGGTGGTATGACGGCCAGCTTTATGTAAAACCTCCTGAGGTCTGTGTACTCACCCTTGCCATGGCTTGTGCATCAGCTCCATTTCTGGAAGCCAATGCTCTTTGTCACATCAGCTCTTCGGATGATGTGTGTGACTGTCTCTACATAGATATAGGATTCTCATTGTCAAGCTTGACTTTTTCTCAGTTCAGAACTTAGGAAATTTGTTTGGCATTTTTGTCATTTGTGGTGTTGTCTCCTGGATTGTGTGTGACTGGCAGATTTTGGCTCGTGATCGGTTGCTGGGTGCTTATCAGGTTCGATACATACTGAGCCCACCTTTACCCCATTTACTGTTAAATATGATAAGAGACAGGAGTTTCCATGGGGATGTTTTTCTAGTGTTCCCTGATGCTTCTAGGTATGGATGAGTGCAAGAGCTTCAGTCTGTGTACAGACAAGCTCTTCAAAGGGTTGACAATCATTCATCTTGGCTATCAATTCCTTAGAGATGATGATGATGCTGGGGTGTGTAGTGACCCAGCCTTATTATGTAGGTGATAGGATTTCGTGCAGTGACCTGGGATTCTTGCAGGCCAGTTTCAAAATGGGAGCTTCAAATTTGAGATCAAACTCTCGCACTGTTTGGCATGTTTTACAGGAAGGACATGGGGTATGGAGTTGAAAGGCTAGTCACCCACCTTATTGAAACAAAAAATTTAGCATGTTTGAGTGCAGGTGAAGCCAGTAATGAATCGGCTGAAACAAACTTTGATAGGTGCAGGAGCATTACTAGCCACTGCAACTGCTGCGTTGGTGGTCCTTTCACCAGTCCAAGATTCGTCTGACATGCTTATGTTTCCTTCACCAAGGCATACATCTGAGGCCCTGACTGCAGATAGCAATGCTAGTTTCCAGTGCTTGCTGTGTAGCTGAAACTTGCTGCACTGGGGTCTATCATTTTACTGGTTGTCATTTGCTATGGCTAAAGGATCTTTGTGGCATTAAAATTGACCTAAATCAACACATGCTCTATGCATCTGCAGGAAATTGGATCTTCTGAATCCACCTGTTGCTGTTATGGACGATGATGAGTTGGCAGCAGCAGCTGCTGCTGCAGCGAAAGGGAGGCCTGTATACTGTGCAGACCGCTATTATCGAGCGCTTGCAGGAGGGCAGTACTGTAAGTGGGAGGATTTACGGAAGTAGGACAACTGAAGGGCACAAAATATCCAAGTGCTGCATTGTTGGGATTATTTTCTTCCTATAAAAGACAGTGTCTAGGATTTCAGTGTGGTGCACTGTATGTCACTCATCAATGTGCTTGCAGTTTCACAAAATTCATGTAACATTTCTAATAGCTTCCCATTTTTTTTAGCAACTGATTTAACAGGTGTTTTTTTGCATATTTCCATGTTCAGATCTGCTTGGACTTCCAAGCTTTCAGAAGATTTAGGCTGAGTTGATTATGATAGCAGAGAGAACCTGATGGTGACCATTTCAACACCTAGTGGCAAATTCCACAAGTCCTGGAGTTGTGCCTGAGCTTTTGACTACCTGAAATTTGGTCCATTTCTCTACACAGGATTGTTTGGTACTTGTTTTGTTTGTACTATATGATGTTGAAAGGTGAAATCAAAGGAATATTTGTGGTGAGATGTGCTGTCTTTTCAACAGATGCTAACATGAAGCTTGCTGATGTGATGTTGTCTCTAGTGTTGGGAACTTGTGCAAGCAGAACACCAGTTTTCCTCAAAACCCTTTACACTAGCAAAGGGTTTGATCTTGCAGATTGTACAGTATAAGTTTCTATGATTAGATACAGCAATTTTCCCAATATATGGTGGTGGGTGTATCTGATGCTTGCAGCATGTTTCTTCTTGAAGAATCATGCTCTTAAAGGTCAGGTGACCAAGTTTTCACTAGGCAAAAGATTGCTTGTGTATTGAATACATTTGATCTTGTACTCTTTCTGTCTCTCTCTAAAATTTTCCCAGTGCATACATCATGTGTCATGATCTTTTGAGTTGACCTGCCACAGATATAAAGAGAGATTGGTAGACTCTCTGTTGTAATCCAGTTTTCATCCCCCAAGGGGCATATGGAGAGGAGCTATTGGAATTCTCAGTTCAAGCTCTTCCAAGTTTGTGAAGAAGAAACTACTAGAAGAAGTACTTGCATTTGTGTCTCAATTCAGGATGCTACTGTTTACATTCCTCAGTTTGGCATTCAACATCAATCTCCAGACTAGTGAAGAAATATTTGAATGTAGAAATTGGTTGTGCTTTTGGAATAGGAATTTTTAGCTTCATGAATAGTATGTACACTAAGATTGTATTAGGAACTTAGCCAATCCAGGTTACGTGCAGTGTGCCATCCACGTTTTCTCTACGAGTTTTGTCATCAGAGAGTGAATGGAAATGAATCAGTCACAAGGTCAAAAATGTTTTAGATTGTTTGTTGGATATCTTCAAGGATTTGCTCTCTAGAATCCTCTGTTACAACTGCATTGTGGTGAGCTGTGTGGATCAACAATTCAAGCTGAACTAGTCATGATTACTCAGCAGTTGAACGTCAGGCAATGTTGATTATTGTCACTTGTGTGACATTAGTCTATTTGATTTCCAGTTGCTTACGATCTCCTTTGTGCCTATGCTGATCTACAAGGATGAACTCAATTCAATTCTTGTCAGTGGGGTCAATCTGAAGGGAAGTTACTTCCATTTTTTTTTCAAATGATGTGAAAAAAATATAAGGTGCAACTTATTGGAAAAAACGTAAGATTTACAATTTACTCACAAAACTGAAGGTGATTGGCCTTTGCAATGAGATACTCTAACTTGCCACAATGCCTTCCTTGTGTGCATTATGTGTAGAGCCAAGTTATCAATTTGTTGTTTAGCACCCAAGTCTATGTGAAACACCCAACTTGAACAGCTTTGGTGGGTTGTATTCAAAGTGACTGGCATGTGAGGCAGACCTATGGGTAGAAAGAAATTCAGAAATCTACTTGCAGCTTTTAATGGCAGGCTCATTATAGACTCATGTCATCCTCTTCAGATCCATAACAGAGGTCACATTTCTAACACATTGTCAGTGCAGAGTTTAGCAGAACACCAATGCAGACGAGGTCTCTGCAGTGTTAATTCAGGCTCTGGTGGCTGAGTTTGTGGATGGATACAGAACTGGGAAAGAAGATATCCAATATCCTAGACAGGCAGTGAGCTGTTTCAAAAGTGAATGAAATTTTCATTTGATGCATCTTCTGATGTGTTGTTGGCAGTTTACAATGGCATGCTCTTTTGTTCATGAGGACTAATAGCGAAGACCCAATTTTTCCATTAGATGGGACTCATGAAGGGCTGGGTGCCCACAGGTTGTTAAAAGTCACGGTTCACTCACGTTCATTGGCACAAAGCATACTTTCAGGCCTCACAATTTCCCAAGAGTCCTTACCGCATGCAGCAGGTAGACAATTCAACATATTGTTTGTGTATGCTCCATACTTTGGAATCAGTGTGGCAACAAACTTCGAGCTCAAATGGACATGGGCTTTAATGTACTAATTCAACCAAAACTTAAGATACCAAAGATTGTTACAGGGTGCTGTGTAACCTTCGTCCCAGAATTGTTTGAGATGTGGTTCTTTGTAAGTGAGTGGGTGTTCATTATACTGCAGTGATAGAACATGCAGAGTTGAGTGTCATCTGGACAGCACTTCTGAATGCTCAGGGAATGAAATTTTCATGAAGATTTATCTTCACCCATTTTGAGAGTGCCTTTTAGTGGATGTTCATAGCCATCATTGGTTCCAAACAACACTTTCAACTTGGTTATCTGGACCATCATCTCTCTATTTTGTGATGCATTATTGCCAGGGAATTCAACTCTACATGATGGGAGATGAAAGGCCATCTTTTGTTGATCTGACAGACAGCTAAATTGAGGAATGAAGTAGCAATTGGGAATTTGGCAGAGACAACAAAGTGGTGACAGTTCTTGTACCCACTATACCCTAACATTCTGTTTCCAATCGCTGGAGGGTGGACTCCTTGGAGCTTGCTCCAAGGATGTGAAGTACTGCTACACTATGATAGATTGTACAGGTAGCTTACTCCCAGTCTGAGATAACATCATTTTCATGACAGACTATGACCTGCAAGTGTTGAATCCAAGCCCAAAGGAAACACCCTTGACATTCATGCCAGGGGATGCTCTTGTAGTCATCTCTGACATTAATGTTCTGTATGAGGCCATAACCAACACCACAGTATCATGTCATTTGTTAACTTGTGACAACATGGATTTCTTCCACAGGTTGCATATGGTCGGTCACCACTGCAATGTCCTCTCACAGTTTGAAAGCATAAGTTCAGAATTTTCTTTAGATGTTGCATTCCAACATCAAAATCAACATCAATCTTGACCACTGCAACATGATCTACAGAGAAAAGGAAAATATTGTAATAGAAAGCACAAGAGCCACACAAAATTGCATGTGTCAATCTGTACTTCAAGGCACAAAATTACAAAGTGAAGCTATGCTTGCCGACAGCAATTCCTTGGTTATTGCTTAATAGCTTCTTCCAAAATCACAGAAAATTAATAACTTAAATATCGCAAGTTTGTATACAAGTAAAATCTACACCACCCCCACCCTTCAAATTCCTTTAAGGGTATCCTGTTGTAGTTCTGTATGTCAGCTTTACAAATGTACCACCATAACTGGCACAACCCCAAAAAAATCAACATGCACAATGTGTGCCCATTACTGCTCCATTTTCTAGCATATCAAAATATATCACTGTGTGGCTTCACTGAAAGAACCAGATCTCAGTAGACCCTTATAACCCTCCAAGTTTGTGTCAGATCCTTATAACTCTTGGAATGTGGGTTTCACAAGTTTTGCAACATTAACTATGCCACCAGTCTCTGAGCTGCCACAAAGTTTCTTTCTATAATTGCAGAGACTTGAACAAAGCACCCTTCATAAATATTACTTACAAGCCATGATTTTCCAAAGCACTTTTCCTAGCACAATCCTCCTTTTTGTTAGGCAGCTCCAAGCACTTGGAGCTAATATGTGTAGGCAACCCTGGCAAAAAGCTCTTTGAAAAGCCTTGATTAGCCCAGGTAAGGTCTATGTGCGTGCACCTTGATGCAGTTCATGAATACAGAAACTGCTTGAAACCCTTTGAACTGATTGTGGCAGACTCCCTTGAGCTTCTCAAATGGATACCAAGTGCTGAAAGAATATAGAGAGGGGACACTGTCACCACTGAGAAGGAAAACCCAAAACAAATTTGTGCTGTCACCAATAGCCCACAATATATAGTAGCCCACTCTCAAGGTGTGGTTGAATCAGACATACTTATCTCTGGTTCCGGGAAACTGAAATTGGCATCCATAGTAAATGCCCCTGTTGGTGAGAAAGTGGAACTCATGCCAAACATACCAAAGCTGCCCAGTCCAGTGGGACTGGGCAAGCCAAAGGGAATGGTGAATTTTGGAGACAAAGGAGAAGGGAATCGTGTCGGTACTGGAACATGAACAAGTGGAGCAGCATCTGCTGCTGCAGCTGATGATGATTCGTGTCTCACATGATGATGATTTCCTTCCCCAGCACCTGCATTTTCTGCTGGCTGCTGCTGCTGTAGCACCCCAGCAGCTTTGGGGGACTCCAAGGAGCTCAAGGAACTGGCCCATACATTGTCACTTGGACTCAAGACTGGCAGAGGAGAAAAGGAGAGAGGAGACACTGGAAACGGCGAAACTCTTTGGGAAGAAAGAGGGGAAAACCTCCCAAAAGGTAAAGGACTGAAACCTGGAGCAGATGTTGCCAAGGGTAAGGGGGCTGCTGCTGCTCCAGTTTGGGGTTGTTGTTGATGCAGAGTTGGGTATGCGAAAGTCGGGCGCAACGGTGGTGGGGCAATCTTCTGCAACCGTGAGACAGTAGGCTTAGTTGGCGGAGGGCCCGGTTCCCTTTCTCCTGAAGAAGATGATGATGATGATGGTGATGGTGATGAGGAGGAGGAGGAAGTACCCGTTAACTGTTGTACCAAAGACCTAAAATCACTGGGCTCAGTCTTGTAAATCTGGGCTGCTACTCGAGGTTGCGCCACCGGCCGCCGTAACCCCTTGGCTATCTTGCTGGAAGCTCTGTTCACAGCCAGAGGTCCACCACTCCGGCCTCTTCCCCCAACATCCGCTGCTCCATCCGACATATCCATGGCCATAGGATCTGACATACCCTACTAATTCCTGCCTTCTCCCAAATTCCCAACTCCTTCCAAAATTCACAACCGGGTGACCACCGCTTCTTCAAACACAGGAAAAAAAAAATCTTCTTCTGCTGTTGCTACTTCTCCCCCCTGTTCTCCCCCTCGCCTGCCTTCCTTCCAAAAAGATTTCTAATCGAGTGACTCCCCAACAGCACCAAATCTCAAACCCTTCCAAAAGCACACAAACCCTTTCAACACATGATAGATTCTTTCTTCTTCTTCTTCTACTACTACCTCCTCTGGCTCATCCTTCTCCTCCTGCTCCTCACCTTTCAGCACCCAAGTTCCACAATTCCAAATCGTCCCAAAACAATCAAAATCCGGCTTCCTGTCCTCCACAGCTCCGGTCACCTAAGACAGACACCAAGTACTTGAAACCCACCCTCACTACCAAACGCTGCACTAAACCACTACCCAAAAAGGAAACATGAAAGCTCCGATACCAATTCACTCAACCTCTTGCCACATGCCTCTCTCTCTCTCTCCCCCCGTCCGTCCGTCTCTTTCTCCGTCTCTTTCTTCTTCCCGAAACCCCAACTCCTTCCCCACCTCGCAGTTAACAAACCAAAGAACGAGAAGACGCTGAGGAAGTGTCCCTAGTACTGAGAATGGGAATTATTATGACTTACGTGTGCCCTTCCTCCTCCTCTCCTCCCTCCGTTCAGTGTTCTTTTATTTTTATTTTTATTTTTATTTATTTATTTATTTATTTTTATTTTAAAATTTTAATTTAAGGATTTTTTTGTTGTAGCCTTATAAGTGGCGATCATCCCTCGGAAGATTTATTGAGCCAAATCTGGGCTATAAACCTTATATCAAACACAGAATTTTAATCATGCTTCTACATATTAATTCTGGCTATTTATTGGAACTAAATTTAGCATTCTTGGGATTTTTTTTAAATACAAAAAATCTGAATTCTTGCTATATTGAATGAAGTGTTTTCTTTTCAACAACTTTTGCCATGATTTTACCCAATTCAATGGGGGAGTATTTTTATTTTTCTGTGTTAAGGTGATTTTTTTTTTAAAAATTTCTAAAATTGTGGGATAAATATTCAAATTCTCATGAGCAAAAAATTGATAATAATAATAATAATAATAATAATCTTGATTAAATTCCCTCTCAAAAGAGTAACCATTCTAATTTTTCTGATTTTTTTGGTTTCGCCAGAAATTTTAACAAACTTTCGCCAGGAGAAAAAAAAAAAAACCGCCGTCTCTCGTCACTCTCCTCATCCAGAACGACTCCAGTCAAAGGAAGCCCGGTCAGAATAAAACTTATCACCCAATTGTTTTAGTTGACTGTTATGACTCCATGTCCCCCTGTCGTAAGCGTAGGCCACGGTGAACCCCCCCCCCCCCCCCAAAAAAAAAAACATAGAAATTCTTCCCATCCAATGAGGTGAGGCAACATGCACCCAAGAGGCCCAGTTGCCGGGGGGTGGGGGGGGGTCTTTTTTTGGAATTTGATGTTCTCAAATGTATTATCTCATATGGTTCCTTCATGTTCCCATCAAGTGCCCAATGAATTTTTTTATTTTGTTCTCAAATTGTTCCCCAAGTTCCCCACTGGGTTCGCAACAGCAACACACTTTTTATCCCATATTTATGTAGGTAGGCCAAAGCAGAAGACTACATTTTGTCTATTTTAGGAGTGGTAACAATTTTGCTCACCATACTAGCCTTATACCTCACTAGCCTTGTGGATAGGTTCTATTTTAGGAGTATGCCAAAGTGAGGGGTGTGTTTTTATTATTATTATTATTATTTTATTGTGGTGAACCAATCAAAGAGGTTCACCACCAAAAGAAAAAAAAAAAAAAA
>Ga0209611_10005257_pt1 | contig 21771 bp, 8 predicted proteins | sample S1TSphgellanicum_3_FD_187693 | JGI IMG/M metagenome (GOLD analysis project Ga0209611, IMG submission 187693) | Host-associated microbial communities from peat moss isolated from Minnesota, USA - S1T2_Fc - Sphagnum magellanicum MG (SPAdes) (version 2) | ecosystem: Host-associated > Plants > Peat... | reverse complement strand
AATACCTATGTTAGGTTACTTTCAGTTATTATAGGGCCACTTTTCATTAATCTAAATTATTTCACTTTACATTATTTTCGATTATTTATGGTTATTCTTAATTACTTTTGGTTATTTCACCTTAGGTTATTTTTGGTAATTTTAAATTACTTTTGACTATTTTATGTTACTTTTAGTTATTTTAGCCTATTCCACTTTAGGTTATTTTTGGCTATTGTAGATTTTTTTGGTTATTCTATGTTATTTTTGGCTATTTGTAATTATTATAAGTTATTATAAATTATAAACCTATTGTAAATTATTTCATTTTAAGCTATTTATAGTTACTATAAGTTATTTTTGGTTATTTTAAATTATTTCATCTTAGGTTATTTTTGACTATGTGAGGTTATTGTTGGTTATTTTTTATTAGTAAAAACTATTTCACCTTATGTTATTTTTGGTGATTTTAAGCTATTGTAAGTTATTTCACCTTAAGTTATTTTTGTCTATTATAGATTATTTCACCCTAAATTATTTTTGGCAATTCTAAGCAATTTTAATATATGGCTATTGGTGGTTATTAATATTCATTTTATTAATGGCTATTTTATTGGTGGCTATTAGTGGTTATTTTGTTGTAAGTCATTGGTTGTTATTTTATTGGTGGTTATTATATTATAAATTATTGTTGGTTATTTTATGTTATATTACGACTATTGGTGACTACTTTATTATAAATTATTTTTGTTTTTTTTATGTTATATTATCATAGTTTATTGGTAGTTATTATATTTTAAGTTATTCTAAATTATTTTTCATAGGCTATTATTAGTTATTCTAGATTACTTTACATCATTATATTTTAATTTAGATTATTTTAAATTTTTATATTTAAAATAAAAATAAATTATAATAACATAAAATATAATGACCTTGACTAACCTAAAATATAACTTGAAATAACATATATTAACTTTAAATAAAATAATTTACAATATAACCTAAGGTTGGTTGAATAATTTAATTTAAAATAATTTAAAAATGTATAATAAATTAGCTAAGATACCTTAAAATGAAATAATGTACAATAGTTTAGGGTATAATAATTTATAATAACATAGGATATGAGTTAGAATAACTAAAATAACCTAAAATAATATAGTGTATATCATAAAATAACATATATAAGATATTTAAAACAACATAGAAATAAACCTATTTATTATGATAAATTATAATAATGAATTATGTCAAGTAATAGTGAAACACAATGTTTATATAGAAATATTATAGTGAAATAACTTTAACCATGGTGAAATCATTAAAATGAAATGAATTTATTTCACTTTTAAGATCCCATAATGATTTAGGTTAATGAATTGCACCCCATTTTTATAATAGTGTTGTTTTTATCACTTGTCATTTTATGATGCAACATGATTCATAAATTTCTTACAGTGTGTGAAATTTGTTCATTTTGTGTATGTTATCAAATTGTGTAATTTTTTCTCAATTCTTACAAACAACTTGCTCTAATACTATAAAACAAAACACAAAAAAGAGAAAGTTGATGTGAACATGTTAATTCAAATATAAGATCACATGCATCACCAATGATTATGTAGGAAAGGAAAAGACATCCTAGAAACGTTGTAGTTGTTGGAGACATGTCTTTTCATTTTTATACTTACCAACTATTAGTCATTTATACCCTAAAATATTAATGTTTGGTAATAGTTCTTTTGAATTTTTTGTTAATGCTTATATTGCAATTGACGTAACATTTAACATCCTTGATGAGAATCCTTGAAATATATTATTTCACAAATGACAATCCATATTAAAAATTGTTTATCAAATCATTTTGTTATACTATACTTGAAACAATGTGGACCCGTATTAATTTTGAATGAATATATTAATGTGGATAGAATTTGGACCAATACGTAGATTGCATTATAATAATCCTAGATTAGATAATCTGTAATGTTAAATAACATAGTTTAATAGAGATAAACAATAAATTCATTGTCAATTAGATTAGCTCAAATGTAGGATAATAATTAGATTGAGAGAAATTTTAACCTTAAATTATAAACTTTAATAAGCACCCTTTGTATAAATTTCTAAACCTACAACATTAATCCTCTCAAACAATAAACAAAATAATTAGTGGTAGAGCACAAGACAGCAAAGCACTATTCATAATCAATAGTTAAAATAAAAATAGAAAGGGGACATTGTCTGTTAGTAGGAGTAGGCTTGCAGTGAACCATTAATAGAAAATTCAATTGATTTTGAACAGAAACAGGGTAAGGATCATTTTTCCTTTGTCAATATGTAGGCAAAAGGAGGTTGTAGACGGTTGGGGCTCCAGCAAAAATCTAGGAGGTCAAGCAGCTTGTCAGTATGCTAGCAAATGGAGTTGTGGACAGTCTAGGGCATTCTAAGATGTTGAGTAGCCTCATAAAATAGCCAAACAAAAAACATGGCAAGAACCACCACATGGTGGGTTGTGGAAGGGAAGATGGCAGTGATTCTTGGAGAGTGGCATGCGAGAAAGTGGTGTGTGCAGCTGATGGAGAAGACTAGGTAGGAAGCAAAAGCAAAGAGTGGGCTTTCTTGGAAGCTCAAAACTTGACAAGTTCCAATTGTTGTCTATGGCTTAGAGTTGAATAATGTGTCCACCTTTGGTTTCCAAATAGGTCAAATATGCCCACACCTCTTTTCAAAGAGGTGGGTGTGGCACACAACCCACAATTGGACGTGAAGTTTAAATTATCTTGAGTGTCAGTGAAGTGAGCTAGTACCAGTTTTACCATTGCCTCCAATGAGGGAATTCATATTTTAGTGAGAAGGGGCTTTAAGTATGTAGTTAAAAGGAGCTCTTAGTCTTTCAGCCAAAGATATTGGACAATTTAAATGTTCTTTCACGGCTAAAATTTTAAAAGTAAGAACAAAAAGTATATGTCAAAAAAAAAAAGAGCCTATACATATCTGAATCTGATAGATGTTTCCACATATATGTATACCCAACACTTGTCAATGCCTCTTCCTTGAGAGAGTTCAATTTGCTTTGGCTTTGGAATTTCCAAAAGGTTCCAATGTTTATATTTAAAGCTTATTCAGACAACGAATGCATAAAGTTTACGACTTTGACCAAAAGTATACCTATTTATGTTTGCCAGGGTTTTGTCATTTCCCTGTTTTTAGGCTGAACCCTTGGGGAAGTACGTTTTTCTAGCTGCCTGCACATCCTTCAGGCCACACAGTTTGTGCCCCTGCCATTAGCCCAGGCCAAAATTGGTGACATACCAAAGTTATCCGTAAAGTCACGAAAAGACGGCACCAGAACCCCCTGTTTGGTCACATAATGACCAAAAAAGTACACTGGGCTTCGATGGGGGCATGAAACTCAGTTTAGCAGCAAATTTAGTGCTAAACTGAGTTTGCCCTGTCCTTTCTTTTCCTGAACGCCTTCAACCAATCACTGCTCCTGCTATGTGTACTACAGCTATAAATCCTCTCGGGCCTCGTGCATTTAATCCTGAGTCTCAGTGTTTCATGCCCCTATTTAATAAAATTTCATTACTTTGCGGACAACAGCCAGGAGGGGATGAAGCATCAAATGAGGGGTGCAACTCAGGCCCAAGAGGGCATGACTTTACGGATAACTCTACACTCTTGGAAATAAATGTTTCATGCAGCTAATGAGAAGACCTGATGCACTCAAAAGGGGTCCAGCTTTTTTCCTTTTGCTAAGGGTGGTTACAGAACCATTTTTTTCCCCCTTGTTCCCATCAGGTTCTCATCAGGTTCCCCAAGTTCCCAAGTTTTTCCCCCAAGATGTTCCGAATAACACCTCAAATTTATCCCATATGGTTTGCACAAAGTTCAACTGGAACAGTGGGCTATAGGGTGCACACTTGTTTCTATTTTGTGATTGGGGTCCAAAGAGTTGCTTCTATTGGGTAGTGCCCAATATTCCAAATATTTTTGATGATGGGCCAATTAATATGGCACCTTCTGAAAAAACAAAAAAAAGGAAGTTGTGAGTGCACTGTTGAACTGATTAATACAAATAACACTATGGTATGGTACTTGTATGTATACAGACAAGGTTAATGTCCAGTGATATACCATAGTACCTTGGGCAACTTCAGCACTAATCATATTATTTTCAGAAATGTTGAACTTGCCATGGTACTATGGTATAACTTGAATATACCCATAGCCCACAAGCCAAAAAAGTGCATTAAACAAAAAAGCAAAAACTCAATGCCCTCTTCCTATCTGATGTCATTTTGTCAGAAGAGTGCCCAACTCGACCAAATTGATAAAGAACCAATAAAGATTTCATAGTGTATTTTAAAGTTAACTATAAGATTGAAGATGCCAGAGGACTTTACCAATGGTGGGGTGAAATTTCTTAGTGTATTTGGAGGGCACCTTATACACGTGAATGTCCCTTCTAAAAAAGTCAATAATAAACACTTTTATTATGTTAAGGGACAATCTTGTGTGTCTAGATCGTGTCAGTCTTAAATTCTTGAACTTTAAGATTTCCAGTTCAAACCTGACAGTTGAAAACTTGCAAATTCTTAAATTTTATAAAAATTATAAAAATTTGGGCACAAGTAATAATTAAATTTTCAAAAATTCAACAAAACAAAAAGTAATTTCATTTATGCCGAAACCCTTCATGTACTATGGTATGTGATATAATTTTTGGGGTGAGCTCAACACGATGTAGGCAGCCATCTCATGATTGAGAACTAGCAATTAGGAAGTTTCAATTCTTGTTGGCCACTTCTAAAGGTTCCATGTAAACTGCGCCAAAGTCAGCATTTTCAGACAAGCATACTACTACTTGTCCCGCTACTTTGTCCCACTGTACTTGAATAGGCTTGAATTCCAATGCTCATCAGAGCACCAGCATTCAGCTACTAAGAGACTTATTATTCCACGCAATGTAGACCGACATACTGACTCTAAACTCTAGTCCTTGTACTTCACAAATTGTCTAAATAAGTCAATGGGTAGCAATTTCTCAGACCAAGGCACCAGTTGGCACTCACCCACCTCCACATCATAAATCATTGCATCTAGTTGCTTCAAACTTATACCCGGTCTAAGCTCCTCGAAGACTTATGTATCTGGGACTGGCAGAACCTTCTTCATACATTCTTCGACATCTAGATTTGTGAGAGCAAGTTCATCGCAAAGCTGCTCTAAACTCTGAGTGATCTTAATTTTGCAGGTTTGTGCAGAATTTATTAAGTATAACTTCAAGTATGGTGACAGTGGCAGGTGCGAGGATGCAAGGAGGTTGGGGGCCTGCCTCATGGCTGCTGACTGTAATCGCATTACTAGCAATTTTGCAGCTTCACAATATGGTGAGTGTAGCTGGTACACGGATGCCACGTGAACTCCTCCTTCAAAATTGTTTGAAGGTATGGATTGTAGGCATCATTTGTTTGGGGACGGTCTGCTTGCTTGTAAGTTTTTCATCATTTGTGTTTTCCCATCTTCTTAAACTGCTCTCACCCTCGAAGAAGAAAAAAGTGATTAATAGCTAAGTCTCATAGTAGTGTTGCACTTTGGTTATGACAGGACCAAAACGGGACCTCTGAATGCATCCAAGAAGGTGCTCAGCTGACTTTTCCAATGCCGTCATATCCAATACTAAGCCCTCCAATTGCTCATGTGTCGTCCCACTTATGCCCACGAGAACCCCCAAGTAAATAAATCATAGTGTCTACAAGGGCACATCCTTCCTATTATTTTGTAAAATCTTGGCTCAAAGTAACTTTTATTGGATTATATTCTTTTATTACATCCTTTATCTCATTGTGTGGCATACAATTAGCTTGCTTCAATGTATTAGTGCTTTCCAAAGGAAATTCTTGGATTGCAATTTTGTTGTTGCTTTCATTATAATATGAAGCCATAATTCAATTTCAATATGGTAATAGAGCTTAACCTCATGTTTCTTGTAATAATTAAATATGTGAGTCATCAACTAGGAGCATAGTTTTAAAGGTCATTTTTAATATTATTTTCTTTGAATGTGTTCAAGCATTGCTACAATCACAAGTCATGCATCCAATTTTGAGATTGACTTATTTTGGTGGGTTAAATGGTCTAAGATTGGCTATTGTAAATGTGTATTTCTTTGATGTGTTAGTGGTTCTTAAAATGTTGATGGTTGATCATCAAGTTACAAACATTTTTCATTATCTTGAAATTCCCTAAATGGAAAGTTATTTGTCACATGAAGGCATTAACATTCCAATGGTGGGTGCTCAAGGATTTGATTGTGATAGAATATGGGTTCTCCAAATTGCAATGTCATCTACTATGAGGGATTTGAAAAGGGTGTGGATTGTTTTAAACAGCTTACAGTTTCAAAAATGTTGGCATTTCATCAAATCTTACATCCATACTTATAAAAGGATGTGAATTATTTCAAATATTTAATTAATATTATGTTACCATTTATTTTAATTAATAATAATAATAATTTTGTAAAATATTATTTGGTTTTAATTCATGTATACAAGTGAGCTCTTGTGCCATTGGCCGAAGTGAATCATCTTCAAGGGTTTAAGAATGCCACTTTCCAAAAAGCCTCTTCAAGTCCCTTAGAGGCACAACTTTTCAAAAACTGAACCCTAATGAATTATTTCAATTAAAATTCTGTCTTTTAAATAATAATCAATGCTTGGATGTTTGCTCTAACTTTTAGAGCACACGAGTTAGCTAAAGCTATTTAGAACATGCCTATTAGAATGATATTAATGTTTCATATAAGCATAATTTATAAAGGATGGTGATTGCAACAAGGAGCTAAAGGTTATTGAAGTTAACAATGATTTTAAATGTGATCATTTTAGTTATTAATTGAGGATAGTGAATTGAAGTGAATAGGATCTTGCAACTAATGAGGTTCAAAGCTATAATCAAGTTTATCTGTTGAAACCAACGTGGTTATGCTGATTCAATATCACATAGTTTTGGTTGTGTACATCATTAATCCACTTAAATACATATTTCAAAATTCATTTGCTTACAACTTTCAACAATGGGCAATTTTGTGTTATAATGGATCCTTTAGGAATTATGCATTTGCTCCAAACATTTGGAAATACATGAGGGCATAGATCAAGGCTTCATCAACATATATAGAACATAATGTATATGGGAACAAATGTAGACCTAGATTGCTCTATTGAACTATGGTCAAAATTGACACATCTCCCCTTTGATTATAACCTTTTTTTTTATGTTGGAGGTGTCAATTTTTGTCCTATTTGATGCAATGTCACATTTGACCAAGTAATTAGAAAAACCATTTTAATAAATTGAACTAATCAATTTACATACATGTCAATTAAATGACCAAGACCTCTAGTCCAAATTTATAGTAAAAAGGAGTAGGTAATTAAGTTTGCAAAGCTTGAAAAGTAATGCATTTTGTTTATTTACTACATTACAAGTATTCAAAACCCATATTGGAATAACTATGGGTGGAAAGGATGTTGATCATGATGATGTTGTGTAAGTGAATGAAGTTTCATAAAACAAAGTTACTACTACTTGGTTGATTTTCGTATTTTAAAATTAAATGATTTAATAATATGTATGTTAGAAAGTAGATGATTGGATTTGAATTACATGAAAAATTAGGTCCATTCACAATTGGGGTACTAGAAAGGAATGACTTATTTTTAAAGGACTACATATGATAGTTTTGGATTTTTATTTATTTTACAATATCATAGTTGTAATTGATTGTTGTATGTCAATAGATTAAATGATGTCTTGTTAAATTATTCTTAAAATGTTTTTGGGTACAATGTAAATGTCATTTTGCATACTTTAAACTAACTATATCAAGTGTCCCAACTACATTTTTCTTAATGCATAAAGTCATATAATTAATTTTTTAAAAAATTGCAATAAAAACATGTCCCCTTTTATGAAAATACATGTTTGTTGAGTGAACTTGCCAAAAAATAAAATCATAATTTTTTTTAAAAATTTAAATTTTTTGAAAGAAAGGGCTGCAAAGCAAAAGACTCATATTTTTTACCACTTGGCAAAAAACAAAATGTTTAATGGGATCAAATATTCTAGCTTTAGGTGTAGATAAGATGTGTAAGAAAAAATCTTGTCAAAAAACATGTTTAGTTGTACATTGAAACTCATTTTGAAATTTTTTTAGGGTTTTTTACATTTTTAACTACAAAACAAAATATTGATACCCAATTATGTACGCATGTGAAAAATCATCATTACCACATGAATTATCTTAAATTGGAACATTTAATTTATCTCATTTAAATTTGTTTCAAACAAATGTTATTTACAAAAAGTAGCCTTACAAAAGTCTAGGAATCATTTTTCCTTTTTTTGGAACCCCAACTTTGAATGGACCCAATTACTAAATCACAACTATAAAGTAAATCACTTGATTAAAAAAATAATCATTGCTAACTTTTCTTGTTTATTATGATATCATGGTCATTTCAAATTGTTGACAATAGGTAAAAATGATTATGAAGTCATGCGACCTCCAATAGCAAAAAAATTTTGAATGATAATTTGGGGATGTGTTGGGGGGTAGTTGGGTGTAGGCAAGCTAGGGGGGGGGGGGGGGGGAATATATTAGGTAGGTAATTGATGTAGGTAGTCACATTTTATTGGTGGTAAAGTGCTACCTAAAAAAAAAACTAGTTTTGGGTTATGTGTTGGTAGGGGAAACAAAATCCATTTTGGAACTAAACTTGCATAAAAATTTGTTTTTAAAATCACAAATTAGGGGTCTTGAAATGTGAAGAATTGGGTACAAAACTAAACCAAAAGTTCTATCAAATTATTTAATAATTTTTAAAAGGTTGAAACTAGGATAAAGGTTCTATTGAGAAACAAAAACCAACCAACCTTATGAATTACCACTCATTAATCACGGTGGTAAAAGATGAATGTATATTTCAATGTATATGATATGGAAGAAAAATGGTACTACCTATAATATCAAAAGTACCAATAAATAAAATTCACTTTTTAAAAATTATTTTAAAGATCACATAAAAGTGATTTGGGTTTCAAATTTAAAATAAATTATAAAGATCATGAATATGCAATTGATTCAATAGTTTTATCTTTGTGTAAATGTACACCGATAGTTTTATAGAGGTTTTTCAAAACCCTTATTTCACAACAATTTTTTATATTTCTATTAATTTTAAATTTTCACCTTATTCTTATCCAATGATTAAAAAATACTTAGCTCAAATGCATCTTAAATGCAAGAACATTTTACCATGTAAAGAGGTAATCATCATCAACATTATCATATGGTAATTAGTAATGAATATTTTTAAATCGTTTCATATAAACTTCACAACATTAAGAAAAAATGAAAACTTTGATCAGAAATTGTTTTTTGTGATTGTCATTTTGTATCTATAAAATTTCATGGAAATTTTTCATTAAAACTATTTTTTTAGTCTTTTTTTTGCAATTAAAATGATGCTTCAAAACATTACAAATCAAAATAATATTCTGCTGAACTATTAAATAATACATGTATGCATTAATTTCACATCATAATGATAAATTAAGACATAAAACAATCACTTAATGCAATTTTTTATCACAAAATACTTTTCAAATATTCATCATGATGCATCAAAGTTGAACATGTATTAAAAACTATGAAATTATGACAAATTTTTGTATAAACAATTGATAAAATATATTCATCCTAAAGGAGAGCTTCTATACGTAAAATTTGTTGGTTGAAACTTACCACATTACTTAATGCTTACTTTTGATCTAATTTGAAATCTTGCATGCATGTCTTTGCAAATTGATTCTTTCCTTTTACTCACTATTTTCTTCTTTACAACCGATTGTTTAAGAAACGAACATCTAGAAATGGAAAAAGAAAATGTGTAAAGGAGATTTGACAAGCACATGGCAAAAGGGCTGCTCAAGGGCCAACCCTGAAAGAGCAAGAGTGCAAGTTCCAAAAACAACTGTCCTTTTATTTGTCTATGTACTTTGAAGGATCTTCTCCAACAGAAGAACCCTAGGGCATTATTCCAACGGGAGAACCTCCTTTTTTCAACTGTTCCTGTGTTCTCATAAAAACACAGTCGGTTACATGTCTGAAGGTTCTTGTATTCAAGGGTTCTCCTGAGGTTCAGGAAAACCCTTGGGCTCTTGGCCTAAAGTCCCTCAACAGAACCCACTTTTACATGAACCTTCCTTACAACGTAAGAACCTGAGAGAGAAGTCTTAGTGTATTTATAGGCCAGATTACATTTAGTGATCAGGCTTACAAAACGCCCTAGGACGGAGGGTGTGTGATTGTAAGATCTCTATGGCGCAGGATGTAAGCGAATGAAATCTTTGGAAGGGAACATTTTCTTAAAAAACCATTGATTACCTCGGTTGTTACACACAGTAAGGCCCTGCTGTCAGAGAATTAGTACGTCGACCTCGGGCTCCGCCCTCGGTGCTCGCAAAGTAATTTCCTGACAGCATGGCCTTACCCTATACTTAAGGGCCTAGAAGAAAAGTGAGACATTCGAAAGAAAAGGAAAGTTTGGAAAGAAAGCTTGGCATTTTTTTACTCTACCCTTGTTCCTAACTGGTTTTGTTGTCTTATTGAGGCTTTAGAGGTTTTTTGCTAGGTGGCGCATGTGGTGTTGATATGCTCATTCCACTTTTAGTTCTGTCGGTTCTACTTCTGATGTGAGGCCACCACGGTGGGCACCAACAGTGAACTCTAGATCAGGCGCTGGTGGAACCCATTACCACCTGATCAAACTGTATCAGGCTGTAGAGGCTCAAACCGTTCTTAGAGCATCTCCACCCCAAAACTGTAAACAACTGCTTTAGTTTAAAATAGAATAGTGCTTAATGATCACTGTCGTCACCCACAAATGTCATAACACTTAAAAAATCATTCATGTCTTTACATCTGGAATAGTCACTGTCCAAATCCGGAGTAGAAGCCATTAAGATGACCACTACAAAATGGATATCAATACAAGAACGCAGCAGGATTTACGCTATCGTCCTTGCGTAATGGAAAGGGGTGCTTGCAGGTGTGGGGTGGAGATGCTCTTATGCAGAAGACCTCTTACCCGGCTCGTTGCATAATATATAGATGACTCTGGGCAGTGTCACTTTAATAATGTTGAGTGACAGATCTGCCTCTAGGCTCATACTGTCTTGAAGAGTAGGTACTTGCCACTAGGTACCTTACATGCCTGCTTCCTTCCACATTTTATGAGATGTGTTCCATCCAGTGCCAAAGCCTGAAGAAAATATGTCAATATTGCACAGATTATTCTTATACATCAATTATGCACATGTTGTAAATAATTGAAAGAAACTAGACAACAGTGCACACTATTGGTGCTGGAACGCAACTGCTCAAAAACAAGGCTGCACAGCAAAACTAGGCTAAATACAAATGAGGCAGAAGTCAAATCGTCAAAGATGAGGATGACTGTCTAATTTAGATCATCTGGCTAAATTGCTAATTCATCAGTAAGTAACACAATAATGTGAGGAGATGGTGGATCAACGTGGTTCACCCTTAAAAGAGCTGGTAAATAAATCTAAACTAATTTATGCAACCTTCTAATCTAAATATTAGACGGATGATCACAGAGGAGTCAGAACTTGTGCGAAATCACAACACATATATATTTATATCCATATTTCTTTGTTTTATTTATTTATGATATAACTCTTGGGATGAGCTCAACACCATGTAGGCAACCACCTCATTCTTCACTTCTTGGGCTCAGGTCCTAGTGTAAGCCCGCCAAGCTTTGAGTTGTCGGTAATTAAGAAACTTCCATTTCTTATTATCCCTGTTCTTGAGATCCATAGCCAAGTCGTATAACACAGCATTTTCACACGACAATCCACTGTCCAGATATCTTGTACCACAATATTTACATATGGTTAATTTCTCACATCAGAGCAGCAGGATTCAGCTCCTGTGGCTTAGCTACTAAGAGACTACTTGTTGGTGGACTGAATGCTCACCTACATAAAACTGTTTTTTATTTTATTTTTGGCGAATTTTCGCAACCGCACGACCAGAAAAAAAGGGCTGGCAACTCCAACCAAGGGATTTTTGAGATTTAAAAAAAAAATTCGCCATATCTTGACCAAAAAAACTTAGATGTCGCCAGTTTTAGACAGTGTATTCCTGTAGGTCGCTAGAACTGGGCAGGATTCCAAAAAAGATCTACTAGTCCGCCACGACAGTCGCCATTTACTTTTACTTCTATTTAATGCTGAGAATCCTAGCCAGTGCACCTACTTGAGGAATTTGAAATAAAAAACACTGCTACATACTGCATAGCCTCTAGACCTAGTACTTCGCAAAATGGCCAAATAAGTCAATACTAGGAACCGATTTTTCAAACCAAGCTGGCAGCAATCACCACCTTCGAAATTTTGTCACATTCATAGTTTGCCGACTTTTCCCCAAACAAATAGTCAACTTAGTCAAATTTACACCGACGACCTAATGTTTTCTCAACAAATTCACCGGTCACAAACCTCCACATCATAAAGCATTGCCTCTAGTTGTTGCTGCAAACATATTAGACCCAGTCTTTAGCTTCTCTAGGACTTATATATCTGGGACTTGCAGAACCTCCTTCATACATTCTTGGACATCTAGATTTGTGAGAGCAAGTTCATTACAAAGCTGTTAGCTCTAAGTGATCCTAGTTTTACAGGTTTGTGCAGAATTTATTAAGTACAGCTTCAGGCTATGGTCGCGATGGTGGGTTGGACGATGCGACGAGGTTGGGGGCATTCCTCATGGCTGGTAACTGTAATCACATTACTCGCAATTTTGGAGCTGCATGATATGGTGGGTGTAGTTGGTACACGAGTGCCACATGAACTCCTCCTTCAAAATTGTTTCAAGGTATGGATTGTAGGCATCCTCTTTTGTTGGCATCATTTGTTTGGGGATGATAAGCTTGCTTGTGTGTTTTTCATTATGTTGCGTTTCCCCATCTTCTTAAACCTCTCTCACCTCCAAAGAGGAAAGAAGTGATTGATAGCTAAGTCTTACAATAGCGTTGCACATTCATTATGACAGGACCAAAATGAAATCTCTAAATGCATCCAAGAAGCTCAGTTTCATGGGAGGCCACCACACCGTAATATGCCACCATATCCGATACAAAGCCCTCCAATCCCATGGTACCTTAATTACAATGTTCCTACACCGCCCCCTCAATAGTTGTAACTCAATAGTCATTTGTCTCAACCAAGTCAAGTTAAACTAAATAAATTATAGTATTTACAAGGCCAAATTTCTATCGTTATTTTGGTTCAAAGTTTAACTTTCGTTGGATTAAACCCTTTAATTACATCCTTTATCTCATTGTGTGCCACATAGATAGGTAGTTTGAATATAGTAGTATTTTTTACAGGACAATATTGTGTTGCAATTTTTTTCTTGCTTTCATTCCAATATGAAATTATGATACAATTTCAATACAATATCAAAAAAATTGGTTGGTTTTCACCTTTTTTTTAAAATCAGCAATTTTGGTTCTTATAAAAGTTTTGAGGAATTGGTCCAATTCTTGAATGAACAATTTCTTATTTTCAAAATTTTCATACAACCCCAATGTTTTAGTTGTCCTTCAAAAAAAATCAAACTGATTCTCAAAATCAGCTTATTGAAATTTGGAACCAAGACCTCCCTAAAATGAAACCAATGTCTTAAGCACCACACATTACTTTTCACATGTGTAATAATAAAGATAATTTTTTAATTTAAATGTCCTTTGTCCCAATTTTAAAATTAAATCCATTGGCATGCTTTAACATTCAATACAAACATTCTTCCAAGTTTTTTTAAATGAGAGCTTGTGGCCTAATGGTGAAGACATTATTTCAAACCAAAGAAGTCCAAATTAAAATTTTAATCCTAGGTACCTACCAACTTAATATTAATATTAAGTCCAAATCTCACTTATTGAGCACTTATTTTGTGGGTTTTTTTTATAGCCTCTCTACTAGCCTAAGAATTGGACCCAATGATTCCTTTGTAGCTTCCTAAGCTCTCTAGTTGAAGCTCATGTAATATCTTATTGGCTATAAGGGAAATGATTATCACTTAAAGTGAGAACCTTTTGTTTTTGTTCTATGAAAACCAACTTCACAACTGAGTTGAAAATGGGTCCTATAATGAAAACCTGATAGCTAACTTGAAAACTAGTCCCTTAAATTATAGATGTTCAACACTAGTACTAAAGTTTATGCTCATGTTTCTTGGAATAATGTAAAGTTACATTTGTGAATCATCAAACTATCTTTAAAAATCCAATTTATAAATTATAGCATGACCTCATTCTTTGAACATAACTACAAAAGCCAAGTTCATTATTATGAAATTTAGATCTAATTGTTAATGTTATATAGCTATGAAAACAATTTGGACACCAACAAACATTTGATGGATTGCAAATGGAATACTTGAAAATATTCACTAGAAGAAAAACATGTATTTTAGACTAGTTTTTGCAACAAAATTTTAGTCACAAGAGATATTTTGCAACTAAAATCTTTTTAGTTTGACAAGTCGCATGTGATAAACTAGTCGCAAATCACAAAGGGTATTGTATGAAAGAAAAAATCAACAAACACATTTCATCCTTTGACTACATTGTATACATATTATCACATGCGACTAAGATGTAACTATTTTGGTCTCAATTGAAAGCAAATCATGTGCTGCCATGTGTTTTAATATTTGATTATTTAAATAATAATAATATTTATTTTGAAATAATCTAGGACGTTCAATTCAAATACTTGGATGGTCTTTTATTATGACATGTGCCCCAATGTAAATATGCCACCTAGCATTAAAATTTTAATTTATTAAAAATATTAATATTAAGTTGGTAGGTACCTAGGTAAGTACATAAATAGGTGCCTACATTGTTAGGCTACCTACCTACCTACCTACCTACTTAGGTCAAAAAGTAAGTAGGTAGGTTCTACCTTTTTAGGCTACATACTTATTCATATAAGTACATACTTAGGTAGGTAGGTACATAGGACGACCTAAATGGGTAGGTCAAAATAAGTACCTACCTAGTTAGATAGATAAGTAGGTTGGGGAGGTAAGTACTTTAGAATTGTGCATTATTTGTTTTTTTGTTTTGGGTTGAGCCTTTTGATTAGCTCACCCCATGTGCACAAATTTCATAATGTGAAATGGGATAGGCACACTGCCTTATTTATATAGTGTTCAAAATACGAATGAAAAACAAACAATATGGCATAAATTTTGAAATTGCAATTTCCTTACAAACTAAATTGTAATTCCAAAATTTTCTTCATGCTTTACTTTTTTAGTTTTCAGATTTTCAAACAATTCAAATACTAAATAATTACATAACCATTTAATTAATAATGATTAAATTTACATATATTTAAATTATAAATTATACACTACAAACATTCAATACTCATTATCAATTACTTAAATAAGCAACACCTTCTTAATATTTAACAAACTAATTTTTTAATTATTCACATGTTATTAACACATAACTCTTAAATAATTAAATAAATAAAATATTTTTTAAATTCCTTTTTCGAACCTAATTACATTATATATAGTATAATTAATGTAAAATTAATTTAATAACTATAATTTCAAAATTAAAATTTTAAAATATTTATTTTAAAATTATAAGTAATTAATTAAAAAAATTTATTAGAAAGTAAATTCTTGCACGAATTTTTAAAAAACTATTATTCAATAAATTACATTAGTTATTGTATACTTACATTTATTGCTGAAAAATTTATTATAGGTCAAGAAATGTTTTTCTCTTGGTAATTATTAACTATAATACAATAATTTGTTAAAAATAACATTAATTTTCATAATTACTGTACAATTCCTATAAAATATTTATCATAAATGATTAATCACAGAATTTCTAAAGATAATATTATTATATAATAATTCATGAAATTAAAATCAGTAAAATGATTATTTTAACGACACTATAATTTTTCCAAATTTTTAATTCAGGTTTGAATTTATAAATTAAAAAGTGTGAATAATAGTGTTCAATTAGAAAATAAATATGCACATATTAATTAATTCTTATCTGAAGTAATTACAATGATTTTAAAGTAATGTCACATTAATTTAATTAATTAATTTCTTATAATATACAAATATATGTTATACGAATAATTAGATTTAATAAACATAATGATTTATAATTATTTATAAAAGTGATTTATTATGGATAACACTTGTAGAAAAAACCCTTGAAACTCAATCAATAATTTTTTGAATTAGAATATAAATTTAAGATTCCAAAATAGTAATTCGGTATTCAAATATCAATTTTTAGATGAAATAATTTTTTTGAAGTTAAATTAAAAAATCCAAAATTGAAATGTCAATTTTCAGATTCAAATAATAATATTCAAAACTAGAATTTCCATTTTAAGACTCAATTAATAAATTTCTGAATTGAAATATTAATTTTGAGAATCCAAATAATAATTTGGAATTCAATTTTCAATTTTCAAGTTACGTAATTTTTTTAAATTTAAATTTAAAACTTTGGAATTCAAATATCAAATTTAAAGTTCAAATAAAAATATTTAAAATCTAGTTGTCAATTTTTAGACTCAATAATGTTTTTTAAATTGAAATATTAATTTTTAGAATCAAATTTTTTAATTTAGATTTCAAATATCAATTTTTAGATCAAACAAGTTTTTTGAATTTAAATAACAGTTTTCAGAATTGAAATGTCAATTTTTAGATTCAAATAATAATTTTCAAAATTGAAATGTCCATTTTTAGACTCATGTACTAATTTTCAGAATTGAAGTTTTAATTTTGAGAATCCAAAATAATAATTTGGAATTTAAATTTCAGGTTCAAATCAAATGATTATTTAAAATTGAAATGTAGAATTTTCAGAGCTGAAATATAAATTTTCATATTCATATAAAAATATTCAAAATTAAAATGTCTATTTTTTAATCAATCAATAATTTTCTGAATTGAAATACTAATTTTTGGATTCGAAAATATTAATTTAGAATTCAAAATCAAGTTTTAGATCAAATAAATATTTTTGAATTTAAATTGAAAATATCATATTTAGATCAAAATTTTCAAATTCAAATACTGTTTTAAACAATTGAAATAATCATTTTCAGATTCAAATGTCAGGTTTCAAATTCTAATATTCTTTATTTAAAATTAAAATAATAGTTTTCATAATTACAATATCACTTTCAGATTTGAATAAAAAAATTCAAAGTTCAAGTATTAGTTTTGATATTCATTATATGAACAATATACATATGTATCCATATTATTTATACATAATTTTCATATTATTTATATACAATTTTCATACATAGATTAAAATACACCCCTATGTCATTGTAGAATACCTTTAGGATGCAACTAATTTGGTGATTATTGCAACTAATGGGACATATCAACTTATATGGATGAAAATAAATATAAAATTGATGGAACTAATATGATGAAATTTTTAATAGTTACATCATAGTTGTGAAAATGACCAAAATAGTTGAAAGTTGGTCTTGTAATTGCAAATATTCCCAAATCTAGTTGCAAGCGACTACAAGTCACATGTAGTCATAAATGGAGTGGTTACATTTTGGCTGATTTCTACTAATGATTAAACCATTTCGCCATAGGACATGCTTTGAATTCATCTAATTCCCACCAAGATTAACTTTAAACTTCTAAATCCACAAGTTACACTTGTGAGCTCCTTTCTTGGAACTAAATCCACAAAATCCCAAGTTTGTTGGTTGTTGATGAAACTGATCTTTAATTTTATACCAAATATTCATCCTATTTAAGATGTTGTTCTTTAGATATTATTTGAATAACTATGATTACAAATGCATTTCCAATATTGTATTCCTTGAACTTGTGTAAGTGTCACTACAATCATATAACCACACGTCCAATTTGAAATCAATTTATTTTAGTGGACTAAATGGTCTAAGATTCATTGTTGTATTTCTTTGATGTGTTAATGATTATTGAAATGTAGATGGTTCATTAAGTTATGAACATTTTTCATCAAGTTGAAATGCGTTAATGGAAAGTGATATAAAGCATGAGGTTTTAGTCACATTCAAATGGTAAGTGGGTGAAAGCACACTACGATGATACCATTTGGGCCACTTTTGGGTCGAGTATTATAGTATATACAATATAATTGTTCCAAAAGCATGGTACATTTGATTTTGAATATTAGTTTTGGTTTTAGGCCCTACAATAATTATTTTACAAAACAAATGTTATGCAATATTATTTGAATAATAATAATAAATTTAATTATCTATGCTGAAGGATCCATGAATCTATATTTATAGTATACATTGGTATAATAAGGCCATAGTCTCATTTTGATTACACTAACTCTAAGGCTTCAATAGCCATTATAATACTCAATTTTAATGAAACTATTAATTTCCATTGAATAACCCATAATGTTAAACAACTGTTATAATTTTAGATTTTTCACTCCTTGAACTTGTTGTGTGATGTTATATTGTACGCCTTGCAACTAGGGTGTGCAAAATATCTCACAAGTATCATGGACCTTGAAAGTCATTTACACACATGTTTAGTGGGAAGATGTTCTAAAATTGCCAAAGTGACATTGCATGTGGGCAAAGTTGAAATGGATATGACATAGGACCATCATGATCAAGATTAAACTTGGATAAAGTTGTTGCCCAACTTTACTAATGTTTGAAGGATATTCATGTCTAGATTGTATTAAACAAGTATACATGTGAATGTTTTTTGAACTATCTGTGTAGATGGAAATCAGTACACCATCTAGACTACATTTACAGGGAGAAACCATTTAGCTCATGGTTCTATTCTTGAATCTACTCCAAATCAATTTATGGTGTGTACATGCAAAAGATTACATCCAAAATCAAGAAATTTAAGTTGATTTTACATATATGTAATCATTAAGATTTGTCTTTTTAAGGTCTTCAATAAGTCATTAAAGATTTTAATGTATATGTCTTGTGTTGTAGTGTTCCAATTAATCTATTTGGTTTTGCTTTTCATTTCCCAATATATGAAACAACTTCAAAAATTGTTGATGGATTTGAACATGGTAAATGAGAGGAAGCATCTTCAAATTTTTGGTGTTATCAAACTGTTTTTATTGAATCGCATGTGGGGGTTAATTAGAATACATTTGCATATATTATTTAAAATTCCATTTTTGAAGGGGAAAATCATTAAATTTTCTTGTGACCCATAAAGATGTTGCATTGTATTACTATATAAAAAGTCTCCCCAAAAATAAGAATCATTATAATGTTTATTGAGTGTTTTTGAGTATTCTATTTTCTTAGTTTCATTTCATATCATATCACATATTTCCATAATATATTAAAAGCATTATCATATAAACATAGTAAAAAATTATGACATTAATAAATGTTTTTGATATTAAAACATGAAAAGTTCAATATTTCATTTAAATTTGAAACCTATCTTGCAAGAGTGCACAATTAGTTGCAATTTTAAAAATCTACATAAATTTGCATATTAAACATGTACTTCTACAATATCATTAAAATAAAGTCAAAGAACATGTACATGCACATTATTGCAATTAAAAAAAATTTAAAATTTTAATGGCTGGTGATATATGTACATTCATAGTATCTTGGCAGCTTCCAGGCTAATTATATTATTTTCAAAAAAGTTGAAATTTTCACACAAAAAATTGTGAAGAAAAATAGGGAATATTTTAGAATATTGCATTTCTCAGCATGCAGTTTCCAAAGTAAAGTAATTATTGGAGACTGAAATGTTGAATGGTAATGGCAGCATAACTCAAACACACACAGGACCGACCAGCCAAAAAAGCCCACTAAACTGAAAGGGCTCAAACTCAATGCCCTATTCACATCCGATGTTGGCGTTTGACGGCAGATGTTTGTTTACCGATTTTGATGCGAGTTGCTTAAGAGCCAACAGAAACAACCAGCCAGCCATCAGAAAGACAAGGAAAGTTTGAAAGAAAACTTGCCAGTTCACTAGAGTTATCCGTAAAGTCAGGAAAAGACAGCACCAGTACCCTGAGTTTCGTCATAAACAGGGTGTGATTCAAAAAAAAGCCTGCAAAAAAGCACATTAGGATGAAAGACAGGGTGAAACTCAGAAAACCATCAATTTAAATTGATGGTTTTCTGAGTTTCGCCCGGCTTTCTTTTTTCCTGAGTGCCTCCACTAGTGCTACATATATTTTCACTGCTCCCACTTGTACAGCTACTATAATTCCTCTCGAACCTTGCGCATTCAATGCTGAGTTTCAGCATTTCATACTGAGTTTTTACAAGGCATCATAAACACACTGGCCCTGCCAATAGATAAGATGTTGTGCATCTATTGACTGTGTCCACGCTCTGAACACCAAAAAGATCTGTTCCAATCTAATTATTTACTTATTTACTTACTTACAATTAGGCGTCATTAAGTGGGCCAAATAGCGCTCGGGCCAAAACCCAATTGACGTTAAGTCTGATGAAGCAATTCAAATCTAACAATCTGACATTGCACTAAGAATCTAGCAAGGATGCCTTGTTGCTGACAACTCAGCAATTCAGCCAAAGGTGTGATGGCAGTTAGTGGTAATGAACCTTTAAACCTCTCTCGAACACTTTGATAAGCAGGGCAAACCAACAAAAAGTGGTCCTCATCCTCAACCGCACCCAAGTTGCACAATTTGCAGTAACGCTGCTGCACTGGCACTTTCACTGGCTTGACTTGCCTTCCTAGCTCAATCTGCAGCTTGTGATTCACACAACGAAAACATGCCAAGCTTCTCCTAAGCTGTGCATTGTTTACCCTGGAGAGGTATTCTTTGTACCCATACTGTGCTGAACTATTCAACCCCAAATAGGCTCTCACCTGGCTGGAGTCAGCTGCAGCCACTTGATGGTGTATAATGTATTGCCTTTCAGCCAACTGCTTGAGGCGAGCACATGGTGGCAGCTGATCGTTATCGATGCACAAATTGTACGTCGACAATCGTTCATTTACTTGTGCTAACAGCAAGCAAGTAATCGACTCTTTCTATTCATAGCACTTTGGTTCCCAAGTAAGACTTTTCGCCTGGCTGCAAGCAACTACAACTATACATCATAAGCTAGCCTAAGCATGCGATCTGAGTCTACCTAAGAACTGACACGTGAGAGAAAGCACATGGTCTGTTGCCACCAAAATATTTCTAAGGGAAACCTACCAAACTCTACCAGCATGACGTAACTGGATGTCGTGGTGCTAACCCCCAATAACGACTTTAGAAAAGCCCGATGAACCACTTCTAACTGTTTGCGTGTTATATGGTCTGACCATACTTCACACCCATAGCTAAGCACTAGTTTGACTAGTGCATCAAACAGCTGGCATTATAATGCTGGGTCAAAGATGCGTAGCTTTACGCATATGTGCCACAATGCAAAAACTGCCTTTTTCCTTGACATTACTAACCGTTATATTGCCGCTTGCATACCTTTTGTGCCGTGCAGCTCAACACCTACATACTTGAAAGAGTTTGGTTGCTTTATAACTTCGCCCTCATATTGAAAAGCCTGACACACAGACTTGCGTGCTTCAAAAACAACAACCTTGGTTTTCTTGATATTCATAGT
>Ga0209611_10005255_pt1 | contig 21782 bp, 10 predicted proteins | sample S1TSphgellanicum_3_FD_187693 | JGI IMG/M metagenome (GOLD analysis project Ga0209611, IMG submission 187693) | Host-associated microbial communities from peat moss isolated from Minnesota, USA - S1T2_Fc - Sphagnum magellanicum MG (SPAdes) (version 2) | ecosystem: Host-associated > Plants > Peat... | reverse complement strand
TGAGGATTCAGAATTTTGGTAATTTTAGTGCTTGTGAGGACTTGGTGGGGGTGCGGGGGCGGGGGGGGTTTGGTTTGGGGGCCCAAAGAGTGGACAGAACTAAGGACCAATCCGGAACCAAGAAATCTAATCCAATCCAAAGACACACAAATCTTGCGGTAGGAGAGACACATACCCAGACCTTTTGGGGTCCAAAAAAACACCTAATCCCCAATGTGGACCTGCCACCTGTCACGTTATCCTCTCTACAGCTTATCTTGGCTTTTAAACCTAGGGTTATTTATTTATCTATTTATTTGTAATTTCTAATTAGCGGGGCTGATTTTTTTTTTTTTTGGGGGTTCTGCCCAAGAGACTTTATCTCTATGTACAAAGGTTGGGGAGTACAAATTTTGATTGGGTTGATTATTGAACAATTTTTTCAATGATAATTCATTTAAACCAAAACTAAAAATTATAAGGGAATTTGGGCACAATCATGGTATTATTGAAAAGGCCTTAGTAAGTAGGATTAATGAAGGAAATTTGGAAAAAAATTAGATCTAAAGTGTAGAAGATATTGAGTTTTGAGTAATTTTTTTATAAATTGAAAATCAATTATATTACTAAAAATGGTTTTGAAAGAAAAAATTAGTTGGCTAACTAGTCCACACTTCCAATGACACATATTACATTAAAACATCTATGAACAAAGGTTGTTTGTTTGTTGGCCTTACTTACGAAGGCAAGGATATTGTGCTTAGATTCATTATAGATTATTAGCTTAAGGATTTTGGCCCCGAGTAATGGGTCAATTTTTATATGAGGATTTTTGAAAGATGATAATTTGGCTTTTGTCAAAACTTGAGATTAGTTATAGAATTATAATATCTTGAAGGATTTTGGCTTCTTTGAGAGGATTTTTTTGAAGATTATATTTTTGCAATGGTGAAATTTTTTAGTTTCCATAATTCTTCTTTTGCCTTAAGATCCTTTTTAATGTAAATGGCAAGGCCACAATGTGACACACCCCCTTGCTTTGTATGTCACAATGAGATTTCCCAAACCACGGTGCCCCTTGTCTGGCTTTTGGTACCATTGAAAAGCCCTCAATAGGTATAGGGGTTGCATTGAAGTAATTTGGTAGTGTTCAGACCTATGGTCGAAGAGTTATTGAATATTGAACAATTTTTTTCGGAAAAAAAATTAACAAAAAAAACCCTAAACAGAATATAAGACCTTAGACCACACCTATTTGTTTATTATTATTATTATTATTATTATTATTATTATTATATATTAAAAAAACATTTATACTTGTGTACATTGTATTTGAATGTTTGGTTGCTGAATATGGCAGACAGACAGCATTTTTATTTATTTATTTTTGTTGGGGACATCCAAACAGCAGCTGACATCCGCTATCATTTTTGTTGTTACCGCAAAAGCCTTTGATTAAGAGCAAGAATATTATTATTGTTGTCAGCACCACCCCCATAAGTGTCGCACCTGCTTCCGTTACCCAGTCCCGGAACTGCTGCCAACCCTGGACAGTAGCATTTGTTGCCCGTCAGTATTTGATTCGGTATTTGACGTACGGTAGTAGTAGTTGTTGTTTGCTTGTTGTTGTTGGTGGTGTTGTCGGCCAAGTGCTTGAATTGTAATCATAAACGAAATGATCAAATTGGGCCGTCTCTAGTCTCTGCCAGAAATATTTCACTCAAAGTTCTGTGAATTATCAATTGTCAAATTCAGTAGTCCTCCCCATGCCGCCCCCCCTGCCCCCCTTTTTTCCCCCTTTTCTTTTGGGTCAGATTTCATTTCCACACTTAAACCTGAATGGCCACCACTGCCCCTGCAGTCTTTCTTTCCTTTTCAATCATCCAAGGTGGTCGGTTAAATGTCATGCACCCACGAACAAGGGCTTCTGTATCGGAATAAGGCTTTTGGATCAGAATGAGCAAGGGGATCACTTGTCGTACAAGGTTATGTAGCACCCTTAGAATCAAGCCCTGACAAAGTCTTCGTGGTTTTTCATTGTCCAAAGAGCAACCAATATGCGCGACCGAGAGGCCAGAATGAACCAGCACTCTCACCAGTGCACCGTGAAGGATGGATGGTAAGTCGGGCATGAAACCAGAGCCTTCAAACTAACCATGGTTCAGTTCCCTGGCTAACCATGGTGATTAGCTCAGTTGATTTTTCTTGCTATCTTTTAACAAATCCTCTTGTGGGTGTTTTAGTACAGTTGCCAAAACCCTCTGTGAAATGAAATTTATGCTCCCTATTCCGGAGGTAAATTAAGTTACACCAAGTGGATGTGCCTTCGTTTTGCACTTGAAAATTATGTGTAAGTGCTCCACAAAGTAACAAAAATGTATCAATTATGTACCCTAATCTTGAGATGGCCAGATGCACCATTTCCCCATTTTAAAAACTTGAAAAATCTGATTTTGACCTCTACAGAACATTTTAAACTTTAAAATGACCCAAATTGGCTAGATTTTGAAAAATAAAAACAAAAATACTAGATTTCTACAATAGGTTCCAGTAGGTAGCCAGATTATAAAAGGATGGCTTTATATATTTTTCTACTTTTGTATCTATCTTGTAGCCAAATTTGGCTAAATCTTCTTATGCATGATCCTCACTTTTGTGATGGGAGAAAAAATAAAATAAAATACACCCAACAAATTGTGATGTAAATTTCAACAAATAGGTAGAAATCCCAACAATAGGACTACTGGTGGGTGTGAAGAAGGAGGGAGTCAACTTGGTTGAATTAATGTTAAAGATTTGTGTATAATTGTAGTAGTACTACTTACTAGTGTATGGAATTTGGAATACTTTACATGAAAAAGGAACTTTTTGCCTTGCTAAACTACCTACAAGGTACTTGCAAGGGGTGTGGAGGACTTCCAACTAGCAAGAGCAAAAACATTGCACCCTTAGTTGAGTAGTTGGTGGTGTGTATCAAGGCACTCATTGGGGGGGGCCAAAAGAGAGAGTATCCTTGCTTTTCATTACCCCTTGAGAGTGCATCCTTTTATGTCATCTTGGGTCCAAGTTGACCTTCTAGGAAGTATATTATTTTGTATGTTATTATTATCATGGCACTACTCAAAGGTTTCCATAGATGGAATTACGACTTTGGAAATTGACATGCAAAAAAATTGTCAAAACATGCATGCATTTTCTTTCATCTTGGGGGGGGCACAATTTCTTGACCTTTTAAAATCATACGAGTAGATTATTATGCAGTCAGGTGGTTGTAGTGCACAAAGAACATATTGGCAAAAAGAATTGAACAACCACCATCAAACTCACTACTCAAATGCTCTCCAAGAGCCCCATTTTCTAAGACCTATGTGCGGTTCCATTAGAGAGCACAAGACACTAAACACTCCTTAATGAGCTTTGTTTTGAAACCTATTTGTAGATTACTCCATGACATTGCATAATTCTTCTCCTCCACCATCAATACTTGTCTTGCTTAGGATTCCATCAATTTGATCTAGTCTAAGATAAAGGCCACCTCCATTGATTCAGTCTAGTGTTAAGATAAGGGCAGCTTGGAGGATTCCATTGATTCAATCTAGTGTAAGATAAGGGCAGCTTGGAGGATTCTGTTGATTCCATCTAGTGTAAGATAAGGGCACCTTGGAGGATTCCGTCGATTTGGTCTAGTGTGAGATAAGAGCACTTTGGAGGATTCCGTTGACTCGATTCTAGTGTAAGATAAGGGCACTTTGGAGGATTCTGTCGATTCGGTTCTAGTGTAAGATAAGGGCACCTTGGACGATTCCATCAATTTGGTCTAGTGTAAGATAAGGGCACCTTGGGAGAGCTCGGTTTTTTAATGAGTGCCTTACATTAAAGTGGAGACACTGGTTACACGTTGGAACAGGCCCCAGTAGACAGAACACCGTTCACGTACTACATTCCAAGCTGGAATATGCCCTTTGGGCACCGCTTTCATGCCCAGGTAAATTACCAGACCGGTTTTCTGTGGAAAAGTACAGGTCTGCCACCTGGGACCATTTTTTAAATTAAGAAATTAATCTTAAAAGAGAAAACTCCAGTCCAGGACCTTTTTTTCAATTTTTTGGTATGTGGAAAATTGGCAAAATTTCCCCCAAAAATAGCCAAATTAGTCAAATTCACACCAGAAAAGAAAAAGGAAAATCTTAAAATTTCCCAAAATTTTAAAATAAAAAGTCACAAAATTTGGTTGGAAATAGAAACACTGCTCAGGGTTATTTTAACTTTTTAAAATTGCAATTTATTATTATATTTTTAAAAATTGGCGAATTTTACTCCAGGTCCTGAAACTTGCAGTTTTAATTTCAGATGTTTTTCTTAAAAAGAGAAAACTCCAATCCAGGTAAATCACCAGACCAGTTTTCAATAGGAAAACATGGGTCTTCTCGGCCCCCATTGTTTCAGAAAACAAACAGAGTTTCTCTTTTTTTTGAACCCCCAAAAATGGGAAAAAAATTTAATTTTTGAATTGAACTAATTTTTTATGTAAGAAAAATGGGAAAAAAACCCAAAAAAGTTTTTTAAAAAAATCTGTTGGTCCTGGGGTCTTTTTTTATTTAAATTAAGAATTTCAAATCTAAAAGAGAAAATTCGAGTCCAGGAGCTTGTCCATACATGATGACGTGGGCACTCAGATGGAGCGTCGTCCTGAACAGATCCGATCGACACGTGTCAGAATATCACAATGTCCACGAGAACTCCCCGGCTCGTTCACAACCGGCGCCTGTCCTTTAAGTATTCATGCGGCGGATCTGAGCCGATGAGAGAGTAACTTACTCCAATGCAGAGACACATAGGTAAATAATTAGTGGTAAAAAAGATTTCACCTCTTTCAAATGGCAAATTACAATTACTGTTTAAACTTTCCCCTGGTTTTTTTTTCCTTCTTCATCCACAGAGCTTGACGAAAGTGGTATGTCTTTCATCACCTTTCAGTTCACAGATTCTTTTTTTCATTCACATTTCACCCAAAAGAGAAATTGGCCTTTCTTTTTTTGTTGGCGGGCAAGAAAAGAAAACTTTATAAGGTCAAACTTCTCACATTGACGGGTTTTTGCGCTTTTTTTTTTTTAAATTATTTTTTTAACCACCCTGCCCATTTTTTGCTTGCCCTTTGTGAAACCAGGTGAGAAAGCGCAAGCGAAGATGGGGTGGGGTTGGGTCGGTAGGTCGGTCTCCTAGGTAAATAGCCCACAAGGGTAGCCGCCTAGCCTACTCACTCCAGGTTTCCTTACTTTAACTAACTCCAAGTGTCAATGCCAAAAAGAAAATTTTGAAAGATCAAATTTCTTTAAATTGAAGGGCTTTTTTTTCTTTTTTCTTTTCCAGTTCTCAGTTTTTCCTTTTTTTTACCACCCTGCCCAAATTTGGTTTACCCTCTAGGAAACCAGGTGAGAAAGCAGTGAGAAAGCGCAAGCGAAGGAGGAGGGGGATTGGGTCGGTACTACTAGGTCTCATACGCAATCGCCTATAAGGCTAGGTTAGACTAGGCTAGGCGTGCCTATTCACTCACTCACTCACTCACTCCAACCAACCCTCCCTCCTTACTTAACTCCAAGTGGGTTAAGTGTAACGGCCAAGTCCTAAAAAGGCCAAGCATGACGTGGCGTCTCAAGCGAGTGGCCAAGACGCAAGTGGCTTCTCGATTGGCCCACCAACCCAACGCAAAAGAAAAAAAGAAAAAGAAAAAGGAAAAAAGCCTCCCTCTTCCCCCCCTCTCGCGCGCGCTCTCTCTCGCTCGTTTCCTCCTCCCTCGCCAGTTTCCCCCCTCGCTTCCTCGCTCGCTCGGTAACTGCTGTGCTCGCTCTTCTTCGCTATAGATTCCTCTTCTTCTGTTTCTGATCTTCATAATTGGCGTCGTCTTCTGCTGATTAGTTTCTGAGAGGAAGATTATAACTAGGAGCTCCGGATTTTGTATTTCTGATAGCAGTTGTTCTTTTGTCTCTCTCTCTCTTCTGAGCAGATTTTTCAGCTGTTGGCTTGGGCTCCTGTGTTGTTTGTTCGTTCGTTCTTGGCGTTGTTTGTTTACTTTTCTGTCAGCTGGAAGAGTTGAGAGAGAGAGAGAGAGAGAGAGTAATAAATTCAGTTTTTGGTGTCGTGTGTAGTTTGTGTTTCCGGCTTCTGTGAGTTTTATTTTTTTGTTTTGGGTGGGAAAGAGGACTTTGTTGTGATCATGGGGAGTTCATGGATTCGCGGAAGTTTGTTGGGAGCAGGGGCGTTCGGGCAAGTGAACCTGGCGATGGATAGAGTCACAGGCGCCTTCTTCGCAGTGAAATCGACCGTAGTGTCATGTAGCAGTAGCTATCAGCAGGGGGATGTGGAAGACGTTGGGGCAGCGGTGCAGCCCAATTCCGCTTTGGCAGCAATGGAAAACGAGATCCGGATATTGCAGGAATTGGACTCGGAGTTCGTGGTGCGATGCCTAGGAAGCGATTGGAGTGAAGAAGGCGGCAAGCGGATGCGCAACGTGTTCCTAGAGTATATGCCGGGCGGTAGTCTGTCGGACGTGTTGAAGCAGTTTGCAGGAGGAGCACAACAGCAGCAGCAGCCTCTGGATGAGCAGCTCATCCGTTCTTACACTCGCAGTATCTTGCAAGGAATCGATTACCTCCATCGCCGCGGAATTGTGCACTGCGACATCAAGGGCAAGAATGTGCTGGTTGGTAATGCGGGATCTGTGAAGCTCGCGGATTTCGGATCCGCCAAACACGTCGAGGAAGAAGAAGAAGTTGCAGATTGTCGGAGGACTACGGGAGAAGATGCTGCTGCTGCTTCTGAGAGAAGAAGAGGAAGAACTGGTGGCGATGGACTGAGACAAGACCAGGTGACAATGGAGTTGGAGGAGGATTGTGGTGTGCGGAACGTGAAAGGGACGCCGTTTTGGATGGCGCCCGAAGTCGTGCTACAAAAGGAACAGGGATTGCCTTCGGATATCTGGTCGCTGGGATGTACTGTGGTAGAGATGGCCACGGGCCGAGCTCCATGGGCACATATTGCGGATCCCTTTGTGGCGCTCTACCGGATTGGGTGCACCAACGAGATGCCCAGTGTGCCGGCTTCGTTGTCGCCGGAAGCGCATGATTTCCTTGCCCGCTGCTTTGAGCGCAACCCTCGCACGCGCTGGACCAGTGCTCAGCTCCTGCAGCATCCCTTTCTCACAGGAGTTCGGAGGACTTGCTCGGATGTTGTGTTGTCCAAGAACCCATCCACTCCTTTGTCTCCCACCAGTGTTTTGGAGCTTGGGGATAGATCCAGCAGCAGCAGCAGCTCTGTGGTGCTCTCCTCCTCGTTGCTCCAGAACTCGATTCCGCCTCTATCCCCGCCTCGCTTATGGAGGATTTCAGCAGCTTTCCAATCTCCAACAAGAAGGGCTGCTGCTGGGAAACGCTCTGAGGAAGAAGCAGTTGCTGGTGAAGAAACAGGCAACAGCAGCAGTAAGGATTGGTGGAGAAGCACTTCCCCTCCTGCTGAAGGAGAATGGATTGTGGTGCGATCTCCAAAGGCTGCCACCAATTGTCCTGTTGTACCTCACAAGAAATTTGAGTCGAAATTCGAGTCATATTACAATGAGGAGGAGGAGCCCACAGATTCAGAGATGATGGCTACATCAATTCTGCAAAAACCAAGGCCGCTGATGATGCAGCAATCTCAACAACAACAACAAGAAGCCAGTATCATCTTGTACTACTCTTCTTCCGCTTCAACACCTGATGAGGAGGAGGTGCTGAAGAAGGAGAAGCTCATGGGCTCATCCATCTCCTCAACTGCTCGACAACTCTCAACCACCACCACAATCATGATGATGGAGGAGTTCCCAATCCCTCAGGAGCAATACAAACCTCCATCATCAAAACCATGTTCAATTTCTTCTTCTTCTTCTTCCATTTCTTGCTCTCCAAGAAGATCACCACCCAATTCTGCAATGCCAGAAAAACACCCACCACCGCTCGAAGAAGCTCCACCATCTTCTGCAGCTACTTGTGACATTTTTCACAAGAAGATTTGGCATTCAAATCTTCTGATGCAGCAGCAGCAGATGATGATGATGATGCAGAAGAAGATTGTTTCTGAAGCTGATTTGCTTTCTAGTAATATTGGGGATTCCACAGAAGATTGCAGTGGAAATAATTTCTTCTTCTTCTCCTTGTCAATGGATGCAACTCAGAGAGCTAGTAGTTTCAACAAAGCTTTTCATGCTCAAGGGGAGGTTCACCAGAAGAAGCGGTGGCGGTGGTGGAAGGGGCAATTGAGAAGATTATTTCCAAATAGTTTAGAGAAATATTTGCAATGGTTTTCTGCTTACAATCACTTGAGGCTAACAACTACTCAAGGCCACCTTCATTGTAATGTTGTGCCATGGATAGTGAATAAAAACAATTGCTGCAGCAGCAGATTGCAATTCCATCAAAATGAGTTCTTTGTTCTCTTGTGTGTTGTGATAGAGTTGTTCTCTCTTGTGTGTGTGATGATATGGCTTTTGTGTCCCAAGGCTTTTTCCACAACCCCTCTTTTCTTGTTTTCTTGCTTGCTCTCAAAGTTGCAAATGGTTTTCAAACATGGGTTTTCTTCATTTCTGTTGGCAATGGGTTTTGAATTCACATTGGTTTTTCTTGCTTCCTTTCTTTCTGTTGCAAATGGTTTTGGATTCACATTGTTTTTTCTTTCTTTCTTTCTTTATTTCTTTCAGTTGCAAATGGGTTTTCAAATATTGTTTTTTCTTTCTTTCTTTCTTTTAGTTGCAAATGGGTTTTCAAATATTGTTTTTTCTTTCTTTCTTTCTTTCAGTTGCAAATGGGTTTTCAAATATTGTTTTTTTCTTTCCTTCTTTCAGTTGCAAATGGGTTTTCAAATATTGTTTTTTTCTTTCCTTCTTTCAGTTGCAAATGGGTTTTCAAAATTTTATTTTTTCTTTCTTTCTTTCTTTCTTACAGTTGCAAATGGGTTTTCAAATTTTTTCTTTCTTTCTTTCTTTCAGTTGCAAATGGGTTTTCAAACATTGTTTTTCTTTCTTTCTTTCAGTTGCAAATGGTTTTTCAAACGTTCTTTTCTTTTCTTTCTTTTGCAAATGGGTTTGAAATAATTTTTGGGGCAGCAGTCAGGTAGATGAGGTACATTTTCGCCAACCCGGTGAATTCAGGGGTGACCCCAGCCAGGGTCATGCCAAGAATCTAGGATTCATACCCCCACTTCTTGCTCCTATCCCTCTTCTTTTATTAAGGAACTGGAGGAGCAACAGCAAAAATTCCTTTCCACCTACTTTGTTGATCCAACAATAGAAGAGGGGTATGAAGTTTTAGGTTCTTGGCATGCCCATAAGTGTGTACTCCTTCAACTCAGAAGGTGACCTCAGAGGGTGGCTTTGGCATGACCCTCAGGGTCACCCTTGAATTCAGAGGGTGGCTCAGGGTGTACCCCCACCTATGTACCCGACTCCTACCATTGTTAGCATATTCCAATTTGAATTTTGCTTTACACTTTTACACGTGTACATCAGTGTTGTGTGGTTATTTGAATTTTTAAAGAATCATGGGTTTCGATTTTTTTTTTAAATATTCCAAAATAAAGAGAATCACTGATTCCATTTAGTTGAAAACAAATCAAAATCTCGGTTATTTCACAAAACCTTAAAGAACCTGTGACTTTATGAAAGAACCAGTGAAAGAACCATGGGTTTTGTCCAGTTTTTTTTTTTTTTTTTCCATTTTTTTTGAGAACCTTGGTTATATACCAGAACTAGTTCTTTGATGTTTATAGAATCACAGTTATGAATCCTAAGAATCATCTGGCATATCCAATTTTTGGTCTGTCAAGTCTTGGCTTGACTTGTGGCTAAGATTGTGAAAATGATCTCAATTGGACACCAGAATGATGTTGGAAAGCTTGTTTTCTTCTTCCTGGTGGTGATGGTGTTTACATGTTGGTGAAACACACACACCATTATTAGCTATGGAATTGTTGAGCCACTGCCAATTATGTTGGGTAAGGTGCCGAGCTAGCCCATTAGGGCAAAGCTAGGTGATACCCAACATAATGGGCAAGGGCAAGACCATTCCATGGCATTAAGGTGTGGGGTGATGGCAGATTCAACAATTTATTTTTTCTTAAATCATCATGTTCATCAGACAATATTTTAGTCACTCTTACAAGTGTATCGATCATCACTGGAAAATTACATCACAAAATGTAGTCAAGAAAAATGCCATAATCTGCCACCCCAGACCTTGTACCAATGCATCTCATGAAAATGCTTTACTATGTTGAATATTAACCAGCAATTTTTCATTGCATGCTTATGTTGCACGAGGGATGAATGTTAATGACAAACAAACAAGTGATAGATATAATAGAGACATCTGCAAAGTTAAGGAAACCAGCAATCCGTAGCCAGAGTTTGGTCATAAAACGCCATGAGACTTTTGAAAACAATAAAATGATACATTGTTATTAATGGGGGAGTGAAACTCAAATTATCATCAAATTCAATGGTAGTTGAGTTTCACATTTTATTTTATTTGAAATTTCCTTTTGGCGCCCTTCACAGCTGCTATAATTATTCTCAAATCTTGTGCATTAAATATTGAGTTCTAGCATTTTACAATCAAATTTGATAAAAATTTGAGGCTGAAACCTAAGATTTAGGGGTGAAAGGAGGGCCCAAAGGCAAAGTTACTTTGTGGATATCTCTAATAAATCTAGGTTATTTATAACAAGGGGTGTGTGACACTGTGGCCTTGCCATTTACATGAAAAAAGTATCTTAATGCAAAAGAAGAATGATGAAAACTCAAATATTTCACCATGCAAAAATATAATCTCCAAAAAATCCTCTAAAAAGAAACCAAAATTCTTCAAGATATTATAACTCTATAACTCATCTCAAGTTTCAACACAAGCTAAGATATCATCTTTCAAAAGTCCTCATATAAAAATAGACCTATTATTATTATTACCTAGGGGCCAAAATCCCTTAAGCTACTATACTCTATAATGAATCTAAACACAATATCCTTGCCTTGGTAGGCAAGGCCAATAAATGGTCAAAACACTACGAATTCACTATGAATTTTATGTAAACCAAAGGACTTATTTGTACATTCTATTCTTATAGGCCAATTTTGTTATTTTATTCAATCTAAGGTAATGGCATAATGATCATGCTTTGTGTTTATATATATATATATATTTATTTATTTATTTATTTATTTTTATTTTTATTTTAAAATTCAACCAAGAAAATTGGGAAAATTTTGAAATTTCTTTCTATCACAAATTTGACTAATTTTCTATTTTGTTGGAAATTTTCACCATATTTTCAATATTACAAAATTGTGAGGGGAAAAAAAAAAAAAAAAAAAAAACCTATTTGTGAATGTGTTTACAATATCAGATTTATCTCTTGGAACCAATTATTCCTGAAAAGCTTAGGCTGCTTTATAATGATGCATTATCATTTATGAAAGTTTCAATCTTACACACTTCTATTTTGTCTCATTTTTCATTTTTGAATTACGTAATAGTCCAAATAGTGCATGTTCATGGCTTGTGTGTATGTACAATAAATGTTTTTATATACTAACAATGGTCCATTGAATTGTGTAAGCATTAGCACAAATCATTTACCTTATCAAAACATAAATTTCCATTATGAATAATACTTAGTTAGAACCAATAAATCTGAAGTATGAATTACATGTGTGCCATTATGTGATGATATGATTACTTAAATTCTAATTTCATTGTTAATTTCTTAATTTTACATAAGTAAAGCAATAGATTTTAATCGTATCTTATAAAATGTTTTAATCAATTTATAAAGGTATAACTAGTTGCAACTGAAAATGTTCTCAGATTCCGTCTAAAATCCATACATCAATTATCACATCAACATAATCATGATGTAAACAATTGGTTCCTAAAAACCTTAACTCAAAGACTAACCCAAAAATAATGAATATAAGGCTTTTATTTGGGGGGCAAGAGATCAATCATTGATAACCAATTAAGGAAGAGGAAGAAGATTTTGAAGAATAATTTTGCAACAAAAATAAAAACATAGTCATCACATAACCAAACCCAAATTTTTTAGAAGAATAAATGATGTTGTAACTAAGAAAACCATATCAAACAGCAAAAGAAATATCAAACTCAATTGCATTAGTTTGTCTCCAGCATGAATTTTATAATTGCATCTGCTCTGTGTCACAAGTCGTCAACGTAAGTGATTTCTATTAAAGCCATCACTGGACATCCAGTCTCAATAAGTGCATGTGCAGTAAAGCCATACACAGGTCATTAGTTATTTGGCAGTTCCTATCCATAATTATATGGTGAACCATGATCCTGGAATAGAGACCATGCTACAACAATTCTATCTCTCCATAGCAATGGGTATATGCACAGAAGAATAGTCTCAATGGGGATTGTTGACTAAGAAGAAATTTCTCAACTTTAAATGAATATTAGAACAAAAAAACCCTAAACCTTATCTAGGTTAAAGCAAAGAAAAAGATATCGTGCTCTGATTCATGTCAACTCCTAGAAGGAACTTTTTCACCTGCCTAATCATTGAGAAAGAGAAGTGCAGTGAGAAAGTCCTACATCTTATTCTGAAGCAGTAATCAAGTGCTCTGTGTCACCAGACAAATCCTTCAGTGGAATCTGTGAAGTCACCCGTGGGAGAGCACCTCCAGAGTTTGACAACTTGATAGCTGCAATCTCTACCCTAAAGAAGATCCACTGAAAACGGCGGCACATCTCAAGAAAGGAGAAAAAAAAGACAGTCCTGAAGTTGTGTCGCAAATGGGCTGACAGCTTGTATGTCCATGCACCTCTCATCACCAGGTTGCTACCTATCGCCCAATAGTACACCTGCCTCAAACATACATTCGCAACCTTCAGTTCAACTTTTTGTGCAGGCCCCTGACAAGAAAATAACCAAGAATCTAAAAATTTTAAAAAGTGGGAACTGCAGTACAGGGTCATCACAACATACCCCAGGTCGGTTGTATAGCAAGATTGGACGAAGACACTGCTTCCTTGTTCTGCAGGGACCAGATAAGCACCTACATGCAGCAAAAAGTAGTTCTTAGGCACATGGTTCAATGTGGGAAACAATATGATACAGAGTATGCTGATTATCTACACAAGTCTGCTCCATAAGGCCACTCCAAATAGAACATCAACACCCAAATAGGATACCTATGAGATTGCAGAGAAAACTCTACAATAACACTTTGAAGGTAAATTTTCTGCAAGTTCTCATCAAACCAAAACAGTCATAACGTTGTGAGTGTTAATCACAAAGTACCAGACCATCTTTTTCATCATGCATGGCAGTGACTAGCTGCCATTAGCTCCTGCTGTTAGGTGTCAATATGCACATAATAAGCTGCTCAAAACAGGCAAATAATTCTACACAAACATGTGTCCTATTTTTCTGTCACATTTCCAGAAGCAATGGCAAGACTATGTCATCAGGTTGGCAAAGCACTCAACAGACTGAACTAATCAAAAAAGTTGATAGTATCCTCATTCAAGCTGCAACAACTCCCTGTAAGGCCAGCATCTAAGCCCAGAGCATAGAGGGGCCTACATAAAAGGGAGTGGTTGAGGCCTCCTGCACCCTGATCATATCCTTAAGCACACCAATGCTTGAACAGGAAAACAAGATCAATAGTCCCTTAGCAAATCACCCATCACCCATGTTCTTTCTCTCACAAGCCTCTAGTGCATGGAGACTATTGTATGTACCAGTCCTCAAACACTTTGGCAATTTCTCATCCTTTGTGAAAACTTAGGTCTAATTAGTTATGGAAGGAAAAAACTTATGATCATGAATCATGTCATTCTCAAAGTCAGTATCATGGAAGGAGACAAACCCAATATCCCAGTCTTTGCGGATATCCCAATAGAAGCAGTAACATGAATTGAGAACAGCAAAAACCAGCCACAGTGGACGCAGCCAGCCCTCCCAAAACTCTTGCAGCACATGATACTTCATCGCAGACAATAATATGACAGGGAAAGTTGAAAAGTACTTCAATGCTGTACCCACCCTCCTCCACTCCCATCAGTTATAACCAATCTGACAAAAGTGTAGCAACAGTTATGATCACAGATAAGTACTGCTCTAATGGCTCAATGAGCTGCTTTAAAGATTTCCACAAGGACAGCAGAAGACTCCATGATGCGTGAGACTCATAACTCCAGACTTCCTTGTACTGACCTATTGGCATGTGATGGGTGTATAACAGGCATATCTATTTCTGTTGCTGATGAATTTCAGACATGTAATGATCCCAATATATAGATTCCACAGATATTGAGCACAGTATTTTCAAGTTTTTTGCATCCTATACTTATCCCAAGAAGTGTGCACATAAAACATACCATTGGCAAGACAAGTTTTGTCTTTTGTGTCATGATACTGTCGCATGCACTGGATGAAGCGGATCACATAAGGTAAAGCCAAAACAACTGGAATATGAATAGAATGGCTTCCACATGTGTCACCTGGCTCCAACCAAGCAACAGTTGCCACCTGGCCCACACACTCACCAATTGAGGTCTGGAGAAGGCCTCAATTTATGTGGATTCTTTCCTTACAGTTTTCACAAGAGCAGAAGTGGAGGAAGCTAGGAATGGAAATCCACAGCAGATATCTGATATGCTACTGAAACACCTCTTACCACAGCTAATCATTCAAGGTACAAAGATCCCTATTAAACAGTGATAGATAAAAAGGGCAGTCCATGCCCTCGCTTGATGGGGATACAGAGTAGTCTACAACTAAAATGTCAGTCTTCATACATCAGAAGTTGAACCGGAAGTCAAGCTTAAATTTGCCTGAAAAGTAAATAAGAAAATCTGAGGATATCACATGGAGCTAGTTTCCACAGAATATGGCACAAGGGGTAAAGAATGCAAACCCACGAGTTACAAAACTTGCCTGCCAATGATACATTCTGCAAACAGAGCGCTCCAAGTCTGAGAGGACCTGCACAGTCAGGGGGACTTGCTTGAGAAAACCCCCAAAAACCCTGCCAACTGTACATCTAGAGGTACTGCAAGCCAATTCCGAAGTCCAGCACACAGATTGTTAAGTAGGCATCACAGCCACCAGATTCAATGATGAAACTATGAAATCACCTACTGGGTTGTTATCACACCATAAAATCAAGTCATTGCTCATTTTACAAAGTGGGGTCACACTCAATGGATTGGAAACTTCCGAACTCAATGAGGAAGCAAGATGAAGACATACTGAACCCTAAAACATCAAGGCAAGTGGGACTACAATCTCTGGCTGTTGTTCAACAATCACAATAGAATCTTGAAACAACTATAAGACTGTTGACTTCCTCTTAAGGGGTTTTGCTCATATGCTTCAGCAAATTTGAAATTACCAACAAAGAACTCAAGAAATAACACTGGCTGAACACAATGATGAAGGTAATGTCACATACTTTGGCCATGGAGGTCAGCACATCTGCCAAGAAAAAGTCTGAAAATGATATAGGCTGCACATGAGTGGAAACTTCAGTAGACTGAGAAAGCAAATGTGCACTTGACAGCAAAATCTGCCTCTTCTCAACATCATCCCTCTGTAGTTACTATCTGTGTTTTCTCCAGGCCTAGTAAAGAGGAAGTGGGATACATCTCTGAGTCTTACAGCAACTGTTCATCAAAAGGACAGCCAAATAACGTTCCCTAAGATGTTCATTTCATAGGGTTCATCTTGTTGCCTCTCTCTTAGCTGTGGGTCTATATCTCCTTCACAATGAAGTCAGGAAAATTTAGATGAGTTTGAGGAGGATGATAGAATCACTCTACTGACCCTGTGGAAAGTCATTTAATGTCAAACAGTTTCTGTCAAGGCTCCAAGATCGTGTATAATTCTTCACATCTTTTCAAGTGGTTCCAACTCTTTGAGGTGTCTACAGTTTCATGCTTCAGATATATCACATCTTTTTTGTCTTTGTCTACCTGTTTCATTTTGTTTGATGTTGATGATTTTTCATCTTTTTCTGGTGAATTCACATTCACACATCAGAACAGAAATAAGCTTACCACCTTCATAAGCCATACAAGTCAATACTGTTTTGTAATTACCCCCTTGTCAATTTTCATCCATCATTGCTCCAGAAAATAACCATTTCTGCATTTCCCCTTATTCTTGCTTTATGCTCATGGAGTGGAAAAGGCACCTGAATGGGGAAAATCAGTCGGACAAGAGTTCTCAAGAAGTAGAAACGTGTTTGCATGTGAAATACGTCCAGAGGCAAACCCAACACCAAGGGCACCATTACGTATAGAAGAATCTGTCACATCAGGTTGGTAAGCTCAGATTTTCCAAACAAGCAAATGAAGAAAAAAAACAGAGAAATTTGAGAGCAGATGGAGGAGATCTACAAAAGATATTCCCCTAACAAGTCAGAAACTCTTGAGATGTACTCATGATTGTCACCAGGAAATCAATTTAGCACTGACATTGCATTTGGTGACCAGGTTGGGCAAAAGCTTCACTGATTCCTCATTTCTTTGCCTTGGAGAAATAAGGCTTGCCATAGCATCGCAATGCTTGCTATCCAAGGACAGGTATCCCCAGCACAGGCTAATCATAGGAGTTGGATGACTAGCCTAACCAGGGGACATCACAGCCATGGGCCACCCTAACATGGGACTTGACCACAGGCCATGATGATCACCATGTAGGGGTGAATACCCTACACGGAAAACAGGCTATATACAGACATTCATACACAATTCTGACAAGATTTTTTTTTTCACACAAATGGCAAAAGGCACTAATGAAGCCACAGTAGCAGAATGAATTGTGATAAGATATCTGAAAGGTGATGCTGTACTTACAGGCTGTGAGGCAGCATGGAAGACCATACCACGGGAGTAGAGATACAAGTATGCAGTCATGCTGGTTATCACAGCCACTGTCATCCATGAAGCCACCTGCAAATTTGTTGCAGTAAAGACTCAGATTATTGAGTTCACAGAGCAGGAAAAAAGGTGATGGCAATAATATCAGGGATATGTACAGTCAAAGTACATCCAAAAAAACCTATCTGGAGGTGCACAACCACAAGATACTGTTGACTCTTAAAACTGCCACCAGTTTTTGTGCAACACTGCTCATCTGATCAATTACTGCAGTTACTTTTTTGACCTGTTTTTTTTTTGCCTTGCTTCAATTAGATGCTGGAGGGAAGACTCTGATTGTTGGATGACCACCTTCCATATCTCATGGTGTGTGAGATGAATGTGTTCAAGTTCAAACACCTTGGCGTAAGGAATTCTTGCATTCAGAAACACATATACATTTACACCCCAAAGCCACACCATCAAAGCCTGCACAAACAATCATTGGCTCTGATTATGCAAATGAGCATTTTCAAAATGGAAAACCTCCGCAATGCCTTGCCATTGGCAAGCCCTTTTCTACTTCCTTCATCTGGATACCCTGATCTTGCTAAGTGATCTTGTGTAAAGCATTTTGGAGCCACATCACCGGTCTGTGTACTCCAATGTAAAGTGCTCTTGTGCAAGAGTCAAGATCTGTGAGCCTTTAGGGCTTGGTGACTAGTTCTAAGAAAAAGTCAATAGTCACCCCCAAATTGAAGCACTCTGACCAAGAATCCAGCAAGGAGTTGAACAGTCTTTTTCTCTGTTTCTACTATTGCAGAAGAAGCTACAGAAAGTAATGATGATGAGGAGAGATATCACTGACCATGAGGAAGACAGGATTGTAGTACAGATAGACTTCAAGGAAGAATTTGTCCCTTGTACTCACATTCATCAAAACCATTGACTCGTGTGCTACCTGCTCCAAAGCAATGCCAATCCAGCAACTGTGATGAAGTTTGTAGGGCATAATTTTTTGTCTGTAATACTGCAGTGAATACATTTTCCTGGCAATGTGCTACCTGAAATTGCCATCTGCCCATCCAATTGGTTTGTAGTGCAAATGATCCTACATTCTCTGATCTCAAACAAGGGATCAGCAAGACAAAAGATAGCATCTCCATCTGACTCCTGATGCCATTCAGCTTAGACTGACTGGGCATTGAACTGCAACAGTACCTTCAAGCAGAAGAGAATCCATACTGCAGTGAAAATAGCCTGCATAGCAAACCACCGCTCATGATCCGCCATATGGGAAACCGGTTCTCAAGAAGAAAAGATCGATGTTCAAATTCCACCAGCGAGAAGAAGACAACAAAAGAGCATGGAAAAACCTGTTACTGCATTTCATGTACTTGAAGAACCCTCAAACTCTAAAAACTCACAGCAATTCGCTGAAGAGAAACAACAAAAATCCCTAAAAATCGAAGGCAACCATCTTCTTGCTTGGATTTAAGATTGCTCAAAAGCGACTACTGGTACAGAATACAAAGGCATTGCAAACCTCCATGCCGTTGGCATAAGGCTCTCTGTTCTTCTTCCCCCAACTATGATGACTCGAGATCTCTGGCGGCATTTCGTTCTGTGGCTGCGCATGGAAAATCCCTTCTTCACACTACAAATACAATTATTCTTACTACTGTCATTTCCCCGTGGTGCTACCGATTTCATCACTGGTGTGAAGAAGAGTCTTTGACATTTGCTTCACCCTCACTTCTCTTTCTTCTCCTCCTTCTTCTTCTCATCAGTTTTTCCATCGTCGACTTTTTTAAAAACACAACAACAATAGCTGCTGCTGCTTGAAGCGTCGATTCCACACACACTAGCTCTCGATCTTCTCGTTTCAATCCCCACTCTTCTTCTTCTTCTTCGCCAGATCTTTCCCCTTCTCTTCTCCTCCGCCGGACCTTCCCTTCCCTTCCCCTTCGCTTCCCTTTCCTTCGTTCCTTCTTGCGAGAAGATGAAACCCTAAAAAGCAACAAGCTAATAATTTCCTCAACACTTTGTGTTTTTTACGTTACAAAATGCACTCACGTCGTTGGTGGAGGATGTCAACCAAATTCCATGGAATTGGGAAGCAGATGAAACCCTAAAAAACAACGACCCAATAATTTATTATTCTTTTTTTTTTAATTACTACAAAAATGCACTCACGTTTGTTGGTGGAGATCAACTAACTTGGATGGAAATGGGGGAAAAATAAAACCCTAAAAAACAACAAGCCAATCATTTCCTTAACACTTTTTTTTAGGGTACAAAATGTCCTCACGTCTTGGGTGGAGGTCAACCAATTTGGATGGAAATGGGAAGAATAGGAAACCCTAAAAAACAACTACCCAATAATTTCCTAAGCACTTTTGTTTAAGGGTACAAAATGCCCTCACATCTTTTGGTAGAGGTCAATCAACTTGGATGGAAATGAGAATAAGATGGAACCCTAAAATGCAAGAAGCCAATAATTTCCTAAACACTTTTTCTTTTTTTTTACTTAGGGAACCCTAAAATGCAAGAAGCCAATAATTTCCTAAACACTTTTTCTTTTTTTTTTAGTTAGGGAACCCTAAAATGCACCCACATCTTTGGTGGAGGTCAACCAACTTGGATGGAAATGGGAACAAGATGAAACCCTAAAGTACAACAAGCCAATAATTTCTTAAACTTTGTTTTACAATACAAAATGCATTTGAGTTGTTTGATGGAGAGTCAACCACTTTAGATGGAACTGGGTAGAAGATGAAACCCTAAAAAACAACAAGCCCAGTAATTTCCTAAACTTTTTGTACACAACAAAATGCTCTCACGTTGTTAGGTGTAGGTCAACAACCACTTGTATGCAAATGGGGAAAAGGTTAAACCCTAGAAAACAACAAGCCAATAATTTCCTAAACTTAACAATATGCAATCATGTTGTTGGTGGAGGTCAACCAACTTGGATGAAAATGAATTAAAATTTGCATCCAACATGAATGAAAAAAAGAATAATTTTATTCATTCATCTATGTTTTATAGCCTAACTTGGATCCCATTTTTTTTTTAAAGTATAAAATTGGTTATTCCATTTCAAACTCAGTAAAATAGGATTTGTTATAAGGGACACCATTTACATGCCGCTGAGGTTAGGTGTTAAATAATTATTGTAAAATCATCTCAAGGACAATGAAAATTAAGGAAAATTTGATTGAATTTGTCAAGACTCGTCAAATTTATTTATTTTGGAATATGTGTTTGGTAGCCAAGTGGAAATTATCCATATGAAAATGTAGAAAAAATGTTGATCATCCCTTGGAAAATTAGTCAAACTATAAACTAGATATGAAATATAATTTTTTAATTGTCCTCCTAGATTGTTAGCTACACATTGAAAAAATAAAATGAAAATATGGTTATTTTATTTCCCTTCAATTCTAACAATTGAAAATGTCCCAAATCGTTTGATGAAATCGTTTCATTTCCAAATGTTTGATTTTTATTTTATTTTTTTTGGTAATTTTTTCCATTTGAAAAAATGGTTGAAATTCATCAACATATTGAAAGGGTTTTTTTTACACAAAATAGCAAGAGTGAAATTGTTGAAAATTTAAAGATTCATCATTTATTCAAAAAACATTTTATGAAGGAAATTTTGGTTTTACTAAAATTGTCAATTCTTAACTTTTTTGAGATTCAAACCTACAACCTACTATGGTGCATTTTACGATATTGTGATGAGTGAATTAAAAAATCATTTGTGCAAAGGCAATAAAACATTTTAATTCTAATTTGAAATTTGTTTAAATTGTTAGGAATGTAAAATTAAAATTATTAAGCTCCCCACCTCCCCCCCCCCTTTTTTTAACAACTCAAACATTAAAAGGATTAACAATATGTCCCTATATAGGGTTATCCATGTGGATGAACAATGATCACCTACCACGTCTCACTATAACTACTTTGACCTACTTATTTATAAACATGGACATAGGTAGGTAAGTAGGTCAAGCCTACTTCACCAAATTGCAATGTGCACATCCGCATCACTAGTTCAACAAGGCGTCATAAACACATTGGCCCTACCAATAGAAAAGATGTTGTAAATGTGCATTTATGTATGTTTTACAAATGCATATATTGTCGCAACCCTAGCTTTGGGCTCGCGACCAAGGCAAAGGGAATTGCAAGGGTGCGGGCCAAAAGGAAGCCCGGGAGTTAAGCCAAAAGGAAGCTCGGGAGTTAAACCAAGAGGAAGCCCGGGAGTCAAGGCAAAAGGAAGCCCGGGAGTCACATCACATACTCCCAGGAGTGCAAGAAAGTGCTAGGGAGTGTGAGGGAGTGAACACTCACACTCCCAAGGCAACTCTCACTTTGGGAAATGGAGTCCCGGTGGAGTCCTGAAACTTCAGAAAGCGATTACAAGAGTCAAACCTCAATGGCTCGTGGCGTTATTTATATCATTGGAAAGCTCTTGAAGCGTAGATGTTTAAAATGGGCTCGCATTATTCATTTGGACATCTGAAACACAAGTTATGGCCAAAAAAAGGGCCGGGAGTTGAATTGTCAGTTTGACTCCCGACCACAAAAAGTCAAGAATCGACCCGATTTACTTAGTTGCAGGGGGTGTGCCACATATCGTTGGAAAGCTCTCGACGAGAGCTACAACTTTGCTTTAGATCGCATCGCCAAGGTCTTCTCGCAAAGTTATGGGGCTCCAAAGTCGCGGGAGTTTCATTTGGCGCGATTTTGGGACTCCCACTCGGGAGTCCCGGGAAAAATAGCCATTTGGATGTAGCCTCCGTGGAGAGCTACAGAGTATACTATAAGGGGGAAGGTGGTGGCTTCCCCCAAGTCCGGGCCGTGGTGAGTCTTGTGTGT
>Ga0209611_10005254_pt1 | contig 21784 bp, 19 predicted proteins | sample S1TSphgellanicum_3_FD_187693 | JGI IMG/M metagenome (GOLD analysis project Ga0209611, IMG submission 187693) | Host-associated microbial communities from peat moss isolated from Minnesota, USA - S1T2_Fc - Sphagnum magellanicum MG (SPAdes) (version 2) | ecosystem: Host-associated > Plants > Peat... | reverse complement strand
AAATTAGACTTGAAATTTGAAAAAAAATACTTGAAATATGAAAGAACATGGACCTCAAACTTCAAAAAATGACACCTAAAATTTCCAAAATAGACTTGAAACTTGAAAAACCAACCTAGAAAACTTGTAACAAAATGAAGCCAAAAATTTTCCCCCATGTTTAAAGAATGAAAAAAAAAATCAAAAAGAAGAGCAATTAAACATAGGCCACCTATAACCGTGACTTGCATATGTCAAATGTGATGAAACTCGATGCATCCTCTTCTCATTACTTGTGACCATTCAAAACCAAAACCAATGATTTATTGGTATTTTGGGAAACTCCCAAAAAAAGTTATAAACATGACCATTTGTTTGGGATTGTGGCCTAAAAACAAAATAAATGAAAATTGGTCTCTCACAAACCCTAAGGCGTGGGATTCCCATCCCAAATTAAATTTTTTGTAGGTGTTCAAAAGGTGGTAACTTAGTAATTGTTGGCATCTAATGTAAAGAGTTGAATCACTATGGATGTGGGTGTAAAAAAAGGTAAACAATTTTCAATCAATAATAGATAAACATATGGGAAAAAAATTGTGACATATATATTTAGTATTCTTCTATTTTACAAAAATGAATTGGGCAATCTTTATTTGTTTTTACCTTGACAAAATTTTGGGCCACTTAAAGGAGGAAAAGGTTTTATATTTACTTTGTCATTAACATCCTTTCTTGTAATTAAAATCCTCTTTTTTTTAATTTGCTTAATGTATCACAAAATATCCTTACCTATCTACTAGTTTTGGCATTTGATGTGTGTTCCATTATAGCTATAAAAATGTGAGAAAATCAAACACTTTGGTGAGTGGAAAGGAAAAGTATTGAAAATGGTGACCAAATAAAATAAGTTGCACTTTCAATAAATTGTGTTATAACATTGGGAAGATGTTTAATGTTCACGCACCAACTTGAATTGACTTTGACATAAATTTATTTTGAATAGTGGGAATGTTTGTGGGTTTCACCAATGGTGTGTGATGGTGAAGAGACACTTCAAAAAGTTGAATGACGTATAAATCAAATGAAGTCATTATAGGTATGCATGAATTAATAAATTTTTATCTAACTCAATGATTATTCATCAATTCCAAAAGAAAGGGTGATTGAAAAGGAAAAGAAAATTGTTCAAAATTTCAAGTTTCAAGAGTTGTATTGATTAGCTTAATGATGTCTTCTTTGTGTTGTATAACATGTTGACCATTTGCTTCAAATATCCCTCATTGCACAACTCACCCATTTCACTTTTATTTATTCATGTCTTATCAACCCAATGATTCATTTGATTTTGGTGTGAGTTGATGGATTAATTGCAACTCATGTTGCCTATTTTAAATGCATAAGTTCAATTTTACAAGAGGTGTTTGAAAGATGCATTGTCAATAATGGGGGATGAGGACGATTTTTTGTCCCAAAGGGTGAAAAAAAAACTTTATTTTTGGATTGTGAGGTTTGTGTGGGTGTGTGTGTGTGTGTATCGTGAACCATGATGATTCATTTTTTAATTATTGTATGGGTGGAGGGTAGATGTGAGGATCATGGAAGATATCTTGAAGATATTTTTTTGCAATTGAAGTATTACACAACCAAGCTCATCGTATTAGGGGTGAAGGTAGTGTGAAAAAAAATGTTATTATTATTATTATTTTGTTAACTATGTGATGCATGCAACAAGGATTATAGGAAAAGATAGTCACAAATTCTTGAGTTTGTAAAAATGGCAATGTGGAGGACATAATTCTACTTGGGATTTTTCGAACTTATTTCATGCAAATAGACATGAAAAGTCATCCATCACAAATTTAGTAGGCAATAATTTTGTTGGATTTGAAAAGGTGATGACATTTCAATCCTTTCAAGGATATACAATAAATAGTGTTTGAATTTTGAGTGCACAATTCAAATTTATAAAAAAAAAAAACTCAAATATTTTTAAATAAGAATTTAGGTAATCTAGAAGACAATGGTTTGGTTTGCAATGCAGATGTTTGCAACATCATCAACTTTTCCTCATCATCAAAGGCTAGCCAAACAAAGTCGAAAAAAACAACATGCAAACCAAATGCAATTACAAGTCAATTAACAACATTTGCCATTACCATCACTATTTACCCATCCTTTAATTGATCAAGTGCCAAACATTGATCATCAATTAATAGCTACCTTTGATCCTAACACTCTCAATTGCAACATGTGCATGGAAGCACTGTCTACCCCCATCTTCCAAGAATATAATATCCATTTTAAGATTTGAGAATTTGATTATAATTCTAATTCCATAATCGTTTTTTTCTACCTCAAAGTTGGAGATATCTAGGAACTAATGCAGATTATAAAAGGGTTAATAATGTAGTGTACGAATGGTCATATTGCTTGTGCAAGTTGTTGTCAAAAACTCAAAAATGTTTGTGCCTCATGTTTGAAGCCCACGGGAAAAATTAGGTGCTTGGCAATTGAAAATGTGATCGACTCTTTGCACATGTGTTGCAAGTATGCTGAGTAGGGTTGCTCACACATGTTGAAATTCACAAAAAAAGAAAGCACATGAGACATCATGTCCTTACATACCATGCACATGCTCGGTGTTAAATTGTTCCTTCTCAGCTGCTTCCACTATCTTTTCCAAATCACTTCTATGGTATTCATCAAACCCAAACAGTGGACTTCCAATATGATGTTTGGTTCACAATTGTGTTGAACCCCAGTGACCAGCATGTGGTTTTGAGGGCTATAGACAAGTTGTTTCTTCTTCACCATGATCTAAATCATGCATTGGGAAACATTGTCTATGTCACTTTCTTTGTTGGAATTCATTGAGAAGAATTCTTCTCGTACCATTTGGAAGTGAAATCTGGGCAAACAAGTTTAACTATGGAGACCATACCTCCTAGTATTCAACAAGATGATAAACATTCTACTAATTTTGTGTTCATTCCTAGACCTTTGAACGCCCAGCTCAAATTGAGCTCTCTTTTCATCAACCTGGTGAAGCAATATCTGGTTTGCAAATCAACAAATAGGAAAAAAAAATACTTCTATTTTTGCATATCCAACATAATTCTTCCATTTCTATGAATATGGGAGGATTTCTAACTTCAACGAATGCATGATTTCAACATTGGCTAGGTCTGCTTCATGTGCTCCTGATCCACTTCACAAATGTGATTATCATGAGCTAAGTAGACAAATGAATGATAAGCCTATCATCATGATCAACAATGTTGTATCACCTATCAAATGTGAAATTGGACATTGTGTGTATAATGCCTCAGGATTTGTATCCTTGTTGCAAAATTCCACTTACAAGGATCGTGATTGCAAGTGTTGCGATGTGAATAAAAAGTGGAATTTTGCAACAAGAGCATTTGATGTTTTGTGGTAGTCAGCAAGCAAGCAAGGAAGCTAAAGGAAAGGGAGGTTGGAGGAAAAGAAAAACTGTTCAGTATTCCAAACAAGAGGGAGGTTGGGAAACTAAAAAATGTTGCGACACCCCAATCTAAAGGAGCAGGTTGGAGGAGGATAAAAAGAAAAAAATCGTTCACTCATTAAGAATAAAAGGAAGGGTGGAAGGGGAAAAAGAAAAAATTCACCAATTCCAAAGGAGAGCGAGATCAAAAGAGAAAAAGAAAATTGTTCACCCATTTCAAGAAGCAAGAGGAAGATCAAAGGGAAAGGAAAGAAAAATAACTGTCCACCAATTCCAAAGGAAATGAAGGTTGGCAAGCATATACAAGTAGATTTGTAAAGGGAGAAAGGTAAGTTCATAACTAGGTTTGTAAGGGGGTAAAATAGCGGTAGAATGAAATCTCCCAAAATTTTAACTACAAGAGTGTTTCATTTTTTCCCAAATAAAGTTCTCATTTTGAGTCACAGCTCTACAACCCAAAATGCATAAATGCTTCATGCTACTCAAGAATCTTGAATCTTAATTCTAATTTTCACTAACCCAAATAATTTGCTAAAAATTTGACATTGCAAATTTGAATATCTTCAACTCGTCTTTAGTCTCAATTTCCTCTTAAAATCGATCCCCTTCGTCTTCTTACCATAAAGGCAAAGGTTAGAACAGATCTTTGAAATGTCATGGCTTTTGCAAAACTTTTTCCAGCGACCAAAAAAACAGCAATCCATGAGCTAGTACAGAAAATGTCACAAGAGTCTTATGCCTGGTTATGACTTCACTGGAACATGTTTATAACAATCAAACAAACATGTAACAAAGTAGTTGTAAGATCAGAGGTTTACCGCAGAGAGATCAGAGGTTTTTTTTGTCTTATTCAAAACAAGATAAGTTCAATCTTCTGCTCACTACAAGTGGAAAAGATGAATCAGGAAAAAAGAATATGAATTTTTATCGCATATTCCCCTCTCTTAAGACATCAATCATGTTGTACAGCTTCTTGTCAGCCTTCTCCCGGATCTACACAGTGAGAAGAAATTATACATACATGAGAGATTTGCCATAATTTCTCTATCTACACAACAACACTTTGAAAGATAACACAACACAATGAATGCAATTGTAAACCTTATGAGAGAAGTTGTAAACCTTATGCATCTCTTGAGTTTCTGTTGAGTTTTCAGAAGCAATGGGAAGATAACAGCGAAACAAGAAAATGCACAAAGAACACACCCAAAAGACAAAATAGTGAACACAATGAAAACCCATTTTCAACCCCTCCTCAATCTCATCCAGAGCTTTCTTCAAAGCCTCACCTTCTTTGCAAGGAACAGAACAGCATCCACTGTGCCTTGAGCATAAATAGACCTTCCACAAACATTGTGCTGAAATTCAAACACAACCCTGTGCCTCCCGCCCATACACAGATTTTGTCAGATCCGTACTTTGCTGTAATAACTGAGTTAAGTAGTAGTACATGTTGTTGCCTACACAAAGCACTCAAAAACTTTTAAACAGCAGGAAAGGAATACTTCATACATGCCATCAGCAGAAACAACTTGGTAGGTGTGGAATGCATGCCCATTGAGGTGCTCACTGGGCACACCCATCCTTGTTACTTGCTCTTCAGGATCCCTCACCATCTCAATCTGTCCAAAACCTCAGAACAAAACCCAAAACCAGCTGTTGTCTCAATCCTGCACAAAATCCTAGCTACAGCAGGATGCAGCAATTCTCACTACTACAAAAGCAGGGAGTGGAGCTGAAGCTGGGAAAACGTGGTAACATGGGAAGACAATAAACCAACCTGGTCCAAGTTAAAAGGAAGGCCTAGTTTCTGGAAACTGGAGGTGACAGCTTTTGCAGTCCCAGATGTATCCACTTTACTTGACTGATGTGACTCTGTTACCTGCAGTCAAGGAAGCAAACAAAAGACTCTTGAACCATTCTATACCCAATGCTCCTACTTGTGTCTTTCAACTTCCCATGTCAATTTTATGCTAGCAGTAAGCTCAACATAAGATATGTGTACAAGATTGCAGAGAAAGTCTCCCACCAAAAACACTTGGAAGCTAACATGACAATGAGTGAGCTCATAGCCTTATGAGAGAAGAAGAAGAAGGATGATAAAAAACCTGCAGTGTATAGCCTGCAAAAGCACCTGGAAACTGCTCCGCCATGAGTTCCATAGCTGCCTGAAATGCTACAACCTATTGCAAATCCCCCAATCAAAGCAAATTGTCTCTGGCAAATCAGTTTCAAAACACCAACCAGCAAAAAAACACTTGGAGCTCTCTTGCATGGCAACAGAAAAACTACTTGAGCAAGTATTGAATAATCAAGGTTCTGTTGTTGTCAATAGGAAAACCTGAAGTAATACTCCTCTTCCTCCACTCTCCCCATCCCTTCACTTGCACATCGAATTGTGTCTGAGACCAGCAGAATCATCATCACACACCTACCTGCTTGCCCATTTGTGGAGCAATGACTGCATAAACTCCAGATGCCTCAACATCCTTCACCAGTTTGTTCCGGTCCCCACCCGTGGTACCCATCACAAATGGCAATCCTCGACTACAATAGAACTCCGCATTCCCTTCAAGAGAATAGACCAAAAGGAAAAAAACACCAGACTTGTTAAGCAGATATCAAATCTCCAAGCAAGCAAGCAGACTTGTTACACAGTTGTGAACCTGAAAGCAGCCTCATTGTGCACTTCTGAATCCACAAGCACCTGAAAGCACATTTGTTGTGCAGTTCCAAATCTGTGAGAAGAATTCTAAAGCAGTTCTGAATCTTCCAGCAGATTTGTTCTGCAGCTGTGAATCTGCAAGCAGACTTATTGTGCAGTTGTGCATCAGTGAGAAGGATTCTTATGCAGTTCTGAATCTGCAAGAAGAATTCTTTGTGCGGTTTTGAATTGGCGAGAAGGATTCTTATGCAGTTCTGGATCTGCGAGAAGAATTCTTGTGCAGTTTTGAATTGGTGAGAAGTATTCTTATGCAGTTGTGAATCTGCAAGCTCAGACTTGTTGTGCAGTTGTGAATCTGTGAGAAGGATTCTTATGCAGTTCTGAATCTGCAAGCTCAGACTTGTTGTGCAGTACTGGGATCTGCAAGCAGAAACTTGTTCTGAATGTGCAAAGCATGAATCTCCAAGGAACAATTGTAAAGGAGCGGAGTTTGCATGCACCTAGAGCAGCTGAAAGACGTGTGCTCACCATTGACAGCAGCAGGCAATGTATAGTCAACGACAATGAGGTCAGGGTAGTCTTGCAACACCTGATCCATCACCTTCTCTCTCTCATCCCCATCCACAACATCAACCTTGATTCCCTGGATCGAGAACTCTACGTATCCCCCGGCTCTACCACGTCCCGTTATACATTTGGGAACCAGTTGAAGACCTGCTGCTATGGCTGCTTCCGCCACCGCCTGACCCATCTTCCCTGTGCAGCCATTCACCTGATCCATCTTGTTAGTAAAGCTTTCTCACATGAGGAGCACCGGAAACCATCACTTATCACCACCCAATACTCAAAACCCAGACCTCGCAAACCTCGAAGCTCACTAAACCCTAGTAAAACCCCTGTCCTCAATCCGACAAAAACTTCGAAGGCAAAAAGGAATGTACCATGACTGATACAGTGGGGTGGAGGAGGAGGGGGCTCGCATCACTGCTGTTATCAGAGGAAGAAGCTCTGGCGCCCAAGCTGCATCCCATCGTCATATTCTTCTTCTTCTTCTTCGTCTTCTTCATCTTGCGCTGCAGCACCAAGCCAGGAGGAGAAGAAACACAGCACGTCGCCTCCTTGAACACGACTAGCCTGCCTTGCGCCGCGACGAAGAAGTCGGCAGAGGAGAAGCTTCGTGTGCGGAGGAGGTAATGCCTGAGTTGCGAAAGCCCGGGATTGCAATTGAAGGTAGGAGACGTCGGATTCAAGCTCCAACATACCGCCATTGGTCCCCCAACCACCTCAAGCACCTAACAACAAGCTGCGAACCGTGTAATGTCTCTGCCCTAACCGGTTCGCATAATAGAAGTAAGAAAAACACGGCACCAGAACCTGGAGTTTGGTCATACACAGGGTGAGAGTTTTTTAAAAAACCTGCAAACCATCAGCATTCAACGTGGGGTGAAACTCAGAAAAAACCATCAATTTTGGTGGTAAACTAAGTTTCATAGAGTCTTTCCAAAACCATCAATTTTGGTGGTAAACTGAGTTTCATAGATTCTTTCCTTTCTCCTCGGCGCAATCATTGAATGTGTTGGATCAATGTTCAAAAATGTATTATTTAACATTAATGTGTTGAAATGTGTTTCATTAAAGCATAATATGTGAGTTGTTTTGATATCGTAATCCGAAAAAACGTCATTTTCATGTAAAGGCAACGATTAATATTGAGAGAATAAATTAGTACATACATGTGAATCACAAAATGTATGTGGTTTGGGAACAAGTATAGCCCATTGTGCAGTAGATTACAATCGGCACATCTCCATGGCAACCCTTGGATCAATTTCAAAATGTTGCATTTGCAAAGGTTGTAAAAGATTTTCTTTTTTCTTTTTTCTTAACATGAGAAAGTGTTGTATATATTAAACCATGTTTATAAACATTAGTAGGGGATCAAATTTTAAATAATCAAGTGTTAATCTTTGTGTTCGATGTAAAGTACGTGTTGTAGCCAATTGAATGTGAAATTATGTTTTTGTTATAATGTGATAAGACTTTGAACCAATTTGAATATCTTTGGATATGGGTTCTATTGGTGTCCATGTAGGATGTATTTCATGTTCATAAAAATGTGTTTTTTTTATTCTTGTGAGTTGACCACATTTGGGATTATTAAATAATATTCATAGGACTTCATGTGAATTCAATACTTTAGTTGATCCTTGAAATATTCCATCTACATCATTTACAAAACCATCAAGTGTTGCATAATTTTCAACACAAAGTTTAATCAACATATTTTTCTTTACTTGAACCTCTGAATGCAGTCTTGTTGTGAAGTTTGCATCAATTTGTAAGTGAAATGATTGAGAACATGTATCATGATGTAGACTTGTGCACACAATATGAATACATCCCCTTCATTTCGAAGGAAAGCTAATCCATTATGTTTTTGTTTTGCTTCATTTGTGTAAAATAAATATGGAAAATTTTTATCCTTTGGCAATTTATGAAAACGTTGATTATTTATGGTATATACATCTAATTGGAAATGCGTAACAATTAAAAATTTGATTTAAAATGTTCATGAATTGTTCATCACTTTGGTGCGTAACTTGCTTCAATTCAAAAGATTTAATTTTTTCCTTCCGAAAATTTGGAATTAAACTATCAATGTTGTTTATATTAGTTTTGACAACTCCCACATCATGAACTAGCTAAACTTGATTAAAATCCCTAATGTTAATTACATCAAAATTTCCAAAGAATTTGGTGTGAATATGTTTTATTGGACTTAATCGAAAATCAATATATTTCAATATTATTTTCCCTATTAATGATATTTCATCTAATACTATTAATTGTAATTGGTCATATTTCTTAATTAAATTATCTAATTGTTTTGAACTTAATGATGGCAAATCTTTACAATTAAGTGGTATAGAAAGATTTGAATGAATTGTAGTTTCATCAATGTTAAATGTTGTTTTTCCAATATATGTCATGAGTAAAGGGTCTAATTGAGTTAAGTTTGTTGTAAAAAAATATCAAAGCTTGAATTAAAAGCATTAATGTGAAAGTTTTACGTGTACCAACACCTTTAGTAATGAATAATGAATTGGTTCATTTGGATTTTGTTTCTTTTTTGTGCATGACATCATAAAATATAAAACGTTCATTATTCATTTTTTGAAGTAATGAATGGAATCATGGGTAGGCATAATTTGGTCCTTAACATCAATATTAGTTGAATCAAAAATAGTGGAGATACCTATACATGGGTTAACAAACATTATATTGATTACAAATGTTATATGGTTCCACTTTAATACAATCAATAACATTTTGTGATGAAAACCCAATATTTGCATTATGTTTTTCCAATTTTTGTATGCATTATTATTATTAAAATTATATACAAATTTTTATATTAATAAATTGATTTGCAATCCATGCATGTTATATGCCACATTCCATGTGGAATGACCACCTTTGAAAGTATGTTCATTATCAAAGAAAGGAATAAACAATAATATTGTTTTCTATAATGGTTTTTTAGGTTTTGATGTTCATTATAATGCACATAATGAATTTATATGAGATGTTTTCCATTTTTTCCAAAGATTTACAATGTCATAATTTTCCTCAAATTCAATGAAAGGAATATTAAATAAATAGTTAGGTCTTTTGATGTATTTATTAATGATTAATGGACACATATATGTATAATCCAAAACAAGTGTTTTAATGATGTAATATTTTTTAATACAATTGTGCTTCTTTTAAAAGCGGATATATTAATGAATTTAAATGTTCTAAATGCATGGTACAATGGTATAGACAACACAATATATGCAGCTAGTTGTGCTAACATTTGTTGAACATTAAAAAAAATGTTTCCAATGTTTTAAATGCAAATCTCACTATGAGAAAAAGGGGTTTTTTGCCATTGGCCTTACAACTTAGTTTTTGAGTTGCAATAACCATTTCCAACTTGTCGTATCTACGTATTCATACGTTATGAATGTTAATAGACAAGTTACATGATTTGCAGAATTGCATTCCACCATATATATGGTGCAATTCATTACAAATCAATTACAACTCCATCAAAATAACTCATTTTTAACTACCAACAACTCCATTATAACTACACCCATGATGTCATGTTGATGTCATTAATTGCCATCAATTTATTAAAATATGACACATGGCACTATGATGATTTTTGGACATAACTATTTTTTTTTCAAAATCTTGATTTCCATTGCTCATTATGATTGTTAATGATGGTCTGAAATTATGACATGTGGCATAATAAAAATTACCACGTGGCATATTAATTATATTTTGGAAAAAAAATTTATTTTAGTAGCTAGATAGGTCGTACATAACCATAGGTTGGTAGGTTTTAAAACCTACGTACCTACATATAAATCTAAAATCTACCTACCTACCTACATAGATAAGTAAACAAGTAAAAGCTACTTACTTACATAGGTTGATAAGTAAATAGGAAAACACAAAATTAAATGAACTAAAAAATAGCCATGAAATTTTGTTTTTTTATTTTATGTTTTGCTTTCAAAATTAAGTTTTTTTGAACTCATCCCAAAATGGCACATGTATTTGAATATGAAAAGATAAGAGAACAAACCTTCTTTATATAGTTTATAACATGGGATCAAAAAACAAAACATATGGGTTAAATTTTTTAAGTATTTTTTAGTTGCAAATTGAGTTACAATTATAAAAAAAAATTCCCACATGTTTTGTGTTTTTTTTTCATTATGTAAGTTACACAATTAAATTAATGGTTATATGATAATTAAATATTACATATTAAATTATTTGTATTAATGATTTGGATTGATTAATTGAATTCATTAACTAGTGAATTAATTATCTAAATTAATTAGTCTAATTCAAATTAATACTTAGTTCATGAATTATGATCATTAATATTAGATAATTGATTATTGTAATCAAATAAATAAAATTTTATTAATATTTATTTAATTTATTTTCTAGTTATTTCAAATAATTAATTACCATTTTATTTAATTAATTCACAATGATTAATTAAATTAAATATTAATTAATAAATAATAAACTATTGAAAAAAATCATTACTAAATATTAAATATTAAATATGTATTTCGGTAGAAAACATGAAAGTATAAATAATTATATCCATATGCACATCAAATTGAAATTTTAATATAATATACACTTTATTTTTAATTTCACATCTAAATTAATTTTATGCATCCAATTAATTGATTAGTTAATTTAAATAATTAATTATTTGGTAATTATTGATGAATTAATAATCAAATTTATTCATTATGAAGTATCCCCAACTTGGATATTTTTTATTTAATTAATATTTCATAATTAATTAGTATTTAACTAATGTAAATTTAATTATATGAATTACACTTATTTATTCATATTAATATTCAAATTATTGAAACAATAATTCTTTACAAAAAATTACATATGAATATGTATCCTTATTAAGTTATAAATAGTTGTTTTATAATTATACCATAGTTGAATAATAAATATTTTGATAGTGTCACACTAGTGGTCGTACTAATTGTATCTATGGATATCATAGTCAAAAACTAGTTGCGAATGTATCCCATATTGGGTGGTGGAAATGTGGACACATGGCATGATCACATGTATGTACATTATACATTAATTATAACATAGTTGTTGCTTTAGTGGCAGATTTACAATAGTTTTAAAGTAGTTGCCACATGAAATTACAATACAACTCCTTAAAAAGTTAAACATGGTTGACTATATATGTATATATGATAAATTCTAAACCCAACTTAAATAATTAGGTGAAATATATAATCATGAAATATTGATATATCCCAAATTAGAATGTAAAATAACATCCAAATTTGGTATATGGGTGACAAAATTATGATTTTTATGTAAAAATTGCCATTAAACAATCATTTGATACGACATTTTTGTTCCTTGGTTATGATATGTATAAATTACCGTATGAAATACCCATTTTCAACTCATTTGCAACTATAATATAACTAACTGATTTTCTGATATGATAATTTATTTATTAATACACCATATTTCTAATAGATAATTACGTAATAATTATAATACCAAGGAATAGTTGCACAATAGTTGTATATGAATTTTTTTTGAGTTTTAATTTTAGGGTAATGTGGTTTCAACAAAAATGATTTTTCATAATGTATGTGCTTCGATTTTGTTTTCATTACAACTAATAATTATATTTTTCAACTATTTTGTCAATGTTTTATTTATTTTTGTTAGATAAAATATGCAATAACTAGCTGCAAATGTAAATGTCAAATATGAATTGAACATCTGTATTTGCTTGCCAAAGATTTCCAACATGAATACCAAAGGGATTTTTTGTATGTCTGTACATAATTTTTGAAAAAAATTGTTGGTTTCTTAAATTATATACATAATGCATTGATGTGTGTCTCTTTTTCTATAGATTTTTTTTTAATAGTGCGCTAAATGACATAGATGCTATTTGTGAATCAATTTTATTAAGTTTATTGAAAATTACTTTGTTAATTTCACCTAAATGAACCATTTTTGAAAGGTTGAAGCTACAAGGTTATCCAAAAAACAATGTTGGAAAATTCAATTCTTCACAATGAGGATTTTGAAAAAGGCCCAATGGTTTGAAATCTTACCTTAGTGCCATAGTTATTGCATTTTCAAAATAATCATATATTTGTTTGGAAAATAATATGTTTTACACCATTATATATGTTAACATGTTTTCAAGTATTCTTCTTCAAATCTATCTTCATTATTATGGTCACATGCTTCATCATCATCTACGTAACAAGAAACATTGGTATTGGTTTGCATTGATAATGTGAACATATCAAGTTATTGTGGAGGAATTGTTATTATAGAATTTTCATATAATGGTGTGTTGAGAAAATCATGTAATGCCAACATAATGAAGGTCGAATAAACATTACCCGTTAAATATGGTGATTTATATTCCATTCATTTTTTTTATGATTGACTAATTGTTGTTTCATCATGAGAAATAAAAAGTAATATTGATTGGGTAAAATTGATTTTGGATGAAACATTTATAATATTTCCTTTTATGTTATATTATTTGTAACCTTGGAATTACCAAATTTGATCAAATGTTGAACGAGGTGATATTAATTTTTTTTCTAATTCATTTAGTTTTTTTACAAAATCTATGTCATTGTTCAATTTAATATTTGTAGGAACTAAAAGCTTTGGTGTTTTATTTTAATTAAAAAATGAATAACAAATTTTACACAAAAATGGATTTTTTTCTTGAGGTGGAACATGTAATCGTGGATTCTAATATTTTTCTTGTTTTTTTTTACATCACAATCAATGACAATACACACATGGATTTTCAAAATTTTAACTTAAATGGAGCATACAAAACCATTTTTTATAACATATGCTTCATACATTTTCTAACATCATTAATATGGCAAATATCATCCATTAATCATAAAGGACATATGTGAAGTCATTAATGATATTTTAATCATTGTTTGATTTTTTATAATTATAATTTGGACCAAAAAATTTGGAAAAAATTACTTAAAATTTTTATAAGATTTATTATACATAATAAAAAATTTTGTTTCAATTATTTTTAATTTCATTTTTTCATCTTATTAATTGTTGACACGTGTCATCACTTAAGCTAGGTTCTAAATATAATTTAAGTGGGTAAATAGACCACTTAATCTACCTACTAAAGCTTGTTTAAATAACCCCCCAAACTAGGTAGTTTAAATAGGTATGAAATATTCGGTTAGTATTCCAATGTTCACCACAATGCATATTTTTTAAAGTTTAATCCTTGGACTTCGAGGATGGAATTCAATTCCTTGACAACCAAGCCACCCCATTTGTTGTGTAAATATTTTAATGTTTATTATGTTTAAACCATATTTCAATTTAAAATTACACAAAACTTCAAATTTAATAATTCATATTTGATTGATTTTTTTTTTCAAATGAAATAATTGAAATTTTTCTCATAAATTTATTTCAATAATGTACATAACTATATAATTTATTTTCTCAAAATATAAATTCGGTTCAAAAGAAAATTATTTGAATTTTGTTATTGAATAACATTTCAATGACCATACTTTGGAAAAAATTTAATTCAAACACATGATTTCCAAATGAAATTTTTTTATCACTAATACATGAATAAATTAAAAAAACATTTCATATCTTAAACCCTCAATTGGTTTTTAAATTTATATCATACAATTTTGGTTCCAATATATCATAATTATACTAATAAAATTTAATTTAAAAATATGAATCCATATAAAATATTGATTAATAGATCATAAATCATATATATATATATATATGTCATATTAAATGTGAGGTATAAATTTAATCTAAATATTTTAATTTAATCTGAATATATCTTAATTATTATTAAATTATTATTTATTTTTCTGAAATTATTATTATTATTCATTTTTACACATGTAAATTTTATTTATTTATTTTATACATATATTATATAAATGATTAGTTAAATTTATGATAAAATTTTAATGTGTAAATAAATTATATATTTCCCACATTTTATTATTTTATTTTATTTTAAAGTTGAAATATTAAAAAATATTTGTAACATATCATACTTTTACCAATAAAATTTATTTCAATGTACAATTTTTTTTTTAGTGACATTGAATATTGAAAATGGATTATATATCAAGTATATAAATTTTAAATGTAACAAAAAAAATTATATTGCCTACATTTATAATATTAATCAAAATCATTTTTTGACATGTTGTAGTTTATTATGTCCATTTCTACTCATATTAAATTAATAAGTCATTTTTTAACGATTGAAAAATAATTATGACCACATTGTTTTTATAATGACATAACATTCTATCCATGTCATTTTTGTAGTTATTTTTTATTTATGTTTGGAATCATGGATGGTTTAATGTAGGATTTGAACCAAGGTTTAGTTCACATGTTGAATTTAACAATTTGTTTGAAGGTGGTAGGGTGTGGTTTTCGATGGTTGATCTAGAATAGGCTTGCCATATTTTGAATTGCCTCATTTAAAAAATGTTTGCCCCTATCATTTATGAAGATATTGGGACATCTAAATCAAGTAATGACATTTTCATACAAAAATGTGGTCGTGATTTTAGCATGATCAACCTTGACTACCCTAGTCTTTGCCCATTTTGTGAAATATTTAGTGATTATTATGATGTATTTCATCCCTCTAGATGAACTGGGATAGACATGACCAATGAAATCAATGCCCCATTTTTCAAAAAACACTAATGGTAAGGATGGGTGTAGTACTAAATCCATATGAAGGTCATTACGTGCATAATGTTGACAAGCATCACAACATTGGGCATGGATATGGGCATTGGCAAATATGGTTGGCCAAAAATAATCAAAACAAAAAGATTTTTGTGTCGTCAATTGTTTAAAGAAATAGTCACCACAAACATTACAATTGTAAACTTCCAAAATGGAAGGAACCTCTTGATAGGTCATGCATCATCAAAAGATTCCATTGTCATTTTTTCGATAAAAATGACCAGATATCAAGGCTAACTCATTACTATTCACACGAATATTGTAACGTTCATTATTTGATAACACTAATAACATCATTTGAATATCATGTTGGGCCAATATCCACGATGAATAAGTTTGCATAAGGGAAATCACCCTTTAATAGTATTGAATTATGATCTTTTGAAATCTTAAATAAGTCATCTACTTGTTTATGCATACAACTTGATTTGTATTCCACCGTGTAATCAAATTTTTCTGAAAGAAAGATCCAATAAGCTAGCTGACACTAAACATTGAACACCATGGCTTAACAATCCCTTTTTGTGGTGGAATAATTTTTTTCTCCATGAATGAGTTATTTGTTAGCAAAGGCAATGGGGTGGTCTTTATTGTTGTCATTAATGAATTAGCACAATGCACTACCTACAAAAACTTTTAACGCATCACATTACACATGGAAAGGCAAATCCCAATTAGGGGGAAAAAGGCAAGGATAGATTGTTAGTTTGGATTACAAAACATCAAAACCTTCATGGCATTCAAGGGTTTAAATGTATGGAACATCTTTCTTTGTGAGGTTAATCAAAGGAATTAGTTGTTACATAATCATGCATGATGTCCTTATACCATCCAATGTGACCTTGGGCCTTCTACATCAGGGACCCGTAGTCGATGCAGCTTTTAGTCGATGTACTGACTATAGTCTCCAACTATTTACGTAGATAGTTGACTAGACTACTGAGCAATGTAGATAGTCGACTAGACTACCGAACAACGGTCATAATAGACTAGACTACAGAGCAACGGTCATAATTGACTAGACTACCGAGCAACGGTCATAATCGACTATTACTCAGTTGTAGTCGGGTCAATAAAAACTCAAACTAAACGTAACTTGCTACTCGTGACATCCAACAACAACACGATGCGAATGGGTTTGCCATCGCTCAGAAGAGGGCTCGCAATGAGTAAACGACAACAGTCTACAGTTGACTAATTCAAGGCCAGAGTAGTCGACTATCTATCTATGGGCTAGAGGATAGATAGTTACAACTACGACTATATGTAAATAAGGACCGACTACGGGTCCCTGTTCTACATACCTTTAACATCGGTTAGGGGTTGAAAATTAACAATGGCCTCAATTTCTTCTGGATCAGGTTCCTTGCTTTCCTTAGACACAACATAACCAAATAGGGTACCATGTTATAGTGTAAGATAAATTTTTTATTGGTTGAAGGCTATTTCATGGCGACAACATCAATCAAAACATGCCATTAACATGGTTATATGGTCAACTTTGGATGTCTGAGTGTTGAAATCATCAATAAATATGGACATGGCCTTGTGTAAAAGATTAGAAAATGCATAAGTCATGACCTTTTGAAATGTAGTTTGTGCATTACACTAGTTGAAAGACATCATCACATATACCATTAGAAGAAAAACACATTTTTTTATTAGTCTTTATAACAAAATTTTAATCACAAGTGACATTTGCGACTAAAATCCCTTTAGTCACCTTGGACAAGTTACATGCAACATTAATCATAAACGATGAGGGATATTGGATGAAAAAAAAAAATCAACAAATACAAGTTCATCCTTTGATTCCATTGTATATGTATTATCACATGCGATTAAGATGTGACTATTTTGGTCACAATTGAGGGCAAATGTTATGTTGCCACGTGTCTCAATATTTAATTATTTAAAATATTTATAATTATTATTTTGAAATAATTTTGAACATTCAATTCAAATGCTTGGATGATGTTATATCATGACACATGGCCCAATTTAAATATGCCATGTGAAATTAAAAATGAATTTAATATAAAATATTACTATTAGGTTGGTAAGTACATAAGTAGATGCCCACAAATTTAGGTTACATATTTATTTACATTAAAAAATAGGTAAGTAGGTACACAAGTTGAGTTAGGTGGGTAGGTCAAACTAGGTACTAACTTAATTAGGTAAATAAATAGGTTGGGGATGTAAGTAGTTTATAATTGTGCATAATTTTATTTTATTTTGGGTTAAGCTTTTTGATTGGCTCTCCCATGTGCATAAATTTTTTAATGTCAAATTAGATAACCAAACCCCTTGTTTACATAATGTTCAAAATATGAATGGGAAAAGTAAAATATATGAAATAAGTTTTGAAATTGTAAATTTTTCAAAACTTAAATTACAATTCTTAAACTTTCCTCATGTTTTTAATTTTTAAACAATTCAAATACATGCTTCATTGAATAATTAATAAATATCTAATTAATAATGATTATATTTAACATATATTTAAAATATAGACTATACATTACAAATAATAAATATTCATTATCAACTACATAAATAAATAATGATTTTTTAATACTCAATTAAATAGTTATATAATTATTCACAAGTTCTAAATACATAACTTAATTTAAAATTTTAAAAATTCCTTACTTTTAAAAATCTGGTCGAATTATAAAAATGTAATTAATGAAATTTAATATAATAAAAATAAATAAAATAAATATTAAATTTCAAATTATAAACAATGAATTAAACATTGATATTAGACAATAAAATACTAAAAAATATTGATTTTTAATAAATAGTTTTAAAATTAAAATAATTACTATATTATTACACTTATTATTTTAAAACTTATTATTGATCAAATGTGTTGCTCTATTGGTAATTGTTGACTATAAATATAATAATATTCTAAACATACATTTTTTCCCCTCATTATTGTAAAAATATTTATCATTGATTAGTAATTATAGATTTTGAAGAATAAAAATAAAAATTTTACACTATCTGAGCCATATCAACACGACCGTGTGCGGTAGTTTCAATTTTTAAGAGTTACATCATGGTTATTTGAATGGGGTAAGGTTATTAAGGGTATTTAGCGACTTCATAGGGAATGATGAATGTGCATGGTGCGAAGGGGGGTTATTTTCTTTTTTGAAATGCATCATTGGTGAATAAGGAGTTGAATTAGTTCTTTCCTTCAGCAAAGGCTAATAACCATAATTTTAGGAACTTTGTTGCGTAATTAGGGGTGAGAAATCTCTAGAAGGTTCGGGGTAGAAGTAGAAACCAAAATTTACGATGTTCGACATAACATTAGTCTTGTTATGGTATTGAGGGAGTAGCAAGGATGTTAAAAATTCTTAAAACAGTTGAACGAGTGTTAATGAAAGATTTGATAGAAATAGAATAATCTTCAAGCCGTTGAACATAAAGTTAATTCGAGGCACTTCAACGATTAAATATATAATATGATAGTGTGCCAATGGCAATAGGAGTTTGATGATAATTGAAACATTTATTCATAATAGGGATAAGCTCAACAAGGTGTTGCAAGTACATGTAAAATCCTGAGTTATGCCTTAGTGATAGTTCACAACTGTAGGAAATCTAGGATGCATCGAATGGTGCGAATTAGGTAATCCGTCTTGCTATTGGGAGGGAGTCAACGAATCGTACCGCGCAACCAATGATAGTGACCAACGCCAAGAACTAAAGACCATGTGAAGATAAAAGTATCTTCAGTTTCGTAACAACCTTCATAAATGGTTTCGAGTTCGTCACCAGAAGCGAGGTCGACTTGCAGCAAGATCACCAGGGTGCGAGAGTTCGGAGAAATACGATAATACCAGGCTCGAGGAGGTTCGACTTTAAGACGAGCACGCACCTCTCGAGGTTCGGGTTCTTCATCACGAGGATGCTGTGTTAGGGTAAGATCTAGAGACGACTTCGGAGGCGGTTCTTCATTCGCTTATGCGGCTTGCGGCCCGTAAGATGTGACCATGCGCGACGCTATAATTTCAATGAAAAGAAAAAGGTCAGATGTTCAATCAAAATCAAATTGACAATGAAGGTGTGAAGGACTTGTTACGTTGAGGGCACAATCGTAATTTATAGATCGAAGAAAAGGAAAGAAAGGCGTGAGTAACGACTTAGGACCATGGTAAAGTAAAACAGTAAGGTTAAAAGGAAAAAAAATTAAGGGTGTAAGTAAGTTTGTTGGGGGAAAATAGAAGAGGTGAAAATGTGTTTTTTTTTCACCTTCCATTGGCCACCAAGCTTGGAACATTCCAATGGCCACCAAACTTGGAACATTCCATTGGCCTTCACCTCCTTTCTCCTTCTTTTTAAAAAGCGGACTCGGATCATTGAGAGCTCTCTCTCCATGGAATCTTGAATACTTGTTTTCCACAAGCTTTTTGAAGAGGCAAATAATGATTAGTCTTAGTAGAGGTAAGAAGGAAGGAAAGTAGAATTAAAATCTTGTAATAGTTTTGAAGGGATGAGGGTGGGTAGTGATAGTGTTGGAAGGTTGGAACTTGAGACGAATCTCCCAAACCCTCTCGGGTTTCATAGCATAACTTCTCACTAGTTTAGCTACAGATCTGGAGATTTGGTAGCAAGTTGTGTCTTGTAGTTAGCTTTCTAACGAATTAAGGCAAGCCGGATTTGAATAAGATATGTGTTAGAAATGAAGTTTTTAGTGACTGAGGGTTTGCAATCAAGTTGAACCGATAGTCTTCACAAAAAAACCTCTTGGGTTTTGTAGCATAACTTCTTGTTGGTTTAGCTATAGAGCCTAAGATTTGGTAGCAAGATGCGCCTTGTTCCCAGAAGCACTCTAATTTATTTACTCTTTTTCGGGAAACATAAAAAAATGGAACTAGTTTTGACCAAAACCGGGTCTGATTTTTAGAACTTGAATCAAAACCAAAATTGAGATTGCAACGATCTGAACCTAGCAGACCCCACACCGCCTACTGCGCATGATTGGCGCTTTTAGCTTCGTCAGCGCTCGCAATGCCCCCAGCTCTGTCCCTTCGAAACACTCTACTGCTCGAGTGCGTGCAACGCCTTCAGCTCTCTAGCTTTCTAAAAAGCTATGACAAGCCGGATTTGAATGACATATGTGTGAGAAACAACATTTCAAGTGACTAGTGGTCTGCAGCTATGTTAGACATGGTGTTAAATACTTGAGCATTGGTTTAAATGAATGACAATTTGACATGAAGTCCTAGGATATGTAGTGGGTGAACCTGGAAAAATATATATCTATTAGTTCTAATCATAAATGATGCATAGAAGGTGGGCTATTTAATTTCAACTACAAACGCAATCTAACTGCCAAAATTGCACTTGTATTTTTCCTTCATTAGTAGCATTTATGCTTTCATGCATAATCACCTTGTACAACCGGGAGTAGAGGGACGGAAAGTCACCTCACACGCACTGCTGCCATAATCTTCATGGCTAGCTTCATCTGTTCTTGTAGAATTTGACTATTGACTTTATCTAGTAGTTGTTGTGGTGTCTCGCCTTCTGTTTCGTCAAATCGCATGTGTGCGCTATAGGAGTGTGTGTGGCGTTCCCTACCCTCATCTTGGCTAATAAAGTTGTCCATCTGTTTGCCCATCTGCTTCGCAACATCCACCCACTTTCCCCCTAACTCCTTCACCACTTCCTTAATAAGTTATTTTGTAACCTTATTGCCATGACTAGGAGTAAAGGCTAACTATTAGGCTACTATAATACAATTGAAAAAATTGTCGGTGACCTACTCAAAGATCTATTGCAAGCAATTTCTGCTTCGATCTTCTTTTGAGCACGTTCAAGCAGCGTGTTGAACTTGTCGTCATTGTCACTTTGTGCTTTGTGGCTTTTCTCAAACTTTAGGTTAGGTGTTTCGAAAAAATGGTCAACAATTGCCAGATGTTGTTCTACTTTCGTTTTTCCTAACAAGCTGCGCAGCACGCAAAAGGCCTGGGCTTGCTTGTCATCGAGGCTTAGGGCACACTTCAGACTGCGAGGGTGAAACTGTGAGGCATCGTACTTGGCCATTGTTTTGGCGGTAATTTTGAATTTTGAATTTTGAGCAAGTCGCTTTATCTCTCTCTCTCTTCCTTCAAATAACTCTCATTGAGATCTTTTGAATGATATGTAGAAAAATTAATACGATTCCCAAATTTTAGTGGTTGGGAGTCAAATTGCCAATTTGATTTTCGACCCTTCTTTTGACCATA
>Ga0209611_10005253_pt1 | contig 21784 bp, 14 predicted proteins | sample S1TSphgellanicum_3_FD_187693 | JGI IMG/M metagenome (GOLD analysis project Ga0209611, IMG submission 187693) | Host-associated microbial communities from peat moss isolated from Minnesota, USA - S1T2_Fc - Sphagnum magellanicum MG (SPAdes) (version 2) | ecosystem: Host-associated > Plants > Peat... | reverse complement strand
CATCAATTCTTGACTTGGGAAGCGATAGTCTATGACGCACTCGCAACCTCCTCAAGAAACTCAAATGTGAGTCTAAGATGAAAACAACGGAAGAGTAGGAAGTTGGGGCACGCTCCCTGGCTCGAAGCACTTCGAGGATAAAAAGGTGTGCTGGAGTTTCGGGATGGGACTAGGAAGATTGACAAGCACTCAATCACTCACATGGACGTGTACAAACCAAACAACAAGTTGGTTAATGCATAGCTAGAGCACTTTTGGTGTTAGGACAAACCACGGGCAAATTTGAACTCACAAGACTCAACACAGCCCGGACTTGGGGGAAGCCACCACCTTCCCCCTTATAGTATACTATGTGCCTCTCCACGAGGCCCACATCCAAATGGCATTTTGTCCCGAGACTCCCAAATGAGAGTTCCGAAATTTCGAAAACTGGGACTCCCGCAAGTTTGGGGCCCCATAACTTTGTGTGTAGACCTCTGATTGAAATGAGGTCTGAAGTAAAGCTGTCAAGAACTTTCCAACAGTATGTCGCCTACCACCTGCACGTAAGGAAATCGGGTTGATTCCCAACTTTTAATGGTTGGGAGTCAAATTGCCAATTTGACTCCTGGCTTTTCTTTTGGCCATAACTTGTGTTTCAAATGTCCAAATGGGTCATGCAAGCCCATTTTAAACATTAATTTTCCAATGATATAAAGAATTTTTTAATCCAATGGGCTTTGACCCTTGAAATTGCCCTCTGAAAATTGGGAGTCCATTGGAACTCCAACTCCCAAAATGGGAGTTCACTTGGGAGTGTGTGAGGGTTCATTCCCTCACACTCTTTGCACTCTCGAGAACATGAAATGTGACCCCCGGGTTTCCCTCTTGGCCTGCAACCTTGCAAGCCCTGCCTTGGTCACGAGCCCAAGGCTAGGATTGCGACAGTCTAGTTCATTTGAAAATGCATCAATTGTTTCAAAACATTACAACTAAACAAAACCACAAATGACAAAAAACAAAATAGGGTTCAAAAGTAAAAAAACCCTAGTTTTTTAATCCCAATAATGAACTATAACAGTGTGACCATTGAATTTGTAGCACATCAATCATCATCAATGGTGCGGGACTTAATGAAAAACAAAGGCAACCCATCATGTTTTCCAACCAAAAGGCTATGGAATGCAATAAAAGCTTCATCTTTGAATTACATTTAGGATCAATGTAAAATTCATATAATTTTGTTCTGCACATCTTGACTTCCTCAACAAAATCACAAGTGTATACACCCCTCCTTTGAGCATATTTGAGCAAAGTATGAACCAACTCAATAAACAGTAAGATGTAATGGAGCCCAAAAATAAGTTCCAAATCCAATAGCTTTTGCAAATTGGATCTTATAGCTTCATTCTCAATATCTTTTGACATATTTGCAATGAAGGTCTTATATTTAGGCACAACCTGCTTGCATGGAAACAACATGGAAATCCAATGGGTTTTAACATTTTGCAAGATTTTGTTACCTTTGGTGTCGAAGAAAGTTGCAAGCTTCTACAACTCAAACACTCTCTTGAGACTTCTTGCAAAATAAGAATGAAGGGATTGCAACAAATCTTCTAAGCGATGCACTATGGGTAGAAAAAAAAAAGTTTGAATGGTCAAATTTGTAGGATGTGCACAACAATGCACTACCACCAAATAAGGAACCAATTTTTCTTTCATTTGCACCAACACACCAGTTCTACATCTAGTAAACATAGACCCACCATTTGCTCCAATGGAAACCAATTTTTTTCCAATCTTAATTTCTGTAAGCCCCCCTTGGATCAATAAAGATTGCAACATCACATTGTAAATGTTTTCAACAGTAACACCAGTAGTGACCTTCTCCAAGTTCAACAAAAGAAGTATTTGTTGCTAATTTTCAAGAACATACCCATGGATGGAAATCCAAGACTCAATGTTAAATGTAATGACTTCATCAACAAAAAGAACAAAGAGATTATTTTATCATTTTTTTTGTGTGCTCCAATACCACATCATGAATACTTTCTGCCACCTCCCAACCCAAGTTATCAAACAAATGTTTCTTGGGCATTTTTTTACTTTGAAAAAATAAAACAAATCCTTGAAGGACTCATAATCTGTCAAGGGATGACCTTTCCTCAACAAATAAAACACAATAGCAAACTAAACCTTTTTCTTTTTTCTCTCCCCAATCTCCCCCAAATCTAATTGATGAACCACAATGCTATGAAGATTGGCAACATACAATGTTTCATTTTTTGGGTGCATAAAATTCTTACAGTAATAAATTGTACCTTCTAACATCCCAAGGTGATTTTCTTTTGGTTTTTTTCTCCTTGCATGTTTATACAAAGAATCCAACTTCATTACCAAGAATCTCTCTTACTTTCAATGGTTATGCATAGTAACGCACCTGGTTAACAGACCATCATTTCCTACCACTGATTCAACCCATGGTAGTTTGACAAACTAGACATTCTAAAAGGTTCAATGAATTTCATACCTTTCCTTTTGAAGCATTTTTATTGCTTAGACATTTCAATATGGAGCATTTTCATAAGCATAGCGTTAATAGACACAACATTACTAGAGGAAAAAGATGCAAGGTTAGAATTTTCATGGACTAAAGCTCCCCAAAAAAACTTATATTTGAAATTGGTTGGTGGTTACAAAGGAGCCATGGAAACTTGGAAATGTCAAAACTACTAGTTTACCACCAACAAAATGGCAAAAGAAACACAAGCTCAAGAAAACACAACACAGTTTAGAATCCAAACCCCTAATTAACAATCATTAGCGAATAACACAAAACATGATGAGGATTCAATAACAAGTTCATCAAAATCCAAACTCTAAGGATTGAAGTCCAAAACTATAGTCTAGAACTTAAAAGATTTTTTAATTGTGTAGTGCACACTGGACTCTAAAGTCTATCATAATTACATAATGCAAGACCTAAGTTGCATAATGCAAATTTCAAAATTAAAAAAAATCTATTTTTTAAAGGGTTGAGAACCAAGACTTACCTAATTAGTGATGAATCATGATGTGGGCACATTGCCCATTGTTGTTGTTATTGTGCAACTACAACATCTCAATTCTCCAAGTTAGACCAACAATTGTGATTTGCCATTACAAGTCGCATCTCAAGATCATGGTTTGCAAATCTCAATGTTGAGCCCTAAATGATACATTACCTTGCTATCCAACTTGTTGCATCAAAACTGAATAGTGAGTAATGAGCATCAAGTGACATCTTGATTTTGAAGTGTCAAATCCCAAATCTCGAATTGTCAATGGTCCTTGCACTATGCTCATTGCAAACACAAACATTGAAAGCTAAAACAACAACAATGGGCAATGTGTAACGATGATAGGTTGTAACTTGTAAACATTGAAACCATGCCGGTCATTGTTCATAAACCTCATCGTGACTATTGAAAAATCAAAGATTGGAAGGCAAGAGTTACGTGAACGTCTTACAATCAAATGTTATGTTGGTGAATGCTTGTGTTAAAGTAAATAAAAGGCAATGAAAGCAAAAAGAAGTTGTCTCGATGATGGTGACCTTTGTCATTACTCAAGTGCTTATTGGCGAGAGGAATAACATCCATCATTGGATGTGACATTATTAATCAACTGTTAAGATGGCTACAACCCTCAACCTAATAGGATTGAGATGACAAAAGCAATAACATTTCATTGCTAGATTTGATTATTTTGAACCTTTTTTTTCCAAAGAAATTACACCACAAAATTGCTAGCTCCATTGGCATGTCGGGAAATGGTTATAAATTGCCAAACTAATAAATCATTGATTTTGATGTCAATGTTTTTCACCACGTGATGTGGTTGGATGATTAAGACTTTGTTGTATGCCAAGAAGGTGGAGGATTTGATCTCATCTTCTGTCATATGTTAAAAAGTTAACACATGGCATATTATAATGATTAAAAAAATGAGAACCAAATGGAAGATTAATCATGGGTTTGATGATCATTGGTAGTCTAGTTTGAGAATACATAAATTTGGTGATCTCACAACAATCCAACAAATCGTACTTGTGATATAAATATATATATATTGGATCATGTAGGATGTTAAGTCAACTTGACCTTTTTTAGACATTTTTTGGTCATCTTAGTCATACAAACTCAATCAAGTTTATGGCATAAATGACTAATCTATTTTAATTGTAGCCAAAATTTTCCATTGTCCATTATGATTGAAAACTTGACTGAATTTAATTGAAAAACTAACATAAAAATCATGATTTTGTGTTAATGTGCTTTCATTTTTTGTTTTTGCATATAAACTTCTAAATCCAAGTGATGCAAGTGTTGGAACTCCTAGCTCTACATCCCAAAGTACTAAATGATCTCATGAAGATTAATGAGGAGATGACATAATCAATGATGAATAAATAGTTGAATCATTTCAAAGTCAAGAAAGTAACAAAAGAGGAGGTCAAAAATCCATTAAAATGGTGGAGAGCACATGAGGTATAGTTTTCATATGTTGGGTTTGTAACTTGACAAATTCTAGGGATTATTGACTCTCAAATTGAGGCGGAGAAAATCTTCAGTATTACATACATTTGCACAAACCTTCAACATTTTCAATTAGGCATATAAAATCTTGATATGCTTATAAGAATTTTGTAAAAACTAACTAAATGATGCCCATGTTGGTAACTTGGTGTCCATGAAATAATTCATGAAAATGAAAGAAACTTTATTAGATGAAAAATGAAGATTTGATTGATAAATTTGGGCTTTTCGATTTGGAGGAAAGTGGCAATAGGCTCTAGGTTTTTTTTTAGTTTTTTGTATTGTGTCAATTTTCTTTCATTTTGTTGTATTATATTTTGTTTAAGCTTTGATGTTAAAATATGGTTTTGTTGGGGGGGCAATTGGTTGTTGGTGTCTAAAATAGGAGTTTTTGAGGGTTGAAATAGTGGGTTTTGGGATCTAAAACAAGGATTTTTTATGTTTGGAACATGTTGTTATGGGAGTCTAAAACTGAGTTTTAAAAATCTGATATTGAACTTTTTTGGGGTTTGAATTAGGGTTGAATTTGTGGGTTTTTTGAGGGCTGAATTCAAAAGGCGACAAGAAGCCATTCAAGGTATAGCTACAATTGCAAAAATCCTAAACATGAAACCACATGGCAATGAAAAAAAATTGGTTTTGATGTTTTAGAAACATTTACCCTAGATTAGGGTTTAGAAATAGGCTAATTTGTATTACTTTGACATGAATTATTTTTTGTAATAATATTTTTTGTTAAAATAAAAGTTCAAGATTCTTTTTCTTAATTTTATTTCTTTTTCATTGTCCATTTTAATGTTTTGGTTATTGAAACCAGAATCAAAGGTTACCTGGAACCAGAAATTATGGAACCAAGAACCAAAACCTGCCTAAGGCCCACTTTACATTAGGAGTCAGGGCCAAAAAAACTTGGGGCCAACTTTGAGCATTTTTGGGTTGCAAATTGAGCCCGAGGTATTAATAAACGCTAGAATATTGGCCCCAAGGTTTGCAAATTGGCCTCCCTAATTTGTTGGTATCCTTTTTTCAGCCTTGGGGCCAATACAAGGCCATAATATTCAGCATTTATTTACTAACTTGGGGCAGTTTGAAAAGTTTTTTTCTATGTCAACCTTGACTCCTAATGTAAAGCCCTTGGGGCTGATTTCAACTTTTGCACCAATAGGAATGCTGGATTTGGGTTGAATATTGACCCTGACTCCTATTGTAAAGCCGGCCTAACTTGCAAATAATGAAAGAATCAAAACCTAAACCACCACCCCTAATTAAGAAACCAGAACTGAAACAATAGAGTTATTCGTAAAGTCGCCGTCCGTTTCACCCCCTAACTACTCTGCTTTCGCCCCCTATCCCCTCTTACAGTGGTATCCGCAAAGTAAGGAAATTTTATTAAATCTCAGTATGAAATGCTGAAACTTAGCATTTAATGCACAAGGTTGTAGAGTAATTATAGTAGTTGTACAGGTAGGAGCAGTGAAAAATATATGTAGCAGCAGTGCAGGCGCTCAGGAAAAAGGAAACACAGGATGAAACTCAGTTTACCACCAAAATCGGTGGAAAAACTAGTTTGGGTCCCAATTATTTCCTTTTGTAAAATTTTCATTCCCAGTTATGGCCTATTATGCCGAAACTGGTTGTTCTCGCCCCCCTAATCGCCTGACTTTACAGATAACTTTAATGTCCCATTTTTGTAAAAAAAAGAACTGGAACCAAACCATAATTGGTCCCATGAGAAATGTTAGAAACCAGGACCATGAGTTCCTCCTAGAACCAGGGAACTAGTCAACACTGGTTTAGACCTATATTGCAAGAGTTGTTGCATATTGAACAATTTTGTCATTGAAAATTCAATAAAACCAAAACAAACAATTGTAGGAAATTGTGAGAGGGGAGGGGGGCAGTTTTGGTATTGTTTGAAAGTGCTGAAGGATTTTATGTAGGTGACTTTGTGAAGTGCAAGAGATATTTGAGTAATCTTTGTAATTGGAAACTCAATATGTACTCAAAATTTCGAATTCAATTGTTTACTAAGTTGTTTACTAAGTTCACACTTGGTATATGGCACAAGCAACACTGGATTTCTTGATGATGGCTAAATCATTTCAAGACTGCCTCTTACAATCATCTTTTATACATACCTCATAAGCAGAGTTGCAAGAAAGATGTAGTATTTCTGTCTCTATCAAAGCATTACAAAAATACCCAATTGATCAAAATTTGGCACCTGGCCTTTTGCTACCTACCTCAAACATCATGTGTACTGCCTAATGCTCAAATATGCCAAAAGAATTGTAACACTGTTTCCAAACCAGGCACAAACTGACATGTTACATACTAGAGTGTAGTCCAATCAATCATCAGTAACATCACATAAAGACTGATGTTCAGCCCTGCTAAACTGACAATAGGGCCCAAAATCTGTATGATCTTCACTGATAAAGGATGGGCCTTCCGGCTAACAGAGCGCAAAATAGTACTTGGAGATGGTGATAACCTGTTTGTGTCCATGGGTAGCTTCAGAATTGTATCTACATGCAGTTCATGACCTGTTCTTCTTGCCACTGTGCCCCTGCATGAAATAAAGGTCTCATTTTAAGACCCCTTCAAAAAAAAAAAAAAACCAATGCATTTTTTCCTAAAATGTAAGTACTCTCCACAACAATTTGAAGGTAATGGGACAATGAGTGCAGACATAACCTTATGAGAGTTCACCCACAAAGTTTTAGACCATCGCCTTTGTCATGAATTAACAGTGACAAGCTGCCATGACTACACACTGACTTTATCATGTCCCAACAGTGGGTGTATATATAAGTATATAATAATCAGCCCAAAATTTGGGCAACACAAAATCTTCATCCTGAGTTTCAGTTGCATTCCCAGAAGCAACAGGAAGACTCAGTCATGATGTTGGACAATTAGCTATGTCTCTTGAACAATCAGCATGTTGTTTGATTAGCTATAATCAAACAAAAAACTCACTATTATTGTCATTTAGCCCAATATGGAAGAAGCTGCTGTTGACAATTTAATACAGAGGAAAATGGAAGACTTGAATTGGAAATCCTCAAACTGGAGCAAGAACTCTGCAAAAAATTTCAACATGTGGACACAATAGAAAGGTATGGAACATTGCTTTTTCTTACCGCTTGGCTGAAGTTTTACTAGATCCAATCGGAACTGCAGGAGTCTTGGGTCCCTTGTTGATTAGATGCATGCCACCCTCCGCATCCCACACCATCTCCCATTCTGCATCTTCATCTTTTGCTTTCAACCCAGAACTTGAGCGTATATTCATCAGCATAGCTATGAACTTTTGGGTGCTATTAAGCAGTAGTCCTCTGGCTGGCCAAAGAAGGATGGCCAGAATTGTGATGATCAATAATACCCCATACCTGCACATTGAACAGGAGATTGATTGATATTGAAGCAGACAATATCCATTCAGCAATGCCTGTTGTAGCCTGGCCACATACTGCCATGTCTCATCCAAGTTTGAAGATTGTGGTAAAACCCAATGAAAAATTAAATTCTCTCTACTTGGGAAGGTGAAATACCAGATGTATACTGCAATCTGCACAGGAAGGAAGCACAGATGAGAGGCAACAACTGCCTCAGGAGAAGGAGAGTTTTGTGCATCACGTGCAATGGAAAGCAACATCATTGAAGGATACAAGTTGCCTTGTTGCCAACTGAAGCTTCCCACTGTGTACTACTCCCATCCCCAAACACACATATGACACAACTTTCATCTTGTATTTCACCAATTAGGATCCACTTCATGAACATATCTCCACAGTAACACTTTGAAGGTAACCAGTATGTCAGTAAAAGAAAACAGGACACATATTAAGCACATCCAGAACCTTGTGAGTGCCTGTCAAAAAGTCTCAGATGATCGCCCGAGGAGGAATATAGTAGGCAGGATTACACAGACAAAAGAATCCTAGACTTAGTTTTTCAATGAAACAAAAAGTGGTGAGTACCTCAGGAAATGATCCTTGTGTGGTCTCATGAACATGGTAGCACTGATCATGGTCATGTCCTGACAATACCATCACCTGTCCAGAGCCTACCAGAAAAATTATTGGATTGAAATGACCATGGTTTTTTTAATCTGTGAAACAAATCAGAACAGAAGAAAAGCTGCAACAGTTTTCTTGTCATTCAATTTGTACAGACTTACAGGTTTTATGGCATCTAGAAGCCTTGTAGATGATGACTCTGTCAAGTAGTTCTGGTACCTGAGTTATGATCCAAGCACAAGATTAACATCAGGAAAATACTCTCCTGCCCAGCTCCATGTAAGAGAAGCCATATAATGATAACTGCCCAGCTAGACAGAAGAGATTAACCCCAAAACTGAGATTTTGAATGGTTGTCAATTGTCATCAACAAGCAATGAGAGTAAGGATACAATTCTGGACTCACAAGATTTGGAATGGTTGAGATTGCATGCTTCGGATCCTCTGCACCCATCTCACACATAGAAAATTACTAAGGATTGTTCTGTCTAGAAGCCAGTAACTCTGAGATGATTGATGAAGGTTTTTGTAAAATTAGAAAAGCACAGGTGTCATGATGACCTGGTTGATCACAGGAGAAGCCCGGTTGGCCCCACATGGAGTGTCATCAGGTCGATATAGTGGAATATGTGTCACAAGCACCCTTGGCAAAGGATTCTTCTCTGCACAAACATTGAAAAGATAAGCAACTCTTAACTGAGACATGGAAACCCATAGTCTGGAAAGCTGCCTGAAGACCCAATGACCACATTTCACCAAGCTCCCGTTCCCCAAAGTAGAGAGAGAGAATTACCTTTGCTGATTTCTTGGATGAAGCTCCAAGAGCTGTTGGCTACATCTGCAACTGCTGCTGCAAAAGCCAATTGAGCTTGTTGCTATATTAATCAGAGAGTTCTCTGGATCTAGACTTTGATACATAAACTTCTTGCCAAGTAATTAGAGCATGAAAACAGTTTGAAGGAATATGGAAGCAAAAACTACCATCACTGGGAAAGCAATTCAACACAACCAGAGAAATGGGGCAGGCTTCACCATCAAGGACTTGAGCATCAACAAAAACAAACTCAACACCTCCGATTTTGATTCTGTAGTCTAATCCACCAAACACCTCTTTGTAATGTGCCACCACCTACACACAGCCCTGAGTTCATCCTGTCAACATCTTGACCTGATTTTGCATCAACTCAAATGGTAGTACACAAGCAACTTCCATTATGGGTGACAAGAGAAAATCCTTAACCTCAGGAATTTGGGTTTGCACAGCTTCATAGCCCAGATCATGGTTGCCAGGGAGTGTATGCATTGGAATCTCTTTACGACCTCTGTCCTTGATTGCTCCTTGTGATTGATCAAATATATGTCTAAAGCGCTCCAAGGATTCTTGCCATCTGCAGTTAGAAGCAAAAAGAAAATCAACACAGAAAAGCAACAAGTCAAGCCTGGATATTTCTTTTCAAAACAAAAGCAGAAGCTCCAGCAAAAAACTACCACGCACTCTTTTGGAGAGAGGAAAGGGCCACCATCAAACAAGTCACCCAAAAACACAATCTGTTCTGGCTCCAAGCCCAACACTGACGTTCGGAATGCACGGCGCATGTAAATATCTGAATAGAATTGCGTCAGCCACAGAGCTAATGATCCAGGCTTCATCCCATATGAAGTCCGATCAGTTATCTGAGAAAACAGCAAACCAACGAGTCCTGAAATTAGGTCAAAACTGCAAGTTTGATCATTCTTTCCAATGCAATCCACCTGTGAGAACCACAACATCAAACCACAAAATTTGAAAACAAAGACACCTACCTGGGGATCTGCAATCACCAAAACTCGGATGGGACTTTTAGGGGAATCTTGCACCTGGTTCGCATTCTGCAATGAAATAACCAATTGAACCAAATCAACAGCATTCAGCTCTCGTTTACTTGGTACTAGCAATTGTACAACTCTCATCAAGGAACAAGAGTCACCATAACCATGCATCTGATATTAGGGTTTCTTTCTTTTTGTTTTGTTTTTTAATTTTTTGGGTGCATTTCCTAATACCTGACACACAAGATGTGAGGAAAAAGCTTACCAAAGAAGGCCAAGGACAAGTCCACACTGGAAGCCAATAAATGAAAACCTCGCCATATAAAAGAGATGCTACCCACATGCATCCCATCACTGCTGCTACTCGCCATCGCCCATTCATGTTCTTCAAACTCTTGTATCTCAGAACTGCATTTCCAAAAAAGAACTGCAATCGCCCACTTCAAGTTTTATTGTCTTATTCTCTTTCTTGTCCTGTGTCCCTGTCAAGCTTTCTTCTTCTTCTGACATTGGTGATTGTTGAGCTTGAGCTTCATGTGAGTGCAGGAAAAAAGCACATCATCTCCATCATACAAGTCCTTAGTCTAACATTTTTTCTGTTCAGCAGATGATGCTTGCAGCAAGTGCAATCGACAACATGGATTTCGCAGATGATCGTCGCACATCCTCGAACTCTTGTGTGTTCCCTTCTTCTCTGCATCCATACCGGCTTCTTCGCTCGCGAGTTCGCAGTCGAGGTGCCAATCCAGATCTCGGATAGTATCACATCTCATTCCAGATCCCGGATAGTATCACACCTCATTCCAGATCCTGATAATATGTCGTGCACAGTGTTCTTATTGTTTTCAATTTTTTAATTTAATTTTCTGCTGGAAGGGCGGTAGCAAGAGGGATTTAGCCCTAAATTGGCGACTTGTTATTAGAACTTGTCAAAATAAAAATAAATAAAAATATTAGCATGGCTATTTATAGCAACCAAGGAATAGACATCTAGGGAAACTAACCCAAAATAACTCTTTTTGATGATTTGTTTTCAAAAAACAAAATCTTATAACAAAATATTTCTTTTTTTTCAAAAAAGAAATTCACAAAAAAAACGGCGGTGCATTACTAGATCAATAATGTCCAACATTGTCAAAACTAACAAAATCACACATAGGAAAAAAAATAAAACAAAATGTAAACACAAGAATAAATAAATAAATAATCACAACTTCATTTTCAACTAACGTTTCTAATTATAAATGTCATGTGTAACTAAATTCTAATTAAAATATATTTTTTATAATTGTCTATTAAGAAAAGTCAACAACAAGAACTTGCAAATGACAAACATGTGACAATAAGTTTAAACCAAATGTATCCATATAATTGAACATATTCTCAATTTACAATCGACTAATGTGAAATGAATGAATGAACTTCATCTGTTTATGTGTCATATCATCCGTCCTGACGTTATAACATTAAATTGTTCAAATTAAGATGATTCATGGGATTACAACTTGCCATACCATCAAAATCATGGAAAAATGAAATTATTTCATTTTGAAATATATTTTAAACTTGTTGAATTGGATGATCCCACATGGTTATAACAAGGCATGCACATGTTGCAAATGTTTACATGTCTAGGTTTAAATCGACTTGTTGATTTTATAAATGGTTTAAACTCAACAAGTCAATTCAAATGTGGTTGGTATGAACTATAAACCTTTATGCCCTTGTACAAGTTACATTTTTTCATCACAAATCATTCCAAATTTGGCAAGCAAAAGAAAATCCAAGCTCCCATTTTGTATAATCTACAATCTAACAACCTTCAAGCAAAAACATTGATCTCACCAAAAAAAATCCTTAAACCTTAATTAATCATGATTTGTATAAGAATTTGTATCTTCAAAGTTTGAATTGAAATCACCAAATTGGTGTTAGGGTAGTGTTTATCAAGGGTTGAAGACCTTTTAGTTAGGTTCCAAATCGAATTTTGTTCAAGTAAGATTTTTGAAATTTGAGTCCCAACACAAATATTTTCAATTTTGTAACCTTCAAGTAGGGTAATCAAGAAGCAAAATAAAAATTTGCATTAGAATCGATTGAAGTTTAAAAATTGGGCAACATTAATTTCAACTGATGTTTGTCAAGTATTTGATTTTGTTAATACAGATTAATTTTGGTTTCAAATACCCTTAAAATTTTGTAATTTTCATGAAAAAAAATACAAAAAATAGTTGTTTTATAAAAAGTTTGTTTAATTTCTTTAGAATCATGGTTATAATTAACAAACCTCCAAATGAGAACCCATGAGGGTTTAGTGTGGTTTCCAATACATTCAACATTGGTTTCAACCATTGTTATACCAATAAGTATATTTTGACTTTCCAAATTGGTTTGAAACATTCAAGAATTAGAAATTTAGTTATTAGGCAAGTGTTGGTATGGTGTTGACGTTTTTTTAACTTATCACTATGATAAGAATAGTTATTTTTAAAAACAATAACGAATGGCATGAATATCGTGATTTTGTGAAATGTCTTACCAAGAGAATATGCATATTGTTATGGTAAATGAAACTTTTTTGCATATCAATACAAATGACAAAATATAATATAAAGTTGTAACAACATCTTTAAGGTTTGAAAAAACAAAATTGGTAGCAAAGAAGTGGTAACTCCAAGATATTACCATTCCTTTCACTTTCATGGTTGCCATTAAAGGCATGTGATGAACATTTAATGTGTAATGAGCAACTTAAAGCCTAAAAACTATATGAAGCTTCAAACTCTTACTATGGACATATTTTTCAAAATTGTAAAAGAAGGAAAATGCAATAATAACATCAATAATTTGGATACAATGCAATGTGAAATTTAAAATATTATTTTAAAAAGTACATTGATTTTGAACAAGGTGCGAAATTTTTTTTGCCATCACTATTGGTGGTAAAATTAATTCATCTTGAGTTTGTGTGACGATGGTAGTTACAACATGCCTTGATTACCATTATCAATGTGACATCACACATGAAAGAATCACATTCATTGCATAATGACATTGCTCATTTTAGTAAATTCAAAATAAGATCATGATAAAAATTAATGGAACCATGTAATTAACAAATTTGAATAATTTGAATGCAAATTAAAATTTAATATAAAAATAGAGACCATAACTAGGTTTCCAACTAATACCCACAAATTGGTTTCAATTTCAAGTCAAATAATTGTATTCCCAATACATACATGGATGAGAAAAAAAAAAAATGTTCTCTTTAGAGTAAAATAAATTAACAAACACCTACCCTGTGGGCAAAGTCAACAAATCTTATTTTCCCCAAAATGTAAGGCATATTAGCAAACATTCCCCTTTTTTTCAAAAGAAAAAAAGAAAAAGTGCACAAGTAATGTGCAAGAACCCTATCTATAAATAGCTATTTGAACTATTAATTCACTCAAAATAATTTTTTTTTAAAATCAGACCATCAAATTTAATAATCCCATTGGCTTGAAAAAGAAATCTTCAAGCCTATACACAACCTGATTTTACCAAACATTGAAAATAATCTTTCCTACCTACCAAACTAGTGCATTCAAAATAAGTAAATTAAATTTTTTTTAAAAAACACCAAATTTAACAATTTCATTGGTCCTAACAATTTTTCTTCAAATGTACCCACACACAAACCTATTCAACAACTTCTATATATTTGTATATTAATATTATAATCTTTTTCTATATACATATTAGGTTAAAAACTTTTTAGGAAGACACAAAAATAGATTATGTAGCCTAGGACTCCTAATTAAAGAAAACCAACACCTACATTGGTACCAATAACATAAAAAAATAGTGGATGACCTTCAAAAAGTTATCCAATATATCTCCTTATATCATTTTTCACAATAACCTCCTAAATTTGTTTTTTTTATTTTTAGTAATGCATATTTATCTTTCATTATATTTGTATTCTAATATATCTATAATTATAGGTAGTTGAATAAAAACTCGGTATTTTTTATTTGCCTTCTCCTTGCTATTTAGATTTAAACAAGACCTTTAATGAAACATATTAAACCATATCAAAACTTGAAAAACAGAAAACATTGTGATCACACACCAATGCATTCGTGTAAGGCAAGAGATTTAACAATGGCAAATATAGCATGCACATTCTATTCAAACTCCACCAAGGGAGTTAAAGTAGCATTTGTTTCACAAAGTCATAAAGACATAAAATTCTTCCCACATTTGGTAGGATTTTGGGTGAAAGGCAAACAAAATAACCCCATATGACAATTTCACCTTAACAATTCCATGAGTTTTGGAATTTTCCTATTAGATTGCACTACACAACAAGGGTGCCATTAAGTTGTGATGATGCACAAACACAAATCTCAAAGGTCTTTTGTTAAAAAATCTCAAGGTTTTTATTCATGAGAGTTATTGTCTTCATCTTCAAGGTGCAAAGACTAGAGAGCAAAGACTTGGTTATTAAATTCACTGCCCAGATTGTGTTTTCTTGTCAAATTCTAAAATGCATGCAACTGCCAAAAATAACTTGTATCAAAGTTTCATCACTTGAAGAACATATTTATGCCATAACATAGAAACCTACATATATGCGCATGATGAAAAAAAAATGACATTGAAACACAAAAACATACTTAGGAAGAAACCCGTAAGGGGAAGAGCCAAAAAACACGCACAAAATTAATAAAAGAAAAGGTCAACAAATTAAAGCTAGGTGACACACTAGTAAAGGCCACTGGACCAAGCAATCAAAGGAATAATAAAACAAAGAAAACCGTAATAAAATAAGTCAAAGGCCAAAAAGACCTAATCAATGTCAGAGTTTAAAGAAAAGGAAACCAATAGGTCGAAAAAAGGCCATCTAAGTGACAAGATGAGAAAGTTTAGGAACAAGCAAGAGAAACAATACAAGTGCAACAATGCTTCACTAAGAAATATCATGTGAAGAAAACATCAAAGGAGGAACAAAATGCCACCAAAGAATGTTGGAGTCATCCACAAATATGCCATTATGACACCATTCCTTTTGGAAAGTGATCTCAAGTCATTGTTGTATGCATGGATCTTGACTTGTCACCTTATGATGACGAAAGCAACCCAAGTCACCATGCCAATTTCAATAGTTGCAATCCATGCATTCACTATAATTTTTTTACTAAAGTAACTTCCTTCAAAGAAAAAACATGATCATAGATTTGAACGTGTTGATGGCCTAGAATGAAAATGGATATCTTGTTGGATGGTTCAAAAACTCTTTTGATGTTGGATGATCTTCATCATAAGCCAAGTCTCCAAGAATGAAATCAATCCAATATGTGTCTCTAATCAAATCGACCCTCTCCACAACCTCCAAATTGTTGTCAAAAGTTAGCCAAACATGGTTTGGTACCCAACAACTTTTAAAACAATGTTTAACAATCTCAAGTGTTTCATACCCATATATTGAACACCTAATTTCAAAACCCATTTGAGCCAATTAAAGCCAATAGGTAATCATTTATGCAATATAAGCCAAGTTAATGTTGTGATCTTTCTAGGCTTAGAATGATGCCAAAGACATTAAGTAAGGTTTTGCATCATTGCTCCATCAAACCTTAATCCTTAAGTTCCTTGACAAAGGAATTTGAATCCTCCCAAGAAGGCCCTATTAGTCCTATAACTTTTCTTTGATGAATATCCAAAGAATGTCAACTCCTTTAAACCTTGGCCAACCTTCCAAATCTATTCACTAGGATCCCATGGTAGGCCAACAATAAATTCAAATTAGAATAACATCAATTCAAAAGCCTTAAATATCCATTGGTCAATTCATTTAAGTTTGTTTGCTTTAAAGTTGGTTTAAAATAATGAATTTTTCCTTCCTCACAAGGACTTTCACACAAACAAGGTTTTGTGTTGTAATACAAAAAGGTTCACAAGGGATTATAAAGATATGACCTATGTCTTTGCATACATTAAACTCCTGAACCCTAATAGAATTAACCAAATTCTTTACAACCTTATACACCCAATTAAGTCTAGTTATCTGATTCAATGGTAATGTCAAATAATGTTCACCCAATCACCTTTTATTAGATATGCAAACTCATTGTTCAAGTTCCATGGGATGGATGAGTGGAGAATTTTTCTAGCCATTATCAACATAATAGTCCTTCAAGTCTTCCGAGTCCTAATCATACCACATTATTTCCAATTTCCACAACTAACATCCCAAAAGTTACTGATGCATGAACAACTAGCCATGGCAATAGCCCTCCTTATATGGGTTGTAGCTTGCCGTAAAGGATTTGGGACAAGAAGTGGGATGAGATCATTGTCAAATATTGGTTGTTGAAACATTTCCTCCAATTAGCTCGACTCCTTTTTGGTCAACCTAAGTCTCACCTAACTCCATGCATCCATAATAAAATTCCAAAAAAATGAAAGGTTTATTTAAATTTTATAGCTCCAAATAACCGATTAATATTTGGAGGCATTGTGAAGCAAGCTTTGCCTTGTGGTTAGAACAAGTTTGCACACCTCAGTAAAAAATCTTTCCAAGACTCCTTACTTAGTAATGGACTCCAAACCATTAATTTCACAAGAAGAACTTATGCTTGGGTTTTGGGATCAATATTGCCTAACCTTCTTGAAACATTAATAATGTAATAACATTTCAACTTACCTTCACTCAAGACATGTTTACCTTACCCCCCCCCAATATGAAATTCTACATCAAACTTTTGATTTAAATGCACATGCCTAGATTAAGACTCCAACATGTTGTTATGTACCATACAGATGCAAACAAGACTTGGTTGGTTATTAAAATCCAACCAACTAATGATATTTTGCATGTAACCCAATTAATCAATTTTGATTTGAAAACTAGCATTGATTTCCCAAAATTGGTTTCAGCCAAGAGGCAAAAACCTATTTGAAAACCCAAGTATTTTACTCCTTGTCCCTATATAAGGAACCCAACATAACCCTTCTTTTTTACTCCAATCAAAATCCCTCTAACTATCAAATGCCCAAATGGTTGATGATTTCCACCAATTAATTTTTTCACCTACAATAGTACAAAACAAAAAAAAATACCCCACAAGTTCTTTCCAAATTATTAGCCAAACATTCCAAATAAAGTGTTTTCAAAATCAAATAGAAGCAATATTAGCTTTTGTTCATTCTCCATTGCCCAATCCATTGCATCCCTTGCAACGAGAATATTATTTAGTATATTTCAGTTAGTTACAAATCTAATTTGGTTAGGCTAGATGATTTGAAGTAAATGTATATACGCCTTGTTAGCAACTTGGTGACCATTTTGTAAACATTTCCCAAGAATGTTATGGGCCGCTAGTTCCCAATTAAAGACCTATTTCCAAACTTTGGAATGAGCAAAATCAAACCTTTATTAAGAAATTTTGAAAGTTGACTTACCACCAACATGGTTTCATTACAACAAAAAATATGTACGCTAAGTGATTTCATTGGATTTTGAGTGAATTCATTGGTTGTAATGAATGGGGACTAGTAAAGAAACAGTGAATTCATTGGTCTAATGAACGGGTACTAGTGAACTACACCCACATTTTGTAGTAGTGTTTTAGTTACTTCCAATAGACCCGTACTAGTTTCATTAAGAATCTATTGAAAAAATTCCATCGGTAAACCATCAAATCCAATTGCCTTGCTCGTGGAGAACGAGTTGATAACCGCTTTCATTTCTTCTAGTGTGATGTTTTTGAGTAGCTCACTTTAGTTCTTTTGACATTTAATGAGGGACTGAAATAAAACATTCTACCCTAATTGTCCTTATTGCATCATCTTTTAGATCTACGAAATACAAATTCTTGTAAAATTTTTGCACATGTTCATTAAACTCAGTTTAAGTAATAAGAATCTTAACATCAATAATTAACTTTTTAATAAATGTTTTTTTATGTCCACCTTTATGAAAATTGAAAAATGTTTTGGAGCAAGTATCCCCAAACTGAAACAAATGAATTGTTATGTTGTGTATTCCTTGATTTAGGTTTGCTTAAAAAATTTTAATGAGTTGAAATTGATATTTTGAGAGCATCTTTTGGGCATCTTCATTTGTTGGATCACCTTGTAATTGTATTTCAACAAGTGTGATACAATTTGAGTATTTATGAATGTGTTCACATTGTCGTTTCCATTGGATTTTGGATAAGACATCACCTCTAGCCACAACTTTTTGAATGGCCCTTTTTAGCCATCTAGCCCTTTCAATCACTAAAATTGGTTTGCCATCATCATTATTCCATGTATCAATGATATTCAATTTAAGAACCAAATCCTCTAGTAATTTTAAGTCAAAGACTCAAGAGTACTAAGATTTGACCCCACATGTGAAGGCCAAATCTAGAGGGATTTAAGAGAATGATTTGATACCTTTCTAAGAGATGTTAACACACCTATCTTGCCCCCATATCATTTAGCCCTATTGACACATAACACTTGTCCAATAGTGAAACAATTGACTAAGCACTAGTTTTTTCATTGTCAAATGTGATGGATTTGGTTAAAGTTATAAAACATTTGTCTAAAGTCCATGCATGTTTTAAGCCCCAACTTAGTGTCATATTGTGCCAAATGTAGCCTCTCATCTCCTCATCAAGTTGTGTCCTATTGCATTTGTTTGATGCCCATCTTCAATTGTATTGAAATCCCCAACTATAACCCACTATGTGGCATTCAAATCATGGTCTACAATGGCCTTCCACATCAAAGCCCTTTTCTGGAGGTTTGAGCTGCATATACATTAATGATCCCTACTGAATTTTCATAAGATATTTTTAATACAATGTACTGGGCCCAACCTTCCATGATAATACCATGTTGAAGAATGGCAAGGGTGAGGTTAAGGCCCACTAAGATAGCCGTTCCTACACACCAACATTGAAAATGCCCTAGTTGTAAACCTAGATTCCAAAAAACATATCCATTCTTCAATTCCATTCCCTTTTCATACTTATCACATTATGCTTCACTCAAGTGATGTTCTTGCAACAACACAATTTAAGGTGGTAATTCTAGATATTAGATCTAAGCTTTAATTTTTTTTTGCTTCCTAACACCACAACCTTTCCCCAAGTCGCATAGATTCAACGTTACCATTGTTAAAGCCTTGTCAAGGGCATTTATTAAACAATCGAACCCCTTCATTAGTAACTACTAACTTCACTTGCCTTTTCCTTTGATTAGATTCAAGTGAGAAAGAGCTACCACCAATAACTATTATTGCATCTTGATTTAATTGTATATCTACAACAACTACCACCCCCTCATTAAAAGTTATCAAAGGAGCTTCATTGTCCTACAACAAAACACCCATGACTAAATGCGAGCCATTTCTTTCATCAATGTCTTTTTTCTTGCCTTACATTTAGGTTTTTAAACCTTCCAATTAGTGAGATTAGTTGAACATAAGCTTGGGATTGCGAAGTAGTCCTCACCATTTGAGGTGGTTTGAGTTGTGATATCTTGAAGTGGAGGCAACTCTTCATTTGCCCATTTCACTAGATTTTTCCTTTTTTGAATTACTGATAGTATCAAATTTGGAGCATGTGCTTTTTGTTGAGCTACAACCTTTGTCAACACTTAATTTTGAATGGCAACTATGATGAAGTAGTGGCAGTCTTATTAATAGTTTGAGTATTGCCACTTGGGCCACCACCCTAAAGTTAGTGATTCCTTCTATTGATTTGAATATAATGATTCCTTGTATCGACTAACAAATCCTTGAATTAGTTGCTACTTAATTCTAGTATAATAGTTGACAAAACCCTGGCACCCACATTATGCATTAGCAACATCTGAGTGCCCCATTAGTTACATTCGTCAAACCACCACCCTGAAGTTGATGATTTTTTAAGTGATCTTGATTTTGTCTTGATTTTCTTGTTATATCATGTGTTTTTCCTATGCAGAAGTAGTAGGAAAAACCTACACAATCCCAATAAAAGGTGGCAAAACCTGAGCATTTGCTTCATGAACAAGCAAAATTATAACACTTTTAATATGGGTTGGCAAAACCTGAGCACCCACATGTGGCTAATCTTGTTGAATCTATTGTTTAATTAATGTTTTGCCACCATTATGATTTGAAATTGACCCCCTTCCAAATCTTGCCACCTTTTCATTCAAAGTTGGTAGTTGCGAAACATTTATGTTTGCCAATTCATGGAACGACACTTCTTGAGTTTGACAAACTCTGCAAAATGTCCAAACTTCCTACACTTTTGACATTGATTATGCAGCCCCAAGTAAATGATCTATTGAAAATATGTTGGATTAATTAGATTTTTAATATCCAAGGATGACAAACAAATGTTCCGTGGATTGTTCCTTGGGAGTTGTATGATATGATAAACTTCTATTGTCACCATGGGCCATGTTTGTTGCTTGATGTATGAATTTGGTTTTTTAACTTCAAAAACCTCCTCAATCATCCCAACAAGCAATGTCAAGTCTTCAACATTGCAAAATTAAAAATTGAGGTTAGGAAATTGAACCTTCATGGCATGTGATAACATCCGTTTTGCACCTTGAGCTGCAGTGTTGGAATGAGTCCGCCATTGTGACAAGCTAAGTGTCATCCCATTTCATTCCATCATGGATAACTTCTTGGTGGTAATGGCCTTTGCCTCTTTTGTGAATGAAATATCAAAGAATTCTTTTGTGAGCAATGTAACTAATTTATAAAAAACATGGAGATGTATTTGCATATAGTCATGTATTGCCTTGTGAAATGCTTTACACCCAATGCACCTATTGAAAACTAGTTCAAAACCCTAAATTACTTTTGTTTCCATACTTGCATGAATACATAATTATGTGTACTTGTGTTCAAGTTCCCATGTCGAATCAATTAGCGATGAACCTTGGGTATCCCCAGGTAAATCCTAGTTCTTTGTTTGTAGTTTCTTGGCTTGTTGCAAATGGTGTACCAATAGCATGATCCTTGGCTCCTTTGCGTTTGGTGAAGCTTGGTAGAGTAGTAATAAGTGACCTTGTTGCATTGTAACTTTATAGGACGGGGTGTGGATATTTTGAGAGTCGTTCCCTCTCCACTAGTTAAATTCAACATCACGATGTCCTCTATAGTCATAACCACGTAAAAAATTTTAATTTTTGAGCAAGAAAAGGGATAATGACTAAACATAGTTGCTTTAGTTTCGTCAAAATTTTGATTAGATAATTCAAGAATATAAGGACTTGGTTGTTCCATAAATTAATCGATCTTGGTAACAACAATGTAAGAAGTCATATCTTGATGCAATTGTGAAGCATTGGCAATGCAAGTGTTCCCTATCATTAATCTACATGAAGAATTGCAAGAGATCTAATCAAAAA
>Ga0209611_10005252_pt1 | contig 21784 bp, 22 predicted proteins | sample S1TSphgellanicum_3_FD_187693 | JGI IMG/M metagenome (GOLD analysis project Ga0209611, IMG submission 187693) | Host-associated microbial communities from peat moss isolated from Minnesota, USA - S1T2_Fc - Sphagnum magellanicum MG (SPAdes) (version 2) | ecosystem: Host-associated > Plants > Peat... | reverse complement strand
ACCGTATCGCCGGGTTGCACGTTCGCGCCTTCGAGTTCTTCGCCCGACGTGCCGAGCACGGAGACGCGCATCTTCGGTTCGTAGCGCAGAACCTTCACGAGGATCGGTTGGCTCGCGCTCTGATCGCGTGCCACTTCGATCGGCGGACCGTTCGGCACCGCGACCGCTTCGTGCGTGACGGGCGCCTGTGCCGGGGCGGCGCCGTTCACGCCGGGCGGAAGATCCGTGCCGCTGAGCGTCGTTTGTTCGGCGTTCGTGCCGTCGGGCGCGATGGCGGGGACCATCGGGCCGCCGACGTTCCCGTTCGCGAGATCGCCGCCGCCCGGAGGCTGCGAGCGAAGAACGCGAACGGGAACTTGCGCCTCATCGCGGTCCGTCCCGCGTTCCGCGGTGACGACGACGCGTAGATCTTGATCCGCATCGACGAGCGGTGCGGCGAGCATCGAGGTTCCGCTGTGGCTCAACAACGCTTCCGCGCGAACCGTTCCGTACTCGTCGATGAGACGTACGGTGCCGGTCTGCGCGGGCGTGTGATAGTTGACGATGATCGGCGTGCCGGCGACGACCGTTTCGGAGGCGAGTCCGAGGCCGGAAATCTTCACGTCCGACGTCTGCGCCGTGACCGCGGCCGGAGCCGGCACGTACGACACGACGTGGAGCGTGCGCTCGTCGGAGCCTAAGCGACCCTTCGCGAACAGATGGAGATCGTAACCGCCCGGCGAGGGTGCCGCCGGCATCGTCACGGTGAACGCTCCCGAACCCGCGGGCACGACGCCGCGCCGGATCTGTAAGCCGTTCTGTGCCTCGATCGTATACTCGCCGCCCGAGGCGTTTGCGAGCGCGTAGGCCACGCTGAACTCGCTACCGGCGACGACGCGTGGCGGAGCCGCGAGTGCGGCGACGCGCGGACGCGAGGCGACGATTCCGCCGATGCTGCCGAGCGCGAGCACGAACGCTGCCGCCGAGAGCGCGGCGCGCCGGATCGTATCGCGGGAGTAGCGTGAAAGCTGCGGGGCCGAATCGAGCGTGAGCTGTGCGTCTTCGGAGTGCACCTCCGCGACGACGCGCGGCGGCCGGCCGCGGCGTGGCAGGGCGATATCGATTTCGACGGCGATCGCGGAGTACGGCGGAACGACCATCGCGTTCCACGTCATCCGGTTCGGGCCGCGCCCGGCGTTCACGGCGTAGGCGAAGGCGGCGAGATGTCCCGCCGTCTCGTTTGCGACGAGAATTTCGTAGATCGCGCGGCGTTCGCGGTCCGAGCGGTCGAGGAGCCGGATGTCGCCCGCGATCTCGCCCCGGGGCATCGCGAGCACGGAGCCCGCGCGCTTGCCCGGAGCGGTCCGCCGCCGCCAGTCCATGGCAGCGGGGACGCGAAGTGGCGCGGCTCGCTCGATACGTTGGATCATCTAGCAAATCGTATCGGACGGCATCACACCGCAAATGAGCCCCGGGCGTGCGGCGCAGCACATTTTTGTGAGCTGCTACATGCGGAGCCTGGGTCGGCGGGGGCGCATCGCGACGCCGAGCTGGGCGGCGATGACGTCGACCGTCCGTTTGAGCTCGCGAGCGGCCGGGTCGAACGTGCAGCCGAGGTCGCCCGTGGTCGCCCCGCGGTACGTCACCCGCGTCGTGGAGCCGAACGACATGCTGCGCATGCAGTGTCCGGAGACCAGATTCGAGATCGGGCTAGCGGCCTGGAGCTTCGCGAACAGCCATGCCGTTTGGGGCCGCTCGAGGGTCGAGCGCGAGACCACGCCCGCCTGATCGATCTGCACGCTTCCATCGCGGTGAACGACGATCACGTAGCCGGCGGCGTTCGTGGACCCCGAGTTCTGGATCACCGCGTCTTCCGGGCTCGCACCCGGCATCGCGGCCGCGGCTGTCGGCGCGGCTACGGGCGATGGAGGCGCGGCCGAAGGGCCGGGGCTTCCCAGAGGCATCGCTTGCGACAGGACGAGGGCAACGAGCGCGGCCGTCATCCGCCCATGCGTTTCGTACGGCGGTCCCGTTCCGTGAAGTAGGCGATGATCGCATCGCGCTTGTCGCCCTGGAGCGCGACGATGCCGTCCTTCACGGTCCCGCCCGTGCCGCAGCGCTTCTTCAGGTCGCCCGCGACGCTCTGAAGTTCGCCGCTCGCAAGCCCGTAGACGAGCGTGACCGACCCGCCGCGGCGCCGTTCGCAGCCGACGCGGATGAACCCATCGTCGGGTATGGTCGCGGCCGGCTTGCCTCCCGAGGGCTTCTTCGGTCGCAAGGATGAGATCGAAGGAAGCGGGAGCGACCCATCCGTCGAGTACACGAGTCGTCGATCGTCGTTCGGCATGAGCGTCGGGTTCGGCGCCGCGGGCGCCGCGTCCCTAAGCGGCTTTGCGCTCCGCGAAGTTGACGAAGACGTTCACGATGAAGAGCAGCAAAGTCGCGTCGTCGATGACGCCGAGCACCGGCACGTCGCTCAAGAGATCGAACGGCGAGAGCACGAGTGCCGCGAGCAGAACGACCCCGATCTTGGACCAGAGTGGGACGCGCGCGTCGCGCATGAGCGGAAAGAGGCGTGGGATCTTGGCCACGACGGCGGAGATCATGCTGAGGAACTTCACGACACCCTCGTACCCGTCTTATGCCAAAGTGTTGCGGGCCGACCCGCGGCGAATGGGGACACGTGAACGATTACGACGTCTTCGAACTTGGCGACCTTCCGTTACAGAGCGGCGACGTGCTACGAGACGCGAAACTTGCGTACAAGGCGCACGGAACGCTCGACGAGCAACGCGCCAACGTCGTCGTATTCTTAACGGCGTACGGTGGGACGCATCGCGATAATGCGTGGCTGATCGGGCCTGGGTTGCCGCTCGATCCGGAGCGATACTTCATCGTGTGCGCTAACCTCTTCGGCGGCGGACTCTCGTCGTCGCCGAGCAACACGAGCGGCGCGCAGCATGGCCACGCATTCCCGCATCTCACCGTGTACGATAACGTCGAGGCGCAGCGGCGCCTCGTGCTCGATCACTTCGGCGCGCGAGAGATCGCGCTCGTACTCGGGTTCTCGATGGGCGCGCAGCAGACGTTCCATTGGGCCGCCCGCGATCCGTCGCTCGTGAAGCGCATCGCGCCCATCTGCGGATCGGCACGCACGGCAGACCACAACATCGTTTTTCTCGACGGCATCCGCGCCGTGCTCGAACTCGATCCCGCGTTTGCCGGGGGCGCATACGGCGACGCACCTCCGCTTGCGGGCCAACGCGCGGTCGGCCGAACGTGGGCAGCGTGGGGCCAATCGCAAACGTTCTACCGCGAGGAACGTTGGCGCCGTCTCGGATTCGATTCGCGCGACGCGTTCGTCGAAGCCGCATACGTCGAATCGTTTGCGAGCGCGGATGCGAACGATCTGCTCGCGATGCTCTGGACGTGGCGTCACGCCGACGTCGGTGCGCACGCACTCTACGGTGGCGACACGCAACGGGCGCTCGCGGCGATCACCGCGAACGCGATCGTGATGCCGAGCGCGACCGATACCTATTTCCCGCCGGAAGATTCGGCGCTCGAAGTCGCGGCGATGCCGAACGCAACGCTCGCAACGATTCCGAGCGGCAACGGCCATCAGGCCGGCGCGAACATCGATCCCGACGACGACGCATTCGTCATCGCGCGGTTGCGCGAACTACTTTCGCTCGCGTAGCCACGTCGCAATCAAACGTCGCGCGATCGTGTCGGCGTAGGGCGTTCGTTCCGAGAGCGCGCGTTGCAGTTCGATGCCCTCGTCGTAGGTGAACCAGCGGACGTCTTCGAGTTCGTCACCGCGGACGATCTCGGTCGTCGTCGCGTCCGCGACGAAGCCGAGCATCAGGGAACGCGGAAACGGCCACGGCTCCGATCCGAAATACGTCACGCGCCCGGTGCGGATTCCAGCTTCTTCGAACACCTCGCGCGCGACCGTCTCTTCGACGGTCTCGCCCGGCTCGACGAAGCCTGCGAGCGTCGAATACAGGCCCTCGGGCCACGTCGGTTGGCGGCCGAGCAGCATCCGCTCGCCGTCGCTCACGAGCATGATCGCCGATGGATCGAGGCGCGGCCAATGCCGGTGCGGCTCCGCGTTCGCGCAGATCTTGATGCGGCCGGGTTCGTCCCACGCGAGTTCGAGGCCGCACTGCGCGCAGAAGCGCGTCGCCTCCGACCAGCGCGCGAGGGCCAGTGCGCGAACGAGCGCGCGCCGGACCGCGCCCTCGGCGCGCCCGAGTTCGAACATCGGATCGATGAAGCGCAGCGGTGCGTCCGCGTCCTCGGCGAGTTGCGCGAGGCCGTCTTGCGATGCATCGAGCTGCACGAAGCCCGCGGGGCCTCCCGTTTCGGCATCGAGCGCGATCGGCTGTTGGGGTCGCTCGAACGCTTCGGGCGCCACGAGATGGGGAACGCGGCCACGCGCGTCGACCAGCACCCGGTTCCCCCAGAGTACGAGCAGTCCCGAATCCGCCCGAGCGCCCGTCACGATCGTCATACGGGTCGCCCGTTCGCGACCCATCGGCGCTCACCCGGCTCGACCCAGCGACGGGGGCATCTGCCGTGCGTCCTCAGAAAACAAAACTCCTCACGTCAAGGAGAACCCCGAATATGGCTTCGCTCACTATCAACGGCGTCCACCACGAGTTGGACGTCTCGCCGGACATGCCCATTCTCTGGGCGGTCCGCGACGTGGTCGGTCTCACGGGTACGAAGTTCGGCTGCGGCGTCGCCGCGTGCGGCGCGTGCACGGTCCATCTCGACGGCACGGCGATTCGCTCGTGCGTCACGCCGGTTTCGGCGGCGGAAGGCAAACACATCACGACGATCGAGGGCCTCGCGCCCGCAGGCAAAGAGCATCCGCTGCAGGCCGCGTGGGTCGCGGATCAAGTACCGCAGTGCGGCTACTGTCAATCGGGGCAGATCATGTCCGCCGCCGCGCTCATCAAGAAAACGCCGAATCCGAGCGACAAAGAAATCGAAGAAGCGATGAGCGGAAATATTTGCCGCTGCGGTTGCTACGAGCGCATCAATAGTGCGATTCGTCGCGCGGCGCACGAAGTGGCGAACGCATGAGCGGCACGTTGAATCGGAGTCGCTTCCTCGCACGAGCCGGCAGCGTCGGCGCCGGCTTATGTATCGCGCTTTCGTTGCCGCTCGGCACGAAGGCCGCCGATCTCGTCGCGGCAGCCGGCGAGGCGCCGGGCACGGTGTTCGCGCCGAACGCGTGGCTTCGCGTCGCGCCGGACGACACCGTGACCGTGATGGTCTCGAAGTCGGAAATGGGCCAAGGCATCGCGACGGGCTTCTGCACGATCGTCGCCGACGAACTCGATGCGTCGTTTGCGAACGTGCGCTATGCGTTCGCGCCCGCCGCGCCGGCGTATATCGATGCGTTCTTCGGCGATCAGACGACCGGGGGAAGCACGAGTACGCCCGACTCGTGGTTGCCGCTTCGCCAAGCCGCTGCGACCGCACGCGCGATGCTGATCTCCGCCGCCGCGAAACAGTGGGGCGTCGACCCGGCGGCCTGCACGGCTGCGAACGGCGTCGTCTCGTACGCACCCACGTCGAAGACCGCGACGTACGGTAGTCTCGCGACGGCCGCGAGCCAAGTCGACGTTCCGAAGGACGTCCCGCTCAAGACGCCCGACAAATTCACGCTGATCGGAAAGCACGTCGCGCGCGTCGACACGCCGCTCAAAGTAAACGGCAAAGCGAAGTACGGCATCGATACCGTGGTGCCCGGCATGATGTATGCGAGCGTCGTGCGTCCGCCGGTGTTCGGCGGATCGGTCGCGCGTTTCGATGCGAGCAAAGCGAAGGCGATCAACGGTGTCGTCGACGTTTTCGCGATCTCGTCGGGCGTCGCGATCGTGGCGACGAACACGTGGGCCTCGCGTCAAGGTCACGACGCGGTACACGTGGCGTGGAACGACGGGCCGAACGCGCATCTCAATACGAAGACGTTGTTCGAACAAGCGCACGCGCTCGTTCCCACGGCGAAGGTCGCGAAGAAAGTCGGCGACGTGACGGCCGTTCACGGCAAGACGATCGCATCGGTATTCGAAGGTCCGTTCCTCGCGCACGCGCCGATGGAGCCGATGAACGCGACCGCCGACGTGCGACCGGATAGCGTCGAGGTCTGGGCACCGACGCAGGTGCAGACGCGCTCGCAGCAGACCGCGATGGCGATCACGGGGCTACCCGCGGATAAAGTGACGGTTCACACGACGTTCCTTGGCGGCGGCTTCGGGCGGCGGCTCGACGCGGACTACGTTGGCGACGCGGTCGAGATCTCGAAGAAGATCGGCAAGCCCGTCAAGGTGACGTGGCCGCGCGAGCAAGATATCCAACACGACTTCTACCGTCCGATGAGCGTCAACGCGCTGAGCGGAACGATCGATGCGAGCGGCAACCTCGTGGCGCTCTCTCATACGGTCGTCGCGGACTCCGTCGCGAAGCGCTGGGCACCGCCGCTCTTCAAAGACGGTATCGATCCGCTCGCCCTCGACGGCGCGTGGAACACGCCGTACGACGTTCCGAACGTCGACTTCCGCTACGCCGATCAGAGTAGCGGTGTTCCCGTCGGGTTCATGCGCGCGCCGGCCGCGAACTTCAACGCGTTCGCGACCGAAGTGTTCATGGACGAACTCGCGCACGCAGCGAACGCGGATCCCGTTGCATTCCGGCTCGCGCTGATGTCGAAGGCACCTCGTGCGGCGGCGGTCTTGAAGGCCGCGGCGCATGCGGCGGGTTGGGGCAAGAAGATGCCGGCGGGTCAGGCCCAGGGCGTCGCGTTCTGTAGCTGGGGCGGCAGCTTCGGCGCGCTCGTGGCGGACGTGTCGCTCGACGGCAAGGACGTCGTCGTGCATCGTACGGTGATGGCGGTCGATTGCGGAACGGTCATCAATCCCGACATCGTTCGCATGCAGGTTCAGGGTGCCGTGAACTACGGGCTCGCGATGGCGCGTTCGGCGAAGATCACGCTCGCGAACGGCCGCGTGTCGCAGAGCAACTTCTACGATTACACCGTGCTTCGCAATTCGGACGCACCGACGACGCACGTGATCGTGATGGAGAGCACAGAAAAGCCGACGGGTATCGGCGAACTCGGCACGCCGCCGATCGCGCCCGCTATCGCGAACGCGATTTTCAAGCTCAACGGGAAGCGCATTCACTCGTTGCCATTTAGTGATGCGTTAGCCTAGCCTCCGCTTTTTTTCTTGGCAGAGGTTTAAGCGGCGATTCGATGGGGCAGACGGTTGGGGCACACCAGTTACAAGGAGATGAACCTGTGGGCCTCAAGGAAGAAATCGTCAAGACCATCGACAACGTGAAGGACGCTATCAACGAAGCGGGTCATCGCGGCGCTGCGGAAGCGGAGCAGGCGAAGCGCGATGTCGCGGGCGACGAACTGACGCCTGCCGAGAATCTCGCATCGATGGCAAACCAGGCGAAGCACTCCGTTGCCGCCGAGGTCGACGCCGCGAAGCAAGAGGTCCGCAGCAACACGTAAGAGTCGAGGGGTTCGGATCTCCGGCCGTCCCGTCGATCGACTCGACACAGGGGGTCCCACGAAAGTGGGGCTCCCTTCTCTTTTCGCGAAGAGCGGTCGATGCTCGCAACGTCAACTTCGGTCTCGCCCCGCCGCCGCGAACTCGACTTCCAGCTCTTCGACGTGCTGGAAATCGAGAAGCTGTTATCGACTCCGCACTTCTCCGAGCACGATCGTGCGACGCTCGATGCGATTCTCGACGCGGCCTACGACATCGCGGGCGATTACTTCGCCCCGTTCGCGGCCGAACTCGACGCGTTCGAGTATCGCCTCGAGGATGGGAAGATCGCGACGCCGGAGCGGCTCAAAGCTGCGGTCAACGCGTTCATCGAAGCGGGCTTTATGGGCGCGTCGTTCCTCGCGGAACACGGCGGCCTGCAATTGCCCTCGACGCTCTCGTCGGCGGCCGGTCTCGTGTTCGGTGCCTCGAACGGTTCGGCGAACTCGTACGCGTTTCTCACGATGGGCGCCGCCCATCTTCTCGCGGCCTTCGGCGACGAAGAGCAACGCGAGCGCTGGATGAAGCCGATGATCGAAGGCCGCTTCTTCGGCACGATGGCGCTGAGCGAAGCGCAGGCGGGCTCCGCGCTCGCGGAAGTGCAGACGAAGGCGGTCCCCGCGGCCGACGGCACGTATCGCCTCACGGGCAACAAGATGTGGATCTCGGCGGCCGATCACGACCTTTCCGAGAACATCGTGAACCTCGTGCTCGCGAAGCTGCCGGACGCGCCGCCCGGCGTGAAGGGTATCTCGCTCTTCATCGTTCCGAAGTTTTTGCTCGACGCCGACGGCAAGATCGGCGAGCGCAACGACGTGAAGGTCACGGGCCTCAATCACAAGCTCGGGCAACGCGGCGTCGTGAACACCGTGTTGACGTTCGGCGAAACGGGCGAGTGCGTGGGTTATCTCGTCGGCAAGCCGCACGACGGCATGCGCCAGATGTTCCACATGATGAACGAAGCACGCATCGCCGTGGGAGCCGGCGCCGCGTCGCTCAGTTTAGCGGCGTACGAATATTCGCTGCAATATGCGAAGGATCGGCCTCAGGGCCGTTTGCCGAGCGATAAGAATCCGCTCTCGCCGCAAGTCGCGATCGTCGAACATCCCGACGTGAAACGCATGCTGATCGAGCAGAAGGCGATTGCCGAGGGCGGCCTCGCGCTCGTGTTGTACTGCGCGAACCTCATCGACATCGCGACCGCATCGACGGACGAAACGGAGCGTCGCAACGCGGAGTTACTCGTGGACGTTCTCACGCCGGTTGCGAAGACGTGGCCTTCGGAGCGCGGTATCCAATCGACGTCGCTCGCGATTCAGGTGCTCGGTGGCTACGGCTATTCGCCGGAGTATCCGGTCGAGCGGCACTTCCGCGACCAACGCCTCAATCCGATACACGAAGGCACGACGGGCATTCAAGGCCTCGATCTGCTCGGGCGTAAGGTGCGCATGGCCGACGGAGCGGGCATCGGGCTCTTGATCGCCGCGATCCATGCCGACCTCGAAGCCGCACGCGCATATCCGAAGCTTGCCGAAGAGGTCGACCGTCTCACCGAGATGACGTCGCTCTTGCCGCAGGTCACGCGCACGCTCTTGCAGGCGCAGATCGACCTCGGCCCCGATCGCGCGCTCGCCGAGGCAACGGCGTATCTCGATGCGTTCGGAACCGTCGTCGTCGCATGGCGCTGGCTCGTGATGGCGACGCGCGCGCTCGCTGCGTCGGGCGACGCGCCCGACGATTTCTACGCCGGTAAGCTCGCCGCGTGCCGTTACTTCTACCGCTACGAACTTCGGAAAGCGAAAGCATCGCTCGATCATCTCGCGCTGCTCGACGATTCGATCGCGAACGTTCGCACCGAGATGCTCTAAGAAAGTTTGTCGTCGTGAAAAAAATTGTGGGACGCTCCGCGATGCTGGTGCTCCTCGCGTTGGCGATTGGGACGATTGCCGTTGCCGCTACGACCCCCTCGCACGTGCGCGGGACGGTCTCGTCCGTTTCCAAGACGTCGTTCACGGTGACGACGAGCGCCGGGCCCGTCGTCGTCGCGCTCTCGCCGAAGACCGGCTTCGCCGGCGCGGTTCCCGCGAGCGTCGACGACATCAAGACCGGTACGTTTATCGGTACGGCGAACGTTGCGACGAGCGGTACGGCGCGCGCGCTCGAGGTCGTCGTATTCCCCGAGTCGATGCGCGGCACGGGTGAAGGCGACTATCCATGGGACCTCACGCCGGCTGCCGGACACTCGTCGATGACGAACGGCACGGTAAAGCCGCACGCCGGCTCGTCGATGACGAATGCGACCGTCAGGCACGTATCGTCGAACGGCGTTCGCACGGTCGAAGTGGCGTATAAGGGTGGGACGAAAACGATCGCGATCCCGGCGAACGTTCCGATCGTCCGGGTCGAGCCGGGAACGGCGAAGCTCCTTGCGACCGGTGCGCGCGTCTTCGTCATCGCGATTCCGCACGATGGTGCGCTCGGTGCTGCGTTCGTCGTCGTCGGAGAGCACGGGACCGTTCCTCCGATGTAACCGTCACCCGTGCCGGTCGATTACCTGAGGCGGAGGTGCGCGTAGCTCGCGGGTTCGCTCGCGAGAAACTCGGCGAGCGACTGTGGGCGGCGACCGAGGATGTCGGAGACGTCATTCGAGACGGTTGAGAGATCGCCATTTGCGATCGCGAGGTACGACGTGACCCAACCTTCGACTTCGAACGCGGGCGCGCCGTAACCGGCGCGCGATGCGTACGCTTCCTCAAGCGTTTCGTTGCGATAGACGATCGTACGCCCCGTGACCGCGGTGAGAGCGTCGGCAGCTTGCGAGAGTGAGAACGCTTCGGGACCCGTGAGACGATACGTCCGTCCGTCGTGCGTGCCGCCGGTGAGTACCGCGGCGGCAACGTCGGCGATATCTTCGCGAGCGACGCACGCCACGACACCTCCGCCTGCCGGCCCGGCAATCACGCCCTCGGGAGACGTCATCAGCGGAATGAAATCGAGATACAGGCTATCTTGGAGAAACGTGAACGCGACGCCCTTCGCGCGGACGTACGCTTCGGTCGCCCAATGATCGCGAGCCAGCGTGAACGTCGCATCCGGGGCCGCGTTGAGGAACGACACGTACACGATACGCTTCACGCCGGCTGCGAGCGCTGCGTCGACGGCGCTCGTGTGCTCCGCAACGCGTCCCGCGGATTCGCGTCCGGAAACCAAGAACAGGGTCTCCGCGCCGCGCAACGCAGCGGTCATACCTCGCACGTCGGCGTATCCGTCGGCGACCGCGACGTCCGCGTTCGGCAACTGCGGCGCGCGTGCGGCGTCGCGCACGATCAGTCGCTGCGCCACGCCGAGCGCCGCGAGCTTCGCGGCGACGCGTCCGCCGAGCGCGCCCGTGGATCCCGTGACGGCAATCGGCGCTCCCACTCAGTCGTCCTCGCGACGTTCGCCGTGTTCGTCCTCGGTGCCGTCGGATTTCGTCGTCGCCGGCTTCGCATCGAGATCGATCGTCGGCACGCCCATCTCCTTGAGCTCGACTTGAAGGGGCGCCACTCGATCGCGCATGAACGCGGCGTGCGCCGCGAGCGCCGTGTCGACCTCACCACGGACCGCGGCGCTTTCCCGCATCTGTTCGGCGGTCGGGCCGAGCGTGCTCGAGACGCCGAGCAGCGACTGCACGCGCTCGCGTAAGAGATCCTCGAGAAAGTCGTTGTCCTGGCCGTTGAGCGGATGCGAACTGAACGCGGCGGATTCGCGCGCCGCTTCGTCGCGGACGGCTCCGGCGCGTGCCGCGAGTGCGCTCGCGTCGGTTTTCTTCGCGAGGGTGGCGAGGCGATCCGGGATCTGCAACTGGAGATTGTCGAGTTCGTTTAGCGCGACGTCGATGCGCGAGAGCGTCGTATAGAGTTCCGTTTCGTATTTCACGTGAGCGATGCGTTCGCTTTGGGTTTGCACGGCCCGAGGGTCCGGCGCGACCGTGAGCGGCTGTTCGTACGATTTTCCGTCGACGACGAGACGCACCCGATAGATCCCGGGGAGCAGTGCGGGTCCGCCAAAATCCGTTCCCCGATTCCACTTCGGCGCGCGATACCACGGAACGGGAGGTTCGCCCGTGAGATCCCACGTGACACGATTGAAGCCGGCATTCCCGCTCACCGTAGGCGTATCGTCGTCGCCTCCGTCGTCAGGATCGTTCGTGTTATCGAGGCGCCGGACCAGCCGTCCGGTTGCGTCGAAGATTTCGATTGCGGGCGGTTTCGTTGCCGCCTTCGCGAGTTGGAACGTGAACAGCGCCGGCCCCGGCGGATTCTCGCCCGATGCGCGCGGGTTGAACGTCGGCGTGTCGAGTTCGTATTGGTACGCGACGGCGGGTCGTAAGAGCGCCGTCGCAGCCACGGGCCCGCTCTTGGCGTGCTCGAGCGCGACGAGCGCATCGTCGAGTATCCACGTCCCGCGACCGTGCGTTCCCGCGAGGAGATCGCGCCCGTTCGAGGCGACGCGAAGATCGCGCACGGAAACGGGCGGAAGATTCTGTTGCAGGCTGCGCCACGACGTTCCGCCGTCTCCGCTCCACCAAACGCTATTCTCGAGTCCGAGAAAAAGAACGCTCGAATCGTGCGGATCTTCGGATACGGATCGCGCGAATTGATTCGCTGGTAAACCGTTCGTGACGGCCTTCCACGTGTTGCCGTAGTCGTGCGTCGCGTAGACGTGCGGTGCGTCGTCGCCCACGAAGTGACGATCGAGGACGGCGTAGGCGGTACCCGGATCGTGATGGGATGCCTCAAGGGTCGGCACGCGCGCGTCCATGTCGGCATCCGGCATCGTGACGTCGCGCCAGTGCGCGCCGCCGTCGCGCGTGAGCGAGATCTTGCCGTCGTCCGTGCTCACCCAGATCTCGCCCGGCGCGACCGGCGATGGGACGATGTCGAGGATCGTGTCGTACGTTTCCGCACCGGTGACGTCGAGCCGCAGCGGCGTACCCGAGAGGATTTGGCGCGCGCGAATGTTCCGCGTGAGGTCGGGCGACGCGACGGTCCAATGCACGCCGCGATCGATCGTTTTGAAGAGAACGTTGCCGCCGTAGTACGCGATGCGGCCGTCGAACGGCGAGAACGCGAGCGGCGCTTCCCAATTGAATCGGTACGCGAGCCGGGAGGGCGCGACGACGTTTTGGTTGCGAAGATACGGCGACACATCGACCTGCAATCGCGTCGACCGATTGTAGCGTATCAACTCGCCGCCGTTGTCGCCGCCGCCGTACGAGCCCCAAATCCAATCGGGGTCGGTCGGATCGGGAATCGTCCAGTTTCCGTCGCCGCCGCCGACGCGATCCCAATCCTTGCCGATGATGCCCGCGCTGCTGCGCCCGTTCGACGGTCCGCACCACGAGCCGTTGTCTTGCAGACCCTCGCACACCGAATACGGCGTGCGCCGATCGCTCGCGACGCGATAGACCTGTTCGATCGGAACGGTGTTGTGCCACTCCCACGTCGCGCCGTTGTCGTTCGAGATTCCCGGGCCGCCGTCGTTGCCTTCGAGCACGCGGCGTCCGTCGTTCGAGAACCAGATGACGTGATGGTCGCCGTGCAATCCCTTGCCGCTCAACTGCCACGTCTGACCGCCGTTCTTGCTTTCGGCGAGGCGCACGGACGTGGCGAAGAGATGGTTCTCGTCGTGCGGATCCACGAACACGCGCGTATAGTAGAACGGCCGCTCGTCGATCAACGTATTGGTCGAGATCATCTTCCAATGGTCGCCGCCGTCGTCCGACCGCCAGAGTAATCCCGACGCCGACTCCACGAGCGCGTACACGCGTTTCGAATCGCTCGGAGCGATCGCGACGCCGATGCGGCCGGTCGGCCCCTCCGCAAAGCCGTTGCCCTCGATCCGTTTCCACGTGATTCCGCCGTCCGTCGACTTGTAGAGGCCGTCGCGTTCGCCGCCGCTGTTGAGATGCCACGACGAGCGATGGAACTGCCACATCGCTGCGAAGAGCACGTTCGGTTCCTTCGCGCTGCGATCGAGATCGGCGCCGCCGCTATCCGCTCCGAGGAAGAGCGTCTGCTGCCACGTCTTGCCGCCGTCCGCGGTGCGGTAGATCCCGCGGTCCGTGGAGTCCGCGTGCGGACTGCCGAGCGCGGCGATGACGGCGACGTTCGGATCGCGTGGGTCGAGCGAAATTTTCGAGATCGCATAGGATCGTTCGAGCCCGAGATGCGTCCACGTTTTGCCGCCGTCTTTCGAACGATACATGCCGTCGCCGTACGACGTATCGTTGCGTGGATTCGATTCGCCGGTTCCGACCCACACGTCGTTCGCATCCGCGGGCGAGATTGCAATCGCTCCGATCGCGCCGACATCTTGCTTGTCGAAGACGGGCTTCCAGGTCGTCGCCGCGTTCGTGCTGCGCCAAACGCCGCCACCCGCGGCACCGATGTAAATGAGCGCCGGGTCGCGATCCGAACCTGCGATTGCCGCAAGCCTGCCGCCGCCGATCGCCGGCCCGATGTTACGCCACGCGAGCGCATCCATCGGCCCGGGCGTCGGTGATGGCGAGGCGGAGGCCGACGGGCTCGCCGATGGCGAGGGCGACGACGCACGTGCCGGACGCTCGTTCGCCGACGCCGCACCGCGGTGCGACGCGATGAGAACGCAGATGAGGAGCGCGGTGTATGAAAGGAAGCGCGTCATACGTTGCCCTTCGCGCACGGGAGGTACGAATCGTTCTGGGACTTCGCGTGCGCCCTAACCGAAAAGCGCGGCGTAGTGAGGCTTCACGTGCTCGTACGCCGCGGCGCGATCGAGGTGGACCGCATCGACGACCCACGCTTCGAGTGCGTCGATATGCGTATGCCATCCGGCCCCAAGACCGATCGTCTGCTCGCCGGGCCGAACGTATCGATGCGTCAGAACGAGCGTCGTCCCGCCGTTCTCCGCGAGCGTGAGTTCGAAGGTCACGAGCGATTCGTCGAAACCTTCGCGCCACGTGAGGACGAGCCGACGGTTCGTCTCGATCTCGACGATCGTTCCGTTCATCCGATCCTCGGCGTTGAAATGCAAGACGTAGCGGCCGCCGACGAACGGTTCGATCGTCGCGAGTTCGCCGAACCATGCGGCAACGTCGTCCGGCGTCGTGATCGCACGCCAGACACGCTCGGGCGACGCGGCGAGCGTGCGTTCGAACCGAATCGAATCCTCGTCGATGCGCCGCGCAAAATGATGATCGCGTTCGCGTTCGTCCCTCACGGGTTGTCCTCCAGGTGACGTTCGAGTGCGCCGAGCCGATCGGTCCAGAAGCGCCGATGGCGAGCGATCCAACTCTCGACCTTCTCGAGCGCTTGCGGTTCGAGTCGGTAGTGCCGTTCTTGGGCGCTCGCACGCGTTTTCACGATGCCCGACTCCCGTAGCACGCGCAAGTGACGGGAAACGGTCGGGCGGGCCGAGTCGAAACGCGCGGCGAGTTCGCCCGCCGTCAATTCCCCGCGGCGTGCGAGCAGTTCGATGATGTGCCGCCGCGTCGGGTCCGCGAGTGCGCCGAAGACATCCATGCCTGTATGTAGCATATTAGCTACATATAGGCAAGTGCGCGTTCGCAAAGTGAGGAGACGGGGCGTGTGGGTACGTACGGGTAACGACGCGGGTGGCGGACCAATCGTTTGGGTGAGGCAAGAGCATGAAGATCGGCATTATCGGCACGGGTAACATCGGTGGGGCGCTGGCACGGCGCTTTCGTCAACTCGGTCACGAAGTTTCCGTCGCGAATTCGCGCGGTCCGGAATCGCTCGCGGAGCTCGCGAGAGAGACGGGCGCGCATGCCGTTACGGTCGAGCAGGCCGCGCGCGGCAAGGACGTCGTCGTCGTTACGATTCCGGAGAAGAACGTCACGGCGCTCCCGCCCGAACTCTTCGCGGGCGTTCCGGCCGAAGTCGTCGTGGTGGATACGGGAAACTACTATCCGCAGCAGCGCGACGGCCGGATCGCCGGTATCGAAGATGGCGCGACGGAGAGCCGCTGGGTTGCGACGACCCTCGGACGGCCGGTGGTCAAAGCGTTCAACAACATCCAGGCCTTGCACTTGCTGGAGCACGGCCATCCCGCAGGCAGCGATCAACGCATCGCGCTCCCGGTTGCCGGCGACGATCGGGCGGCGAAGGCGACGGTGATGCGACTCGTCGACGAACTCGGTTTCGATCCGGTCGACGCGGGCTCGATCGACGAGTCGTGGCGCCAGCAGCCGGGCACGCCCGTCTACGGGACCGACCTCGATGCCGACGGCGTCCGCGCGGCGCTCGCCGAGGCCGTCCAAGAACGGAAACCGGAGTGGCGCGCCCCGTAGCACGAGTTTCCCCGTGGTGGTACCGCCATCGCGGCCTTCTTATCGCCGCCGTGTACGCGGCTGGTTTCCTACTTGGGAATATTTCGTTCGACAATCGATCGACGAATGCGGTGAGTTCCGCGTGGGGCAATAATTTCGCCGGTGGAAAGGGCGGATACATCATGCTCTGGATCGCCGTCGGGAGCGCGCTCGTCGCATGGATTCTGCGCGCGTCCGGGACGGCGTATCTCAATCGCGAGGTGGTCTTCGCATCCGACGTGCAGAGCGATCGTTTGATCGTGGCCGGCCCGTTTCGCTTCGTTCGTAATCCGCTCTATCTCGGCAACGTATTCCTCGCGATCGCGATCGCGATTCTCGCGCCGCCCGTCGGGTTCGCGATCATCGTGATCGGAAATGTCGTCGTCGCGGCGCTCTTAGCCAGTGAAGAATCGAAGCAAATGGCGGCGCGATACGGCTCGACCTACGCGGCTTTCCGCGCGGCCGTTCCGGCGTTCGTGCCGCGCCTCACGGCTGCATCCGTTCCCGGCAGCGCGACGGTTCGACCGCTCTGGAGAGAGGCGCTCGTGGGGGAAGCATTCTGTCTGATGCTTGGTATTGCAATCGTCCCTCTCGCGCTCTTTCGAGCGGCCGGAGCGACGGCATTTTGGGCCATTTGTATCCCGACGTTTATCGTTTTTTCTGTGTGGGGTTGGTGGGCCGGGCGGGCGCGGTCGCCGCGCGCTTAGCGCGGCTTGTGATTGAGAAACGAACGGTCGCCGATCCATTGTGCCGGCGGAATGCGCCAGTAGCGCGCGAGCACGTTGAGTTGGCTCGCATACGTCGAGCGGATCTCGCCGAATTCTTTCCACGCCTGCTCGCGTTCGCGTAAGGGAATCTCAGCGCGCTCGAGGCGCTCGTACGCTCGATCGAATTCGCCACGGTCGATCCCGACCATCGTGTCTTCGGCGAGTCGGAAATAACGCGCGAAGTCGTCGACGAAGTGACGGCCGAGCCGATTGACGATCGTCGCCTCGCCTCTCCTCTTGATGTCGAGCGTCGTGATCGCGAGCGTCGAGGCGTCGAGGATCGTACCGATCGCCGCGATCCACGAAATCTCGTCGTGCGTCGAGCGAAAGTACACGAGGATCGGATAGGCGAGGTGCGTTTCGAGGACTTGTGCGATCCAGTTTTGCGATTCTCGTAACGTCGCGATCAAGCCATCGATATTGTCGAGTTCCGCGAACGTTTCCAGCAAGTGCACGCCCGAGGGCGGCAGTCCAGCGCGATTGCTGAACATCACAACGAACGATTCGCGTTGCTGATATGCGCCGAAGATCGCAAACAGGAACGCGGTAATGATCGCGAACGCGCCAAGGCCCGAAGCGCCGGCGCAGATCGAAAGAAAGCGAGCCGTCGCGCCCACCGGCGTGATATCGCCGTAGCCGACCGTCAGGAGGGACGTGCCCGCAAAGTAGATCGCTCCGCCGAATCCCGGCATCGGTCGGATCTGGTTGCGAAGCGCGTAGAACATGAGGCCGTACCCGACGATCAGCACTGCGATCCAGAAGATGAGGAGTGCGACGAGCATGAAGGGCCCGAAGGCGCCGAGGAAGTCCTCGCGGCTCTCGAACCTGATGAAGCGATCGGATATCCGACCCCACGTAAGCCAGAACCATCGGCTCAAGAACGCGCTCGGGCGCCAGCGCCGGCCGGTGGGCCGCGGCACGAGCACCGTTTGGAAGATATCGAGCAGCGTTAGCGCGACGAGGACTACGCCGAGAAAGAACCAGACGAACGGCATCGTCCGGTACGACACAGCCGAGGCGCGGGTGTTTGCCGGGTCAGTCGGTGCGGAGTTAGCGGTGAAGTGCGGGGAGCGTGCGCACGCGGGACTGCCCGCTGGTGGCCGGCACGATCTGGAACGCCGTGAGGTTACGGTTCTCGTCGGTGACGTAGACGACGCCGCGCGCGATCATCGGGCTCTCCCAGTGCACGCCGCCGATCGTCGCGCTGCCGAGCGTCGCGCCCGTCATCGCGTTGAGTGCGACGAGTTCGTTGCTGGCCGCAACGTAGACCACGCCGGCGCGGACGACCGCGGACGTGCCCTCGCCACCGAGCGAGAGGTTCGCCTTCCAGATCTGGGTGAGTTGGCTTACGCCACCGATGGTCGATAGCGCATATGCGTACATTCCGTCCGGAAGTCCGACGTAGACGTAAACCGCACCGCTCGAGGTCTGATAGACGGCGGGTGCGCTATATACTTTCGCATCGAGCGTGATGATCTGCAGCGGGGTCGAGCCCGTCAGGCTCGCGCGGTTGACGAGGCGCAGCAAGTCGTCCTTGCCGCCCTGCACCGCCATCAGCGGCGTGTTGCTCGTCGGTTGACGCGGAATCAGTGCGGGCGACGTGCTGCCGAGATCGAGATCTTCTTGCTGAAGCTGCAGGGCATTGCTCGGCGCGTAGTAGCCGATGAGCGACGACATATCGGGTTTCAGTTCGAGCATCGAATCGCCGTAGTCGCCGCTCGAGGGATCGTAATAGCCGTTACCCGTCGACGCAAACACGGCACCGTTCATTTGCGAATCCGGATCCACGACCGGCCCCGCGCGCGACCACAAGCCGGAATCGCTTTGCGTGCAGGTATGGGGATCGATCAACGTCGTCTGCGCCGCGCAAAGTGAATTGAACACGTGGAGCGCTCCGGTCGACGTGCTGATCGCGACGACGTGGCCGACGTACGGCGGAGCGTCACCGTTGTACCCCGACGTCTGGGCATACACGTATCCGTTTGCAACGTTGAGCGGCGAGGAGTCTTTCTCGGTCGCGGTTGCGAGCGTGATCGTCACCGGGAAGCCATGTGACGTATCCTCGGCACCCGTCATCGGATTGAGGCGATGGATTTTCCCGTCGACGCCACCGGCGTAGAGGATGTTGGCACTCGTATCGTAGGCAGGCTCGGATGTCGTCGGCCCGTTGCCGGACGTCGTAAACGTCCAAACCTTCTGACCCGTCGAGGCGAGGATCCCGTACGTCGATCCGCCGTGCACGGTCAGATAGATCATTCCGTTCCACTCGATCGGCGAGGTGTCGGCGATGTCGCCGATGCTCGTCTGCCAAAGTTTGTTCAACGTGAGCGGGCCCGGCGTGCCGGCGACTTCGTTGCTGACGGCGCTACGCGCAGCGTCATGTTCGGCGATCGGCCAATCATCGAACGACGTCGGCGCTGAGGACGTCGGGCTCGGGCTCGGCGACGGCGTTACGGTAGGCGTTGGAGACGCGCTCGGTTTCGCCGACGCGCTCGGAGCGGGCGACGGCGTAGCCGAAGCCGACGCGGATGGTGACGCGCTGCCGGAGGACGTCGGGCGTGCGGAGGGCGTGGCCGAAGCAGACGCGGACGCGGTCGGCGACGTCGATGGCGAACTCGAAGCCGTCACGGGAGGCGTCCCGCCGTGACCGCTACACGCGCAGAGTGCCGCAGCCGCAACAAACGCCGAAAGATAGGCTCGAGAAAAGCGAGGCAATGAGGACCTCTACAGACGCTCTGAGTTAGGGCTCTCCATCTTACATCCCGATGCCGGCGATACGCATCTCCGCCCGGGATAGTGTGACCAAGAGCGCATCAAGCGGCTCGCCTCATGCTTGTGAGGTAAGCCGCTTGTTTTCGCCGTCAGGACTTGGGCTTCGGCGTGGCTTTCATCTTCGACATCGGCTTCGTGCTCTTCGCCGAGTGCATCGTCTTACTCGTCATTGCGTGTGTCGTCGGGACCGTTTTCGTGCCCTGATGGGTCGCGGCACCGGGCGGTGGCGCGATCTGCGCGGACGCGACGCTACAGAGTGAAAGGACGAATCCGATAAGTGCGATCGATTTGATCATGAACGTACTCCGAGGGAGGGTGTTGAGGTCTATACCCTCTCATGCCCGAAGATCGGCACTTCCCAACCGGCTACCGGTCGCTCGACGTCCGTTATCGGCCAGCGCGCTGACGTTTGACGAAGGCCGACACTTTCGCACGGTTGCCACAGATCGCCATCTCGCACCACCGTCGGCGTCCCGTCCGCGAATCATCATAGAAGTGGCGCACGCAGTCCTCACCCGCGCATTGCCGCACGGGAGCATTCGGCGTCGCGATCAACCGCGCGATATCTCGCGCGATCGGCACGAGCGCGATCGCCGGATCGTCGAGCATGTGCCGCCGTTCGACGTGGTAGCCACCGCCGTGCGGTGCGAGTTGCTCGAAGCCGGCGTCGGCCGCGAGGATCGCGTTGATCGACGCGAGCGGATCGTTTCCGAGCGGCTCGTGCCGTTCGATCGCGGTCAAGGCGGCTCGGACGGCGGTTCGCAACTCGAGCGCCGTCGCGAGGAAGCGCTCCGCTGCGACGGCATCCGTCACTCGGATACGTAGGCGCTCGGCCTCCGCCGCCGCGATCGCCCCCGTCGTCGCCAAGAAATCGACGACATCGTTTGCCGAGCGGAGCGTCCCGCCGTCGTGATCGAACGATACGACGGTGTTGACGAAGTCGGCACTGAGATTGTTGCCGATGCGAGCGAACGGTTCCAATGCCTTAGCCTATACGGTATAGCGCTTGATCGCAAGTGCGATCGGCAGCCCGACGAAGCACGCGTGGTCGATCAAGAAAGCGACGAATACGATCGGATCGAACGTCGCTTTCGGCACGCCGCTGTTCGGCAACACGATGAGGTCCATCACGACCCAGATCGCCGCCCCGTAGAGTATGCCGAGCGGTACGGCGTGCGTGCGCAGAGCGTCGATTCGAAGCGATGCGATCCAGTAAAGCGCCGCGAAGAATCCCGCGAGCGCGAAGTGGATGGCGACGCCGAGCGCGGCGGTCGCCAATCCGCCGCGAAAAGCGATGCTGCCGATCGCGCCGCTCGCGATCCACTGTAGGACGCCGAGCAAGCTGAATGCCCGCAGAATCACGACGTCGACGATGACGGCGAACGTGGCGTCGAGGACGCCCGCGATGACGGCGCCGGTGAGAATGCCGCGAAGCGCAGATCGCTTCGCGATGGTGGAGGTGGCGATCATTTCAAATAAACTCCGGCGACGACACGATCGGCGAGCGATCGCATTTCCGCGGCGATTTGGGTGCTGTGCTCCTCGAGGGCGAAGTGCCCGCCGTCGAGCGGTACGATGGTAGCGTTGGGATTGTCGCGACCGATCGCTTCGGCGCCGGCAGGTGTGAAGAACGGGTCGTTCTTGCCGAAGATGACGAGCATCGGGGGTCGATGCGTTCGGAGATACGCCTGCCACGTGGGATACAGGGCGACGTTCGACTCGTAGTCGCGGAAGAGTGCGAGTTGAATCGCGTCGTTGCCGGGCCGGTCGAGATTGAGCTGGTCGAGGGCGATTGCGTCCTTACTCACGCGTTCCGGATATCGCGCGCCGTGCGAGTATTGGAACGTCGTCGTCTCGAGCGTGAGAAAACCGCGGACCTGCGCCTCGATCTCGGGGCTTTGATCCTTCCAGTAGGCCGCAAGCGGCGCGAGTGCCTCGGAGATGCCCTCGAGATGGAAGTTCGAGTTCTGTACGACGATCGCGCGAATTGCCTCGGGGCGCTTCGTTGCGATCCGCATGCCGATCGGGCCGCCGTAGTCTTGCACGTACATCGAGAACTTCGTGATGCCGAGCGCGCCGATGAACGCCTCGATCGTATTCGCGAGATTGTCGAACGTGTACGTAAATTCGGTCGTGCTCGGCTGGCTCGAGAATCCGAAGCCGGGATAGTCGGGCGCGATCACGCGGAAGCGATCCGCGAGCTTTGGGAGCAGCTCGCGGAACATATGCGACGATGCGGGCCAGCCGTGCAGAAGCAGGACGACGGGCCCGTCGGCGGGGCCGGCCTCGCGGTAGAAAAGATCGATTCCGTTGACGGCGACGGTGCGATACGCGACGTCGGT
>Ga0209611_10005251_pt1 | contig 21787 bp, 23 predicted proteins | sample S1TSphgellanicum_3_FD_187693 | JGI IMG/M metagenome (GOLD analysis project Ga0209611, IMG submission 187693) | Host-associated microbial communities from peat moss isolated from Minnesota, USA - S1T2_Fc - Sphagnum magellanicum MG (SPAdes) (version 2) | ecosystem: Host-associated > Plants > Peat... | reverse complement strand
GGCAAGAACTTTAAGCCGTAGCTCATGACTCGCTCTTTATAGCGATAGAGTCTCGGCTTAAGTTCTTCAAAGTATCGCGGTTCATTCACGCCGTACCTATCGAGGGAGACGGCCTGCCAATGTGCCGATGCTACGCAATCTGCTATCTGCAAGCCCGATAGTTGGTCATGATTAATGGCGCTCAACTTCGTTAGATCAAGATGATCCCACTCAATTTTCGTAGGCTCATTTACATCGTGCTTAAGGCGACTCCAATAGCCCCACATATCGGCATAGGACATTCCACCGCGATTGGAAAAGATGATCTCAGCCTTACCGTCGCCCACCCCTGGTTTCACGTTATCCCGACAAATCCACGAACAACGTTCGATCAGCAAGCGGCTGGCATAGCGATAGAGCTGGCATGAAGTTTTACTAAAACTTGAGCCATCCTCCACGGAGGGCTTGTGCACCAAGATGGTGGCCACTCGAATGGGAAGCCTAGCAATATGCCTTACCCACACGACTCGCGCATTAGACTTCATGTCGCGGAAATGCAGTGGTTGTCTGAGATTGCGTTCAAGGACAGTCTTCACCGTCCGCATTGATTCCAATAGAACAGGCTCGCAGTTTTTCCGCGTGATGACGGCAGATAGGGCGAACCACTGCGAACTACCTTCTGCTTTAGGGCGGAACGTAAAACCATCGTCGCCCGCCTCATCGACGTATATAACGAAGCTGCTTGCCACCCATAAGTTCTACCATTATATTGCCGATAGCACAACCTGTAGGTTCTAATGCCCTATATCTTGTGGACTTGCTCTCAAGGGATACTTACCAAACCTTTAGTCCTTACTCTTAATGCGGCTTGAGCGAGCCCAATACCCCAGTCCCCTCGCCTCCAGGTCATCCTCGTCCCAGCCCAGGTGATGGCCGAGTTCGTGCAGGTAGGTCAGCCGCACTTCGCTCGCGAAATCTTCTCCCTCCTCGTCGCAGTAATCGTCAATCGTGGCCAGATAGAGAATAATCGGTCCATTGGCCTCGCCGATTTCGTTCGGCGTAAAATGACCGTAGATGCCAAGAATCTCGGGATCGTCCGCGCATTCCTTCTCAAAGAGAACCGGCACTTTTTGGGCTTCGGCCAGAACCTCCTGCGGCAGCTCGGCGATGGTCTTTTCGACGATGGTCGCGGCGCGGGTCTTCAATTCATCCCAGCGGGCAGGGGTCATGCAAGTGCTTTCGTGATGAGAATCAGGAACGAGAGACCGCAAATCGATCCAATGACAAAACCGGCGCGGCTTCTCGTTTTCCAGATAAGAATTCCCGACGAAAACAACCCTGTAACCGTCGCTACAAGCCAAAGACCTGCAGGCACAATCAAAATCAAAAGCTCTGGGCTATCATCTCCATCCACGCTTCGGTTTGCATAGGCTGTGAAGCCGGTCAATTTGGAAATGATGAACAGGCATGGAACCACGGCGGAAATCCAAGCTGCCACCTTACCAACCATAACCAGATGCTTCATGGCTTATTTCAGTAAGGCCGCCGCTGTCTTGCCGCGCTTGGTGTGGACTTGCAGGAGCGCGACATCGGTCGGGTTGATGCCCGAGATGCGGGCCGCCTGGCCAAAGGTCCGGGGCTGGATTTTCTTGAGCTTCACGCGCGCCTCGGCTTTCAGGCCCGGCACCGAGTCGAAGTCCATCCATTCGGGGATGCTCCGGTCCTCGTCGGCACGGTTCCGTTCGATATGCGCCTGCTCGCGGCGGAGATAGCCCTCGTACTTGATCTCGGTTTCGAGCTGCGCGGCAACGTCGGCATCGACGGCCTGGAATGGCGAGGGGAGATCGGCCCACGTCGTGTCCGGCCGCTTGAGCAGATGTGCCCAGGGCTGACCGTCCTGCTTGATCGTCTCCAGAAGATTCCTCGTCTCGGTGAGGGCACCTTGCTTCGCGCGCAGCTTGGCGATCCGCCCGGTCGAGGCCAGGCCAATCTCGCCGCCGATCTCGGTCAGGCGCAGGTCGGCGTTATCGTGGCGGAGGGAAAGCCGATGCTCGGCCCGCGAGGTAAACATCCGGTAGGGCTCCTCGGTTCCCTTGGTCACGAGGTCGTCGATCAGGACGCCGATGTAGGCCTGATCCCGGCGCAGAATCAGTGGCGCCCTGCCCTGCACCTGCCGCGCCGCGTTGATTCCCGCGATGAGCCCCTGCCCGGCGGCTTCCTCGTAACCCGACGTCCCGTTGAGCTGGCCCGCGAAGAACAATCCCCCCACCCGCTTGGTTTCGAGTGAAGGCTGAAGCTGGGTCGGCGGGCTAAAATCGTATTCCACCGCGTACCCTGCCCGCATGATCTCGGCCTTCTCCAAGCCCGGGATCGAACGGATGAACGCGAGTTGGACCTCGAACGGCAGACTGGTCGAGCAACCGTTGATGTAGTATTCGTCGGTGTGGCGACCCTCGGGTTCGAGGAAAAGCTGGTGGCGCTCCTTGTCGGCGAAGCGAACGACTTTGTCTTCGAGGGAAGGGCAGTAGCGGGGGCCGACGCCTTCGATCCGACCGCAATAAAGCGGCGACTTGTCGAGATTGGCGCGGACGATCTGGTGCGTCTCGGCCGTCGTGTAGGTGATGGCGCAGGCCAATTGTTCCACGTGGAACATTCCGTCCCGCCACTCATTCAGCGTGAAAATGTCATCGCGCCCTTTCCTCAACGTATCGGCCAAGTAACTAAAAGGCTTCGGCGGATGGTCGCCCTCCTGCAAATCCATTCGGCTAAAATCGATGCTTTTCTTCAACAGGCGAGGGGGTGTGCCGGTCTTCAGCCGCTTGAGCTCAAAGCCGAGCTTGAGCAGTGAGGCCGAGAGCCCGCTCGCCGTATCGCCCATCCGGCCGCCCGGCGTATTGCGCAAGCCCACGTGCATCAGACCCTGCAAAAAAGTACCCGTGGTGACGATGACCGTCCGGCTGCGAAAGGTCACGCCAAGTTGCGTCGAGACGCCGGTGACGCGATCTCCCTCCACGAGAATCTCCGCGATATGTCCCTGCTTCACATCGAGGCGCTCCTGCCGCTCGCAGGTTGCCTTCAGCCGGAATTGGTAAGCTTTCTTGTCGCACTGCGCCCGGGGACCCCGCACGCTCGCGCCCTTCGAGGCATTGAGCATCCGGAACTGCACGCCGGTCGCGTCGGTGTTGAGTCCCATCTCGCCGCCGAGTGCGTCGATCTCCCGCACGATCTGGCCCTTGGCCAGGCCACCGATCGCCGGGTTGCACGACATCTGGCCGATGGTATCGAGGTTCATGGTCAGGAGCAGCGTCTCGCAGCCCATTCGTGCCGCCGCCAGGGCCGCCTCGACCCCGGCATGCCCCGCCCCGATGACGATTACGTCATAGTGCTTGGGATACTCGAACATAGGAGCCGATCATAGCGCAACCGGCGCCTAGGTACAAGTGGTCCTGCGGACGGCAGTTGGGAGAAGGCTCTACGGACCGGCGGTAAGAAGCAGGATAGCCGACAACCCCCAAGCGTCAGTATGCAAAAATCCGCGCTTAAAGACCGTCGGCTACCAGAACAAAATCGGTATAACTATCTTACTACAAGATAGTTATAATATGATTACTATCATCCGCCGCTGCCGTCCTGCTCGGATGCGCTGATCCAAATCTCCGCCCAATTTGGCGCTGAAGTGGAACGCGATTCCGAGGAACGCCCCATCCGCTCGGCAAGTTTTTCCAGGCGTCTTGCATTATTGGCTAGGCAAAAATCCCGAATCGGCTCGTTGTTTTTGAGTCGCTTGAAGAAAATGGCCCATTCCACGCCAAGCGCAAAGGCTTCGCGCGGAGAGAGTTGCTCTAAGCCGCTATCATCGATATCCAAGGTTTCCGTCAGATCGTATGCTTGCATAAGCCTAAAAAAGCATAATCGAAGCCAGCCTAATGGCTCGATGCCCTCGCCAACCTCCTCCAGATCTGTGCTATCTTCTGGCGTCCCATGATCCGCTTTCTCGTCCGCGTGCTGCTCGCCTCGCTCTTCCTCTTCGCCGGGACGGTCCACCTTCGCGATCCGAAGCTCTTCCTTCCGGTCATGCCGCCGTGGATTCCGTTTCCCATCCCGTGCATTTTGATCAGCGGCGTCTTCGAGCTGCTCGGCGGAATCGGATTGCTCATTCCGATGCGCCCGATTCAATTCCTGGCCGGCTGGGGACTGACGCTGCTCCTGGTCGCGGTCTTTCCCGCCAACATCTACATGGCCGTGGCGAACATCAAAGTGCATGGCTTTCCTTCACAGCCCTGGATGGGGTGGGCACGGCTGCCGCTTCAGCCCCTTTTGATCCTCGGCGTGCTCTGGGTCACGACAATCTGGCCTGCGAAATGCGATAGGGAGAACAGGCCCTCACCGGCCGAGCATAAAACCTGAAATCGATGTGTACCCATGAAGCGTCCGCAATTCTTCACGCACCGGCCTCCCTCCTCTGGCATTCACCTCTTGAGTGACCCTTTTCCCGAGCATTTGAACGGCGTGGTTTCCCTCTTTAGCCGGGCGGAAACGCTTTCCGCTCAAAGGGAATATCTTGCCGCTTCCCGGCGGTTGCGCGTCCTCGCGGTGGGGAAAAAATAAATTTTTTCTGATTATTTTTATCGTTTCAAAAGTTCCCTCGTTCCCAAGTTGTACTTGGGAACGCACTTGTCGGCGAAGCTGCGCTTCCTCCCCGGCTGAAGCAACAAAGTTGCGCAGACAATTCCGTTCCCAAACTCCTGCGGAGGGCAGAGTTTGGGAACGAGGCAAAAGAAAACGGAAACTGCTCCCTCGACAAGCTTGGGATGACGGATTGTTTATAGAAGGTATTTCTCAGAGGTCTCCGTTGGGGTTGCGTAGAGCCTGTGCTAGGCTTGGTTCGATTCATGAAGCACTACCTCGGCATTTGCCTCGTCCTGGTCACGCTGGCGGGCATCGGCCTCTTCGCGTTGCATAGTTGTGCGACCGCGGTCGACAACACAGTGGACCATGTGCGGGATGCCTTCAACCAGGTCCTGCGCGTGCAGCCGCAAGTCACGGTCAACCAGCGCATCGTGCTGACGCAAACCGCGCCGATCGCCGAACTGGCCGTCGTCACCAAGGAGGAGCTCGTCACCATCGGGATGAACGAGCACCTCGAGGTCCTGTCGATGCAGATTCCGTTGACCGAAAAGAAACTCACCGCCGAGGCCGTTTTCCGCCTCAAGGCGGGATTCGATTTGCACGAGCCTTTCTCGGTGGAGATCGACCCGTCCACGCATGTGCTTCACGCCTCCATGCCGCGCGCCAAAATCCTCTCGGTGGAGCAAGTCGGCGACCTGGCCTACCACGGCGAGGATGCCACGCTCAATCGCATCACCGACACCGACCGGACGGAGATCCTCAGCAATCTTAATGGCGCCGCTCACGATGCCGCCGAAAAATCAAGCCTGAAGGCAGATGCCGAGGCCCAGGTGACCCAAAGGCTGAACGAACTCATGAGCCAAAATGGCCAAAAGATGCAAATTGAGTGGAAAGATGGCTCAAACTTGCCCAGTGTGGCGCCTTAAAATGCATGTTAACATGGGCATAACCGGGAAAAAGACAGCAAAATAATACCGAGACTCGTATCATTAATTATTATATCTATAAGGTTGTATTTTATCTTTCTTTGGAATACAATTGTCTAACCAGAACAGACCAATTGAGAAAAAACGGTATAGCTCCTGCGTACTAATCGTAAAACTTTAGCGGAATTTATATGTCTAAATCTTCACTTCTCCTCAGTCCCTCATTGGACAGCGCCGCGTCCGTGGGGGAGGCCAATCCGCTGCGCCACTCGCTCTTTGATACCAAGGACGACTTTATCGAGCGGATCGCGCCGGTCGGTGTTGCCGCCTTTTATTTCGGCAGTTTTTCCCTCTCGCAGCAGGATGCGCCTTTGTCCCGTCAAGCGCTCTTCAAACTTTCGTTTCTCAATCGTCACTTTCTCCAGTCCGGTGGACTGCGCATAGTCGTCAACCGGCACACCGCCGTTCTTTCCGGCACGGTGACGGCACGCCCGCTTGTCACCATGGCCAGCATCCTTGCCTTGCAAATCGAAGGCATCGAGTCCGTGCAGGATGAAACCAAGATTACTCCCGCCGATCCCGTCCATGCCTCGACTCCGGGCCACCACGAAAAAGAAAGCGTGCGGGAGGCGGTCCAATTTTTATTCGCGACCGACCAGACCCTGCGCTCCGGCGTGCAGGCGACGTTGTCGGAGGGGTACCTGACCCTGCAAGGCGAAGTCAGCTCCGTGGCGCAGAAAAATTGGGCCGAGCAACTCGCGGAATCCGCGGGCGGCGAAGTGCAATCGCATCTGAAAGTCAGCGAGGCCACGACATTCGCCACGGCGAACACCGCCGAACCGCCGCTGATCGATGACGAATCGCAGGAGACGCTCGTGCTCTTTCGCCTGCGCCTCGTGCGCGAAACCGAACATCTTCCCGTCCGCGTGAAGGCCAACCGCGGCATCGTCACCATTCAGGGGAAAGTCCGCACCGAAGCGCTCCGCCAGCGCGTGGAAAACATCGCCCGATCCACGCTCGGATTGCGCGAACTGCGCAGCACGCTTTCGATTTCGGCGTAATTGGGTCTTCCTCGTTCCCAAATTTCATTTGGGAACGAGGGGACATCTTTGTGTTCTTTTGCGGCTAATTGATTTTTCCCAGGATTGTAATCGCAACCTTATAGACTTCGTCCACGGCGATATTCGCCAAGGTTGGATCGCCTCGTAAAACGCGCACGCCGGGACGTGGCGGAGCCCACACCGCCGGATCAGTCGGACCGAACAATGCGATGACGGGCAGGTCCCGTCGCGAGGCTGCCGCGAGATGCGTGATACCCGAGTCGTGGCCTAAAAAAAGTGATGCCTCCCGCAAGAGCGCGGAGAGAATCGGCAATGGCAATTCCCTCGCGCGCAGATGCGGCAGATCTTTCCAAGCCTCGATCAAAAACTGCGCCGGCTCCGCATCGGCCTCGCCCTCGACGATGAGGAGCGCCACATCGGGCATCGCCGAAGTGAGACGCCGGCCCAGTTCGGCCCACGATTCTCTCGGCCAATTCTTGGTTTCGCCACCGCTGCCCGGATGAATGGCCACGAGGCGCGTGCCGGGCTTCAGCCCGTTCAGGTAGGCGCGGGCGGCGGCGGAATCCTCGGGGGAGGGGAAGAGGTCGCTGGCGACATCGTCGGCCAGGGCCAGGCCGAGAGGCTCCACGATCCCGGCAAAATGGCGCGCGGCGGGACGGCCAAAATCCTCCGGCACGCGCGGAGGATGCGTCAGGATTTGTCCCGGCTTGCAACGCTGGAGATTGACGAGAAAGAGCTCATCCGGATCATAAAAATAAGAGAGCACCAGGTCGAAGCTGCCAATGTAGTCCATCCATGATGGATCGAGCACCGCGCGCGGCGTAAAAAAGGCGCTCAGCGGCCCATGATTCACCGAGCGAATGGCGTCCACGTAGTAACGCTTCAGCGCGATCTCGGCGAGGCGCGGATGCCCCAGGACCTCGATATGGGCCTCGGGCCAGCGCTGGCGCAGCAGACGCAGCGTCGGCAGCGTGACGATGAAATCCCCGAGGGCGCCCCCGCGAATAAATAAAATCTTCATGAAGAGAAGGGGCTATTACAATGACCTAATTCAGACCGCCAACACTGGACATTAAGCACACGAAAGGCTAACATCCTCCAACCATGCGGGTATATGAAGTTGTCATGCGGAGCGGCGCAAAAAATGAGGTTACAGCGGAGGTCCTTCATGATGATCCTGCAGTTGACGATAAGATCTATTTTTACCGTGATAAAGGCTTGAAGCAACTCGTGGCCTATTTTCTTCGCGACCAGGTGGCGGGCATCATCCTCGGGCCCGACAATGCCGCCGGTGTGCAGCGCAGGTAGGTTTCTCCTTTCGGTCTTGCATTCTGTTTTTTGGCCCTACGGGCCGGAGACATCTCTTCGGCCTAAGCGTGGGCTATGGAAAAAAATCGGGGCGCTTTTGAAACTGCCCAGCCTCAGCATACCGGCTAAATCACATCCCACTTGCTTTTGAGCTTCGATTGGCGATGCTCTCAGGGGCGTTGAATCCTCCTCACGCATTATGGGCATTTTCTTAATCACCGTCCTTTTCATTCTCGCGATCATCTTCGGCCTCGCGCTGGTGATCGGCGGAATGGGCGTCGGCATTTACAATCGCCTCGTCGCCCTGCGTAACGATTACAAGAATCAATTCGCGCAAATCGATGTGCAGCTCAAGCGGCGGCATGATCTCATCCCCAATCTGGTCGAGACGGCGAAGGGCTACATGGCGCACGAGCGGGGCACGCTGGACGAAGTCGTCGCGGCGCGAAACGGAGCCGTCGCCGCGCGGCAGATTTCGTCGGCCGATCCTGCCGATCCCGCCGCCGTGCAGAAAGTGGCCGCGGCGGAAGGCGTGCTGACCCAATCACTCGGGCGGCTTTTCGCGGTGGCCGAAGCCTATCCCGATTTGAAGGCGAACCAGACCATGTTGCAGTTGCAGAGCCAGCTCACGGAAACGGAAAACGGCATCTCGATGGCGCGGCAGGCCTACAACGAATCGGTGCGCAATTACAACACGCAGCGCGAGATTTTCCCCAATTCCTTCCTGGCCGGCATTTTCAATTTCGCACCCGCGAGCCTCTACGAAATCAGCGATCCGGGAGATCGCGAAGTCCCCAAGGTTTCTTTCACTTAGGGCTTGCTGCCACACCGACCCCGGCTTATGGAAAAATCTCTCTTCCAAAAAGGTGATCCGGAAAAAGCGCCGCCCACGCCGCACGAGTTAATCTCAAAAGAGATCGACCATCTCAAAAAGGGTTCGTCGGTCCGTTACGGAAAGAAGAAGCCCTCCAACACGCTGGCCTGGATATTCATCCTCCTATTCTGCGGCCTGGCCGGGCTCTACGTTATGGATCCGGTTTGCCATGCCTGGTACAAGGGCACCGCGGCCCGGGTCTATCTCTACCTGCACAATTATGGCTCCCAACCCGAGGCCGACAGCCTCGTCGCAAGCCAGATTTTGTCGCCTGATGAGGTGCAGGCCCTCAACGGTCGAAGCGGTTCTTTTGAAGGCTACTTTTCGTCACCCGATGCCGCCAAGGCGGAGTCCCAGAAGATCATCGACTATATGAATTCCGCGCGTCTGCTCCATGCTGGCAAGTATGAGCAGCTCGATCCGGTCGGGAAGGTGCGCTACGTGCTTTTCGTCAAGACGGACCTCCTTAACTATTTGCCGATCAAGTGGAGTTTTCTCGACCCCACCGTTCAGTAGAGGACCCTTCCTTAACCATGAAAACAGTCTATCGCCGCGCCAAGAGCAAGCAGGGACAAACGCTGGTGGAGTACGCCCTGATCCTGGCTTTCATCTCCGTCGTGGCGATCTCCGTCCTTATTTCCCTCGGGCAACAGATCAAGGGTACGTACACCCGGATCGGCTCCGCGCTCTCGTCCGCCCAGTCGAGCCATTAGGGTATTCTAACTTTGCAGTAAACGACGAGGTACCGTTCCGAGCCATCTTGCAAGGATGGCAATCACTCAGCCCATGGTTGGCGCAGCAGCGCCTAGCATGGGGAGACCCCAATAGCCCTCCTACTCTGAAAGGGTTGGACCGAGCGGCCGAGATACCCAGGGTAGGCCCGGACGGGCCAACCTTGGGCTGAATGATCACAACTCTTTCAGGGTCGCCGACCGAACATCTAGCCAGCTCTGGATTGTACGAACTCGGCTATCACCGAGCAAACCTGCTCGATCTGCTCCGCCGGAATCTCGGGATAAATCGGCAGGCTGATGACTTCACCCGCCAGGCGATGCGCCCACGGAAAATCTTCCGGTTTGTAACCGAGATGCGCGAAACAGGCCTGTTCGTGCAAGGGCAGGGGATAGTAAATTTCCGAGCCAATGCCCCGCGCGGTCAGATGCGACCTCAGCGCATCGCGACGGCCCGCGCCCATCACGCGCAGCGTGTACTGATTCCAGATATGGCCGTTGTGAGGATAAGCCACGGGCAAAATCAACCGCGCCTCCGTCTCAACTGCGTCGGCCTTGACACAACCGCAATCCTCCCCCCGGGCAACCCGTACGCCGGGCAGCTTGGACAACCTTTCCGTGTAAAGCGCGGCGTTGTGGCGGCGTGCCGCGGTGTAGTCATTGAAATGAGGCAGCTTCACCGAAAGCATCGCCGCCTGAAGCGCATCGAGCCGGAAATTGCCGCCCACGACCTGATGATAATATTTGGGTTCCATCCCGTGCATGCGCAGGATTTTGGCCCGCTCGAAAAGCGCCGAGTCATTGGTCAGCACCGCCCCGGCATCGCCCAGCGCGCCGAGATTTTTGGTCGGGAAAAAACTGATCGTGCCGAAGTCGCCCAGCGTGCCGACCTGCCGGCCGCGATACGTCGCGCCCATCGCCTGGGCCGCATCCTCGATCAGGCGCAGGCCGTGTTGCTTGGCCAAATCGAGCAGGCCATCCATCTCCGCCGACTGGCCGAAGAGATGCACGGGCAGAATCGCCTTGGTGCGCGGCGTAATCCGCCGGGCCGCGTCGCGCAGGTCGAGATTGAAGCAGACCGGGCACGAATCGACGAAAACGGGTGTCGCGCCAACCCGGGCCACGCATCCCGCCGTGGCAAAAAAAGTGAAGCTCGGGCAAAGCACCTCGTCGCCCGGCCCAATGCCGAGCGCCATCAGCGCGACGAGAATCGCGTCCGTGCCGGAGCTGACGCCGAGGGCGTGCTTCGCGCCGGTGAACTCCGCCAGCGCGCGCTCGAACCGGTCGACATCCGGGCCCAGGATAAAATGGCCGGACCGGAGCACGCGCAGGAAGGCCTCCTGTAATTCGGGTTCCAGCGCGCCGTTCTGCGGCTTCAGGTCGAGCAAATTGACGTTCATCCCGCCATCATGGGCCAACGTGACGTCAGGGAAAAGCTTCGATATAGAAGCTGGAGGGACGACCTCCCGGTCGTCCGCTGCTCAGGATGACGGATGGTTTTCGATACTGCCGTGCGCAGCACTAATCCCCCATCGACTCGCGGACGAGGCGAGGCAGCTCGGTAAACGTCGTGCTGCCGAACCAGGCCAGGCCGATGACCAGGGCGAAGTAACCGATGGCGAGCGCTAGGCGCTGCGGCGTGGTGCAGGCGGTGTCGGTGCGCGGGGCGCGGGCGCGGAGGAGAAAAATAAAGCGGGGAACCGCGAAGCAGACCACGCAGAGCAAGACCAGGTTGAAGGTATTGGCCAGCTCGAATGCGGCGGCCATCAAGCCGAGCAGCCAGGCCTGGGGCGCGATGGCCGGCGCAATCCAGCCGCCTTCCAGGTCGAGAATGGGGACCAGCGTGATCAAATTGTAAAAATAACCCACGCAGGCCATGCCGAGAAAAAGCGGATCGTCGGTCAGGTTGTACGTCTGGGCCAGCGCCACGGAAAAGATCGTCCCGGTGAGGGGACCCGCCATGCCGACCACGGCGTCGGTCCAGGGGCGTCTCGGCAGGTACTCCAGAATCGCCGTCGCATTCGCGCCGAAGCCAAAAAAGCGAAAGTGCAGGGGCAGCTTCATCCTCCACGCCACGACAATGGTGGCGAGCTCGTGGATCACCACCTGCAGGAAAATACCGAGCACCGACCAGCCGCCGTAGGCATCGAGATCGTTCGGGCCGAGGACCGCTGCGCCCGCCGAGAGCAGCTCCGAATGAAATATCGCCATGAAAACGAGGATCGCCAGCAGCAACGCCATGCCCATGGCGAGTTGTTCCGCCCAAAGGCGATCGGGGGAAGGAAACGTGGTCGACACAGATTGCTGCGGTTCGCTGGCCATAAGTCGAGTCAGCTTAACCCGCCCCCAGCCCGAGTCCAAATAGAATGTAACGGCGGTCTAGGCAAGCCGGCACATCGCTTTGCCGCGATTGCCGACGGATATAGTTTGACTGTCTGACTGCCATTTGAGATTTCTGTCGCTCGACACTGTATGGCGGGATGCCAACCAATCTGCCTTTGCTGTGCGTTCCGTTATGCAAGCGCCCGCCATCCACTTGAGTAACTGATATTCCCGCATTCTTGCTACGGTCATCGACCGCCGCTACAACTGCATCATGACGGCGATTTCCATACGCGAGCTGCCACCGGCGGAACGGCCGAGGGAGCGGTTATTGAACCAGGGGGCGAACGCGTTGAAGACAGCCGAGCTCCTCGCCATCCTCTTGCGCACCGGAACCAGCGGGCGGCCCGTTCTCGATCTCGCTGATTTTTTGCTGACCCATTTCGGGTCGCTCGAAGCGTTGAGCCGCGCGTCCGTGGGCGAGCTGGCGAAGGTGAAGGGCGTCGGCCAGGCGAAGGCGATCGGGTTGAAGGCGGCGTTTGCGCTGGCGGCACGGCTGGCCCGGAGCGAGGCGGAGGCGCGGGCGATCGAGACGGCGGACGATGTGGCGCGGCTGCTGGGCGAGGAGATGCGGCTGCTCGATTACGAGAGCGTGCGGGTGATTTGCCTGAATACGAAGCATATGGTGCTGGCCGTGGAGGAGATCACGCGCGGGACGCTGAATGAGAGTCTCTTTCATCCGAGAGAAGCGTTTCGCCCGGCGCTGGCACGGCAGGCGCACGCGGTGATTTTGGTGCATAATCATCCTTCGGGAAATCCGCAGCCGTCGGACGCCGATCTGCACGTGACGCGGCGGATGAAGGAGGCGGGTGCGATCCTACAAATTGAATTGCTGGATCATGTGATTCTCGGCGCGCCGCGCAAAGGGGATGAGAAGAATTTTTTTAGTTTTAAGAATGAAGGTTTATTGTGAGGGAAGGCAGGGAAGCAGGACCAAATTTCCAAATTAAACCAAATTACTAAATTGGGGGAGGCAGGGGAATTTTTGACGGAATAACGGAATGAACGGAATTATGATGAGGCTGAAGGCAATGGAATTGCACGGACAAGTGCGTTCCCAAATGGAGTTTGGGAACGAGGGAAAATGAAAACGGCAGCGTATGCCCTCTACACCATCTGCTACGTATGTGGAGTAGGTTTCACGTGGAATGGATCTAACTTTTGGGAAGCCAGGTCGAAAACCTTTAATAACGACGGCGACGGGGTTAATGATCTGTACGCAATTATGGATATGTCCCTCCTGGGAATGGGACTGTGCGCGACCGTCATTCTTGTCGCAGGGTTCGCGATCTATTGGATTCGTCCTCGGCCCGATTCAAAATAGCCACTCCTCAAAAATTTGGTAATTTGGTAAATTTGGTACTTTGGTTATTCTGCCGATTCTACTTTCATGAGCACACAAATTCATCCCACGGCGGTGGTTGATTCGGCGGTTGATCTTGGCGTGGAAGTCCAGGTGGGGCCGTATGCGGTGATCGAGCCGGGTTGCGTGATCGGGGATTACTGCGAGATTCGCGCGCATGCGGTGATTTGCCGGGGAACGCTGATGGGGCCGCACAACCAGATCGGTTACGGTGTGGTGATCGGCGCGGAGCCGCAGGATTACGGCTACAAGGGCGGGCGCACCTGGGTGGAGATCGGCTCGGGCAACAAGATCCGCGAGTACGCGACGATTCATCGCGCGTCGACGGAGGGGACGGCGACTTCGATCGGCAACGATAATTTTCTGATGGGCGGGGTGCATGTGGCGCATGACGTGGAAATCGGCAACCACGTGATCATGGCCAATAACACGCTGCTGAGCGGCTATGTGCAGGTGGAGGACGGCGCGTTCCTGGGCGGGGCGACGATTGTGCACCAACACACGCGGATCGGGCGGCTGGCGATCACACGCGGCGGCACGCGGCTGGGGATGGATGTGCCTCCTTTTTTCATGGCGACGGATACGAATGAGGTGAGCGGGATCAATCGCATCGGGCTGCGCCGGGCCGGTTTTTCGCACGAGACGCGCCGGGCGATCCAGGCGGCGTTTGAGCTGCTCTACCGCTCGAACCTGAACACGACGCAGGCGTTGGCGGAACTGCAGAATAAATTTCATCTGCCGGAGATCGAACACCTGACGAAGTTCATCGCGGCGTCGAAGCGGGGGATTTGCCGGGGTGATCGCGGAACGCGCAGCGCGGAAGAGGAGTAGGTTTTTGGACAGGATTAACAAGATTTACAGGATTTACAGGATTGGGGGCTCTGAACTGATCCTTCGCCAAGCTCATACAAGGATGACGGACTGTTAAACCAAATATAGTGATATGGCGCTGAAACCCGATGACGAAGCGAGAGGCCTGAAGGCGTATGAGCAGGCGCGCGCGTTCGAGCGGCTGCGGTCGTGGCGGCTGCCGGTGACGTTCGCGGTGTTTGCGCTGATTCCGGCGGCGAGCGGCGTCTGGATGTGGGCGCTGGGTCATACCATCCTGGCGGGCTTCAACTTGGCCGCGGCGGTTTTCCTGGCGTGGACGGGGCGGTTTCAGTGGAAGCAATTGCGGGCGCGTTATGCGCGGAATCTCCGGTTGTTGGCTCAAATGAAGAGCGAGCATGGCGATCAATTGCCCTGGATTCAGGTGGAGAAGCATTTCGCGGAGCTGGAAAAGCTTAAACGTGAAATGGGGTCCTGCGGACGGCACTAACGCGGACGGCGCTAAGGCGAATGGTGGTTCTGCCGTCAGACCATAAAGAAGAACAAATGTTACATTGTGGTGTCGAAGCTAAAAAAAATTTGACTCCATGCCGATTGCAAGCTTTGCTAGTTAAATGGTGCCAAACACGCCTGCATTATTGGGGATGGCCCTAACCTGCGCGGTTTGGCTCGGATTGCCGCTGCACGTAAATGCACAGTACGGGGGTGCCACCCTGACCATCGATGGCGGCGGTACGAGTATTCTTGTAGGCGGAAATACCTATACCGGGGTTATCACAACCGGGGCCACAAGTGGTTCAGGTGGAATAGTTTTCGCCCTTACGCCCACGTCCGACTCCGCCTTGTCGGGGGACTCGGGCGGTACGCTGGGGCTGGTTCAGAACGTCATTTTTAACGGGGTCGGCGCTCTTAATGTGAGTGGGTCTGACACGAGCAACCTCGTTCTTTCGGGAGGATCGTTGGAAACCCTGGGCTCCAGTTCCATTTCCATGGGTACGATCATTACGATTGAAGATACGGCCACAGTCCCGGCGAATATTGCGTTCGATCAGGGCGCTTATCTGGAGATGTACTTTAACAGTTCCAATTCGACGGCGCAGACGCTCACCATCAATGGAAATGTCACGCTTAATGACCCGAATTTGACCATTACGGACACGGCCGTCACGCCGGGGCCGATTCCCGAGGGGACGACTTTCACACTCCTTCATTACACCGGAACGGAGACGGGTGAATTTGTGATTAACGATACGCCCATTCCCAATGGAGGGACTTTCAGCGTGGCCGGAAATACTTTCGTCATCGACTATGCGGCAGGCGACCCGAATGTTACCATTACGGCGATTAGCTCGTCGACGGCCGTGCCGGAGCCTTCCGCGGGGATGCTGCTGCTGGGCGGCCTCTCTCTTCTCGCCTTCTGGCGTCGCGCAACGCGGTCCTGCGGACGGCGGTAAGGCCTGCCTGCAGGCTAAATAGAGATTTTTGCGACGGTCATGGACCAACAGCACCACCGGCTCGCCGAATTTTTAAATGATCGGGCTGGCGAGGTAGCGGATCAAATCCCAGATCCAGTGGCCGGTATTGAGGAGATGCTGGCCAACGCAGAGCATGACGAAGATGACCAGGGACACCAGGGCGGAAAGGAGGGTCCAGGCGTTGATGTAAAGCTGGCTGTAGGGCTTCGGCTCGTCACTCATGGGGAGGAAGTTAAAGGGAAAAGGGTGAAGGGTAAAAGGAAAAAGTATGAGGGCTCCTTCGGCTTGTTTTCTCGGGTGGCCCGGGCTAATGCATTTTCGGTTTAGGTTGGCGGATTGCTCACTTATCCCGAAGGGATAAAAGCACCGTAGCCGGTGGTTGAGCGAGTCTGCGAGCGACACCACCGGAAAAAGTCAATGTCGGAGCGTACCCTCAAAGAGACCTCTGCAAAAGTCTTACTTTGAGGATTCTGTCATCCTGATCGGAGCGCAGCGAAGTCGAAGGATCAGTTCCGCTCCTCTGAAAAAAGACCGACCGAACTGATCCTTCGACAAGCTCAGGATGACGGATTGCTTTGAGAAGGGGTTTTGCAGAGGTCTCTGAAAGGGTACCAGAGTGCTGCGACCCCTTGCCGGGGTCGAGTCCCTTTTTTTATCGCACCGGGTGTCGCCCTGCGGGCTCAACCACCGGCTACGGTGCGGGAAAGCCTCCGGCTTGCTTAAGCCCTACGTCTATCTACATCGAAAATGTACTGGGCCACCCCAAATGCCCCGCAGGTCCAAGGGCTGCCTAGGCGGCCTTGGGGAAGATGCTTTGGCGCGCGGCCATGGCGGTGAAGACGCCGCGCTGGGCGAGGAGCTGGTCGAAGCTGCCCTGCTCGATGATGCGGCCTTTTTCCAGGACGATGATTTGGTCCATGGTCAGGAGGGTCGAGAGACGATGGGCGACGCAGACGACGGTGCGGTTTTCGGCGAGGCGGTCGATGGCTTTCTGGACTTCGGCCTCGGACTGCGAATCGAGCGAGGCGGTGGCTTCGTCGAGGACGAGGATGGGCGCGTTGCGGACGAAGGCGCGGGCGATGGCGATGCGCTGGCGCTGGCCGCCGGAGAGGCGCTGGCCGCGTTCGCCGAGCTGGGTGTCGTAGCCTTGCGGGAGGGCGGAGATGAAGTCGTGCGCGTGGGCTTCGCGGGCGGCGGCGATGATTTCCTCGCGCGTTGAGCCGATTTTGCCGAAGGAGATATTTTCGGCCACGGTGGCGTTGAAGAGGAGGATGTCCTGGCTGACGAGGGCGAGGTGGAAACGGAGGTCGGCGATGCGGAGTTGATCGAGCGGAACGCCATCCATCGTGATTTGGCCCGCGGTGGGATCGTAGAAGCGAAAGATGAGGTTGATGAGCGAGCTTTTGCCGGAGCCGCTTTCCCCGGCCAGGCCGAGGCGCTGGCCGCGCTTGAGCGTGAAGCTGACGCGGTCGAGCACGGGCGACTCGCCGTAGGAAAAGCAGACGTTGCGGAATTCCAGGCTGCCGGTGAAGTCCTTCATCGCCACGGGATGCTCGGCCTCGCGAACGGAAGGCTGAAACTTGAAGAGCGCCATGAGACGTTCAAGCGCGACGCTGAGCTGGGTGATGTAGACGCCGATGCCGTTGAGTTTCTTGAAGGGCGTGTAGAAGGCGAGGAGAGCGATCAGAAAAGTCGAGAGATCCGCGAACGAACGATGGGTGGAAAAGGCGTAGAGGAGCACGGCACTGATGCCAAAGGCGTTGAGGGTCTGAACGATGGGGTTGAGCATCTCCTTGCTCTGGGTGCTCTTGACCATGAAGTAGGCGGAACGCTCGCACTGCCGGAGAAAGGCCTGGGCGTGGACGTCTTCCAGCGAATAGGCCTTGGTGATGCGGACGTTTTGAAAAGATTCCATGGTAATGCTGCCCTGGCCGACATTGGCGACGAAATCGCGACGGGCGAGGTCCTTGATCCTTCGGGCCACATGCCGGGTGGGGATGATGCAGAGGGGCGCAAAGGCCAGGGAGATGAGCGTGAATTTCCAGTCGATGAGGAACATGAAGCCGAGGCTGAAAAATATCGTGCTGGGCTCCTTGACGAGGTCGGACAGGCCGAGCTTGAGGAAGTTGTTAAGCGCGGCGCCGTCCGACTCGATGCGGTTGATGAGCTCGCTCGTGGTGGTTTTCTGGAAGAAATCGAGAGAGAGGGAGCTGACTTTGCGAAAGGCGTCGTTTTTGACGGCGTTGGTGATGCGCTGGCCGCTCCAGGTCATGAGATAGCTGCTGCCGTAGCCGAGCACACCGCGAAGCATGATGGTGGCGGGAATAAAGAGAAGGCAGCCCAGGCATTGTTTCCAGTCGAGATCGCGCCCCCGGATCGGCAGCCAGGGATCGATTAAAGCGTAAAACTCCTCTTTGAAGGCCGTGGCGTTTTTCTTCAGGCCGTGGACGATGACGTTTTCGCCCTCTTCCTTTTTGGCCTCCAGTTCGCGGCCTTTCTCGGTGACCTGCTGGATATGCGCGGGGTCATCGAGGCGGTTGAGGATGACGTAGATGCTGCCGAGCGAAAGGCTGTTGGAGGCGCCGAAGAGGATGCCGAGGAAAATGCCCATGGCGAAGCGGGGCCAGTAGCGGGCGAGATAGGGCCGCGAAAAGCGCGCGGTCTCCAGAAGCGTATTCATGAATGGAAGGGGGTAGATTAGAGGCTTCCGGGATAAGGAGCAAGAGCGGTGGTTGTAGGTGGGACTGCGGATAGGACTTGGCATTCCTTCCTATCGGTCCCCTCAGTCCTATTCGTCCTATCGACCCAAACCTGCGGTAGGCTATCCAGAAAAGAGGGAAAGTTCTCGATCTCGCACGCGGGGATTTGGCAGAGTGTTCATTTCCCGCCATGCCTGATCCATCTCCTTCCCCTGCGCCGCAAAAAATTCTCGTGACCGGAGCCGCCGGTTTTATTGCCTCCCGCGTCTGCGCCCTGCTGCACGAACAGGGTCACGAAGTGACCGGGCTCGACAACTTTAACGACGCCTACGACGTGCGGCTCAAGGTCTGGCGCTGGGTGCAACTGGAGAACATGGCCGGGCTGGAGCTGCACCGGCTGGACCTGACCGATACCATCGCGCTGGAGCGGCTTTTCGAGAAGCATGCCCGCGCGCTGCGCGCGGCCCCGTTCGATGCGGTGATTAACCTGGCAGCCCGCGCGGGTGTCCGGCCCTCGGTGGAAAATCCGCGCGTGTATGTGGAGTCGAACGTGGTCGGGGCGCTCAACGTGCTGGAGATGTGCCGCAAGTTTGGCGTGAGGAAATTTCTCCTGGCCTCGACCTCGAGCCTTTACGGCAAGGACCACCCCACGCCCTACCGCGAGGAGATGAACACGGACCGGCAGCTTTCACCCTACGCGGCGACGAAGAAGGCGGCGGAGGCCATGGTCTACACGTATCACTTCCTGCACGGGCTCGATGTCAGCGTGCTGCGCTACTTCACCGTTTACGGTCCGGCGGGGCGGCCCGACATGACGCCGCTGCGTTTCGTGCAACGGATTCGCGAGGGAAAGAAGATCACGATTTTTGGCGACGGCAGCCAGTCGCGCGATTTCACCTATGTGGACGACATCGCTCGCGGCACGATCTCGGCCCTGCGGCCGGTCGGATGCGAGGCGTTCAACCTGGGTTCGGACGAGCCGTTGCGGTTGAGGGAGATGATCAAGCTCATCGAGGAATTGACGGGACAAAAAGCGCAGATCGAATACAAGCCGTGGCATCTCGCCGATATGGCGGAGACCTGGGCCGATATCACCAAGGCGCGCAAATCGCTGGAGTGGTCGCCGCAGACAAGCATCCGCGAGGGGATGGGGCGTCTCGTGAAGTGGTACGAGGAAAACCGCACCTGGGCGAAAGATATCGATACGGATTAGGCTGTAGCGGCGGTCTGTGACCGCTGATTTTTCCAGCGCCTTTCTATTTGAGGCGTCGGCGGTCATAGACCGCCGCTACAAACTGCCTTAATGAAAATGGAACCCGAAGAAGAAGTGAACGGCTGGCGGAGGCGGCGCGTAGTAATAGGCCGGCGGCGGAGGCCCGTAATAATAGGGCGGAGGTGCGCCTTGATACACATAGGACGGCGGAGGCGTGGGAGCGGGCACCCAGTAGGTGCTGGGGCTGTTCTCGATTACATCGAACTGGTCGGCGCGCCCTGCCGAGATCGAAACGAAAAGCAGAGCGAGTGCGGGAAGCAGGCAAACGAAGAGCTTTTTCATACTTAATAAGACGTTTTTCGCCGCAAAAGGTTCAAAGAAAATGGGGGTGTAGCCGTGCTCGTGAGAGCAGGGAGGGAATAAAAGAGGCCCTGCCAGGAAATCCGCCGTCTCACGACGGCGGCTAGATTCAGCTTTTGAGCCGGATTTCCTCGAGATCGAGTTCGCGCTCGAGCTTGTGCATGACATCGTCGCCGATCAGGCCGGTGCGGCGCATGCCGAGCAGGGTGCGGCGCTGGATGGCGATCATCAGGCGGCGAAGGCGGCGCACGCTGACGGCATGATAGCGCCGGTCGCTCCAGCCGATTTGGTCGGCCAGATCGTCCTCCAAAAAGAGGGCCCGCTCGCGATAAAAAGTTTCGATGAACTCGATGGACGATGCGGGAAATTTGTGGTTCTTCCGCACTTCCTCGATTTTGCGGAAGACGGCCTCGGAGACCCGTTTGCGCGCTTCGATTTCCTCGCGGGCGGGTATGCCGTCGTCACCGACACCGAGGAAGCGGATCAGCGGGGGCAATGTGAGCCCCTGAAAAACAAGCGTGGTGAGGATGACGCTGAAGGCAACGAACTGCACGATGTGCGGCCGGGGAAAATTCGGAAAGCCCTGCAGGGTCAGCGCCGCGGCCAGCGAAACAATGCCGCGCATGCCGGCCCATCCGACAATGACCACCTGCCGCCAGTCGGGCACTCCCTCGGTCTCCCGAATGCGTTTAAATAACAGGCGCGGAAGATAGGCGCCGGGGAAAATCCAGGCCAGGCGGACGACGATGCAGACCACATTAATCACGAGCGCGTAGAGAAAAGGCCGGGGCCACCAATACTCTTCCATGTGGCGCAGGATGCCCGGCAATTGCAGCCCGATCAGGACGAAGACAATGCCGTTGAGAAGATAGATGATCATTTCCCAAAAGTTCTGCGCCTGAAGGCGGATGTCGGAGTTGAGAACTTCGGGCGCTTCCCAGCCGAGGTAAAGGCCCGTGGCCACCACCGCGAGCACGCCGGAGACGTGACACAATTGATCCGCGAGAAGATAGCTAAGATAAGGCGTCATGAGCGAAATCGTCAGCGCGATTTGCGGGCCGTCGTCGATCACGCGCTTGCGCAGCCAACTGATGAACCGGCCGACCACGAGTCCGACGGCGATTCCGCCAACCGCGACGTAAACGAATTCGCCGGGCAGCCACGCGCCGCCGATGAGCGGGGTCATCGCGCCGACTGCGGCCAGCGCGACTTTGAAGATGACCAGGCTGGTCGCGTCGTTGACGAGGCTTTCGCCCTCGATGATCGTGACGACGCGGCGCGGCAGGCCGAGGCGTTGCGCGATGGCGGAAGCGGCGACGGCGTCGGGCGGCGAAACGATCGCGCCGAGAACGAATCCGGCGGCGAGCGGCAGGCCGGGGATCATCCAGTGCGCGACGAAGGCGACGGCGACGGTGGTGGCGAAGACCAGGCCGATGGCGAGGAGCAGGATCGGGCGCAGATAAAAGCGGAAATCGCGCCACGACGTGAAGAAGGCCTGGATGTAGAGCAGCGGCGGCAGAATCAGAAAAAAGATGAGATTGGGATCGAGCGTGAGCTGCGCGGGCAGGATCGGGATGAAGCCGAGGAGCAGCCCGCCGAGGACGAAGAAGATCGGGTACGGAATGGCCAGCCGGCGCGCGAGCAGTCCCAGCCCGAACACGAAGCTCAGGAGGAGAACGAAAATCAGCGCGAACTGCATGGGGAGCAGGGTAAAGGGAAAAAGGTAAAAGAGAAAAGGGCTGCGTCGCAAAACGTGACCTTTTCCTTTTACCCTTTCACCTTTGCCTTTGTCAGTGCGCTTCCAGCCAATTCGCGCCGAGGCCGGTTTCGACTTCGATGGGCACGGGGAGATTGGGCAGCGCGTGCTTCATGCGGTCCTGCACGACTTCGAGGACGCGCGCCTTCTCAGGCAGGTAGAGATCGAAGACGAGTTCGTCGTGGATCTGGAGCAGCAATTTC
>Ga0209611_10005250_pt1 | contig 21793 bp, 21 predicted proteins | sample S1TSphgellanicum_3_FD_187693 | JGI IMG/M metagenome (GOLD analysis project Ga0209611, IMG submission 187693) | Host-associated microbial communities from peat moss isolated from Minnesota, USA - S1T2_Fc - Sphagnum magellanicum MG (SPAdes) (version 2) | ecosystem: Host-associated > Plants > Peat... | reverse complement strand
TGCAATCAGGCAACTACGAGGTAGCCCCGCACGCGAGTGCGCGCGAGTTGCTCGAGCAAATGATCAGCGGCCGGGTGGTACTTGAGTCCCTGACGGTGGTGGAGGGCTGGAGCTTTGCACAGATGCGCGGCGCCCTCGATGCCCATCCGGCGATAGCGCACCAGTGGCACGAGCTGAGCGCAGCGCAGGTGATGGAGGCGCTCGGGCATGCAGGCGAGCCAGCCGAAGGCCGGTTCTTTCCCGACACCTACCGCTTCGCGGCCGGCACCAGCGACCGCCACATCCTGGAGCGCGCCTACGAGCGCATGCAGGCGGAGCTCGCTACCGCCTGGGGCAGCCGGGCGCCGGACCTGCCGCTGTCCAGCCCCGAGGAGGCGCTGATCCTGGCATCGATCGTGGAAAAGGAGACCGGCCGCGAGGACGAACGGTCCAAGGTCGCCGCGGTGTTCGTCAACCGCTTGCGCCAGGGCATGCGCCTGCAGTCCGATCCGACCGTGATCTACGGGCTGGGCGCAAGCTACGATGGGCATATCCACACGCGCGACCTGGAGACCGATACGCCGTACAACACCTATACTCGCAGCGGCCTGCCGCCGACGCCGATCGCACTTCCAGGCGCCGCGGCGTTGCAGGCCACCGTGCATCCGGCCGCCATCGATGCGCTGTACTTCGTGGCCACCGGCAATGGCGACGGTACGCATCATTTTTCCGCGACGCTGGCGGAGCACGACGTCGCATTGCGCGCGTATCTGCGCAAGCTTGGCGTGACGCCCGATGCCCGGGTGAGTTCGCCGCCCAGTTCCGGGCATGCGCCATGAGTCATGCGCCATGAGTAATGGCGGCGTGTTCATCAGCCTGGAAGGGATCGAGGGCGCCGGCAAATCGACGCTCGGGCGCGCGCTCGAAGCGAGCCTGGCTGCGCGCGGGCTCAAGGTGCGGCTCACACGCGAACCCGGCGGCACGCCGCTGGCGGAAAGGCTGCGGGCCCTGGTGCTCGAGCGCGGGGCTGAGCGCATCAGCGCCGAGGCGGAGACGCTGATGATGTTCGCCGCGCGCGCGATTCACCTGGAGAACCTGGTGCGCCCCGCCCTGGGCAACGGCGTGTGGGTGATCTGCGACCGCTTTACCGATGCCACGCGCGCCTACCAGGGGGCGGGACGCGGCGTGGATCCCGAACTGATCGAGCGCCTGGCAGACGCGGTGCACCGCGACCTGTGGCCGCAGCGCACGCTGCTGCTGGACCTGCCGGTGGATACCGGGCTGGCGCGTGTGCGCGGGCGCGCCGCGGCCGGGGATCGGTTCGAGGATGAGGACCGGCGCTTTTTCGAGCGGGTGCGCGCCCGCTACCTGGCGCTGGCTGCGGCCGAACCGGCGCGCGTGCGGGTGCTGGCGGCTGCGGGTGCGCCGGACGAGGTGGCGGCGCGCGCACTCGATGCGATCGCCGATTTGCTGCCTGCCAAAGCGTTCCGCAGCGAACCGGAGGCGAGGTGACAACAGCGCCATCGGAACTGCCTTCAGCGTTGCCAGCAGCCTCGGAAGTACCATGGCTTGCGCCGCAGGTGGAACAGCTGCGGCGTGCGCGCGCGGCACATCGTTACCCGAGCGGGCTGCTGATACACGAGGAGCGCGGCGCGGGCGGCGAGTCGCTGGCGCGTTTCGCCGCGCAGCTGGCGTTGTGCCGGGAGGCGGATGCGCCCTGCGGCCACTGCCGTGATTGCCGCATGTTCCAGGTGGCGCAGCATCCGGATTTCCTCGAGTTGCACCCGATCGAGGACTCCAGGTTCATTCGCATCGAGCAGGTGCGCGAGCTGTCGGAGCGGCTCGCGCTCACCGCCCACGGCGGCGGCGCTACCGTCGCGCTGCTGTGCCCGGCCGATACGCTGTACCCGAACGCGGCCAATGCACTGCTGAAGACCCTGGAGGAGCCGCGGCCGGGCGTGACGCTGATCCTGGTCAGCGCAACGCCGTCGCGCCTGCCGGCGACCATACTGAGCCGCTGCCTGCGGTTGCGCGTGCCGACGCCGGCGCGCGCGCTCAGCGTCGCGTGGCTGCTTCGCATCCAGGGACCCGGCCCATGGGACACGGTGCTGGAGGTGCTCGGCGATGCGCCATTCGAAGCACTGGGGGCCGACGCCGCCGAAGTCGCGCGGCTCAAGGCCGAGACTGACCGCAGCCTGAGCGATGCCCGGGCCGGGCGCATGGACATCGCGGCCACCGCGGAGCGCTGGGCCAGGCCGGAGTCGCTGCACCTGCGCCTGGCTTGCCTTGAGACCTGGATCACATCGCGCATCGATGGGGCCGCAGGCGCGCCGCGTCAATCTTCGGAACTGCGCAGTAGCGCCCACTTGCCAGAATCAGCTTCGGACATGAATATTGCCGGGTTGCTGCGGCTGCTGGATGGCGTCCATGAGCTGCGGCGATTGCGGCTGAGTTCCATCAACCGGTCGCTGGCGCTGGAGCAGTTGCTGTGGCAGCTGCCAGGCGCCTGGCAGCGCGTGGCGCCGCGCGCCCGCGTCGATCGTTAACGCTTTAGAAGGATTTCCCCGGCGACCATGGCGAAGGATCCAAACTCCAGATCCGGCATCAACAAGCCGGGCTTGCTGACCCTGACCATCAAGGACAAGAGCGCCTTGTACCTGGCGTATATGCCGTTCGTGCAGAACGGCGGGCTGTTCATTCCGACCAACAGCAACTATCGGCTCGGCGACGAGGTCTTCATGCTGCTGAACCTGATGGGCGAGGACGAGAAACTGCCCGTTGCCGGCCGGGTGATCTGGGTGACACCCAAGGGCGCGCAGGGCAAGCGCACGGCCGGCATTGGCGTCCAGTTCTCCGACCAGGACCGCGGGCAAACGCGCACCAAGATCGAGAACTACCTCGCCGGCGCCATTTCCGGCGACAAGGCTACGCACACGATGTAGATCCCGGCACGGGATCCGCACACCGAGGCCGGTGCCCGCACTGCCAAACCGGCGCCCGCGTCGGTGCTATTTGGCGGCCGTCGCCGGCGTGAACGAGAACTTCTGGCCGGCGATCGCCGCAGAGTACATCAATCCGCCCTTGGCCACGGTAAATACCGCCATGCCCTTGTAGTAGACGCCGCGCGTGACCGCGTCCTGGGACGTGCCGCTGGCGCCGGCGTTGGCGCCGTTGGTCGACGCCGTCGCGTTGGCGGCGGCCGTGATCGCCACGACGCTGGCGTCCGCGTCGAACTCGAAACTGCCCGATTCGAACTGCTCCAGAGCGTGCTTGTCCTCGAAGAAGATGATCTCGCTGTAGGCCTTGCCGCCGGCCTGGAAGCCGACGCTCACCTGTCCGACCTGCGAATCGCCGACGTAGCGACCATGCTCGTACACGCGGCCCTTGCCGTAGGCGCCGCCGACGACAAATGCGCCGGACCCCACCGTCGGAAATACCGCATAGCCATAACAGTGAGCGAAGAACGCTGCACTGACGCCCGCTTCCTTGAAGGTCTCGATGGTCTGCTTGACGCTCTCGGCGTGCACTGCCGCGGCCGGCAGGCACAGCAGCAGCGCCAGCACGGCCGGGTGTCGCAGGGTCGATCTCATGTTCGATTGCATTCCCATTTCAATTGCGTTCCCATTCCAGTTTCGGGGTGGTTAGAGTAGGCGCCTGATAATCAGGGTCTGTAGGATAGCGCCGGATTTTCATCATGCAACTGCGTAAGCTGCGATCATGAACGTGCAGGATCTGGTCGCCATCGACGTCCACACGCACGCCGAGGTGTCGTGCCGGCAGCCGGTGGATGAGGTCTGGAAGACCTACGAGGAAGCGGCCTCGAAGTACTTCAAGGCCGGCAAGCGCCCGACAATTCCCGAGACCATCGCCTACTATCGCGAGCGCAGCATCGGGCTGGTGATGTTCACGGTGGATACCGAGTTCGAGATGGGTGTGCGCCGCATCGCCAACGAGGAGGTCAGCGATGCCGCGCGCGACAACCCCGACATCATGATCGCGTTCGCGAGCATCGATCCGCACAAGGGCAAGCTCGGCGTGCGCGAGGCGCGACGGCTGATCCGGGATCACGGCATCAGGGGCTTCAAGTTCCACCCGACCACGCAGGGATTCTTTCCCAACGACCGGATGGCCTACCCGCTATACGAGGTGATTGCCGAGCACAAGCTGCCAGCGATCTTTCACAGCGGACATTCGGGCATCGGCACCGGCATGCCGGGCGGCGGCGGGTTGCGTCTCAAGTACTCGAACCCGATGCATCTGGACGACGTCGCCGCGGACTTTCCCGACATGACGGTGATCATTGCGCATCCGTCGTTCCCGTGGCAGGACGAGGCGCTGTCGGTGTGCCTGCACAAGCCCAACGTCTACATCGATCTGTCGGGTTGGTCGCCGAAATACTTTCCACCGCAGCTGGTGCAGTACGCCAATGGCCAGCTGAAGCACAAGATGCTGTTCGGCTCGGACTTCCCACTGATCACTCCGGATCGCTGGATCAAGGACTTCAAGGAGGCCGCCTTCAAACCGGAGGTACACGAGCTGATCCTCAAGAATAATGCGATCGTTGCCCTGGGACTGGACTGAGCGCTCCGGGACCGAGGGCGGCGGGTCTGACGGCGGCTGGGCCGGGCGCGAGCTCCTCGGTATCGATGTCGCTCTGGGCGGCCGCGTTGTAGCGCGCGCCGCTGACGGTCGCCGGGTTGATCAGCGCTTCCAGGCGTGCCATGAGATCGGCGTCCGGGCGCACCAGCGTTGCCCCGAGGTTCTGCTGCAAGTGCTCGATCGAGGTGGTGCCGGGGATCGGGATCAGGTGCGGCGCCTTGTACAGCAGCCAGGCGAGGGCCAGCTGTGCCGGGGTGCAACCGGCGCCACGCGCAAGCTCGATATAGGGAGCGAGTAGCCGCGCATTGGCCGAGAAATTCGGTTCGGCGAAGCGCGGCATCTCCCGCCGCAGGTCCTTTGGCACCAGTGTGGACGGATCAGTGACGGCGCCGGCCAGAAAGCCGCGCCCGAGCGGGGAGAACGCCACCATGGCGACGCCGAGGCGACGGCACTCTTCCAGCACCCCGGCCTCCGGATTGCGCGTCCACAGCGAGTATTCACTCTGGAGCGCGGCGATCGGATGCACCGCGTGCGCGCGGCGCAACGTGGCGGCCGACACCTCTGATAGTCCAATGGCGCCTATGTGACCGGCGCTCACCAGCTGCGCCAGCGCACCGACGCTGTCTTCGATCGGGACGCGCCGATCCCAGCGATGCAGGTAGTAGAGGTCGATATGGTCGGTGCGCAGGCGCGCGAGCGATTCAACGCAGGTGCGGCGCAGCGTTTCCGGCCGGCCGTCCAGCACCCTGCGGCCATCGATGCCGGTCATGCCGCACTTGCTTGCCAGATGGATCTGCCGTCGAAATGGCGCCAGCGCCTCGCCCAGCAGCGACTCATTGCTGCCAAAACCGTACAGCGCTGCGGTGTCGAAGTGCTGCACGCCGAGCTCGACCGCGCGCCGCAGCAGCGCCGTTGCCTGCGGTGCCGGCGGCGGCGTGCCGTAGGCATGGCTGAGATTCATGCAACCCAGGCCAATTTGTCCGACCGGCACGCCAGCGATGGATCGGGCGGGCGCCCGCCCGCCAGCCATCATCATCGCGGCGTACGCCTCCTGGCTCATGCCGGTCATCAGCGCTGCGGCATACTGGAAGCTCTTGCCGTCGGTGGCAAAGATCTTGGCGAGAAAGTAGATGTTGCCGCCCAGGGCGATCATCCGATTGTAGTCGCGCGCCAGTACCGCCTGCTTCTGCTCCTCGCTCATCGGCCAGCGGTCGAGGTAGGCGCGCTGGTCGGCCTTGAAGGCGTCGCGGTTCGCCGCCTGCATCAGCGACATGCAGAACATGTTCAGGTGATAGCCGATGCGTGCCTGGTCGGCGTCGAAAACGGTCGTGCCCGGGATATCCAGGTAGGGCTTCTCCAGCGACATTGCCGACGGCTCCTACGCGTTCCAGTACAGGCGCATCGGGTTATCCACCAGCAGCCTGGTCTGCAGCTGCGTGCTGGTGGCGATGCGCGGAATGAAATCGACCAGCTTGCCGTCATCCGGCATGTGCGTCTTGAGATTAGGGTGCGGCCAGTCGGTCCCCCAGAGAACCCGGTCAGGGAAGCTCTCCACCAGCCGGCGCGCGAACGGCACGACGTCCAGGTAATCCGGACCGCCCACGACTGACAGCCGCTCGGCGCAACTGACCTTGGACCAGACCTGCGGGTGCTCGCGCATCAGGCGCACGAACAATTCGAACTCCGGGCCATCGACCGGCTTGCCGACATCCGGGCGTCCCATGTGGTCGATCACCACCGTCGTCGGCAGCGAGGCGATGAAGTCAAACAGCTGCGGCAGGTCCGCGGCTTCGAAGTAGATGACAACGTGCCAGCCAAGCGGGGCGATGCGCGCCGCGATGTCCGCGAGCGTCGCGCGCGGCACGCTGTCGGCGAGGCGCTTGACGAAGTTGAAGCGCACGCCGCGAACCCCGCCGGCGTGCAGCGCTGCCAGTTCGGTCGCGCCGACGTCGGCGCGCACCGTCGCCACGCCGCGCGCGCGCCCGTCGGAGCGCTCGATGGCATCGAGCAGCGCACGGTTGTCGGCGCCGTGACAGGTCGCTTGCACGATGACATTGCGCGCGAAGCCGAGAAAGTCGCGCAGCTCGAACAATTTTGCGGCCGGGGCGTCGCACGGCGTGTACTTGCGCTCCGGTGCGTACGGGAACACGGCGCCGGGGCCGAACACGTGGCAATGCGCGTCGATCGAGCCTGCAGGCGGTCGGAACACGGGCCTGGACGGATTGGGATCGAACACCAGCCAATCCTTGTCCATCTGGAAGCCGCTCATTGAATGCCGCCCGGATGCGGCCCGCTCGACTCCATGGGCCGCGGTGCTAGGAGCCGCGGCGCACGTCACGTTCGGCGCTGTCGAGCCCGCCGCGCAGAACGTAGGCGTCGAAGCCGCGCTCCACCAGGATGTAGGCGGCGGCGGAGCTGCGCCTGCCGGTATCGCAATAGACCACGTACTTGGTGGCGCGATCGAGGGTCGAGACCTTGAGCCGTATGAAGTACAACGGGATGTTGAGCGAGCCCTCGATCGCCAGGTTCTGATGCTCGGACGGCAGGCGCACGTCAAGCCAGCGCGCGCCCTGGCCGATCATCGCCTTTGCCTCCGGATAGGAAATCCACTTCACCAGCGGCTCGTTCATCAGCTCGCGAAAGTCCTGCTTGTTGAGCCGCATCAGAACCCCGTCGGTCAGCATGCTGACGGTGGCATTGCGCTTGGCTTCCGAGATCAGCGCCTCCTCGCCGAAAGTGTCGCCGATGCCCAGCTCGGCGAGCTTCAGGCCGCCGCGATTCATCGGTGTCTCGCGCGTCACCAGGCACTTGCCGCTGACGATGGCGTAGAAGAAGTCGCCCTCCGCGCCCTGCTGGATCACGGTTTCACCGGCGCGGCAGTCCACGCGCTGCATGCGCATGAAGATCGCCTGGATGTTTGCCGGCGGAATGCGGTGGAAGGCCTGGGTCTGCAGCAGCGTGGTCATCCAGTCGTCGCCACCGCTGCCGGCGAACTGCGCCTGCAGCTCTGCCACCTCGTAGGTGCCGGTCTGGTCCCAGGTGATCATCATGTCCAGCAGTTCGCTGTCGATCGACAGGCACTCGATCGGATCGACCGCGCGGGCGGTGAACTTGCGCGGAAGCGCCGAGGCTATCGGGTTGCGCGCCTCGGGGCTGCCGGCACGAATCATCGCCACGGTGTTGTTACCCTCGCGCAGCTCCAGCAGGCCGGCGAGCAGCCAGTAGCTGCGGCGATCCTTGTCGCCTTCCTTGAACAGCACGCGGTTGGCGGGAAGCTGCGTGGTAGTGACCTTGCGCGCCAGGGCCACCAGATTTTCCTTCTTCATGCCTTCGAAGGGCGAGAATTTCCGCAGCAGTGCCACATCGACAGCCCGTTCTTCGCTCATGAGCGCGAGGCCCCAATTGCCTTCGTTGGTATTTTCGTAATTTTCACACCCACTCTGTGCAATCGATGGTAGCACAGGCGTTTCCCGGGGCGGTCAGCCTGTGTCACGCAGCGCCTGCCAGCCGGCATCGGGTTGAAAACGCGCACCGTGGCGCTCGGCGAGGGCTTCGAGCCGCGCAACGCAGGCGTCGATCCCGCGCGCGCGCGCGTAGCTGAGCGGGCCGCCGCGAAACGGAGCAAAGCCGGTGCCGAAGATCACACCGGCGTCGACCAGGTCGGCGTCATCGACCACGCCCTCGCGCAGGCAGGCGACGCACTCGTTGACCAGCGCCAGGATCAACCGATCCGCCAGGTCCTCGGGCGCTGCGGGGCTGTCGGGTGGCCGCACGATCTTGCCGTCGCGCCATGGATAGAATCCCTGGCCGCTCTTGCGCCCGAGTTGTTTCGCCTGCACCAGCAGCCGGACTTTTTCTACATACGCGGGCGCCTGCTTGTGCAGTTCGCGCGTGACGATCTGCCCGACATGCAGCAGCACGTCCAGCCCGACCACGTCGGCGAGTTCCATCGGGCCCATCGGCATGCCGAATTTCACTGCTGCGCTGTCGATGGCGTTGAAGGCGATGCCTTCACCGGCGGCGTGCAGCGCTTCGAACAGGTACGGGAACAGCACGCGATTGACCAGGAAGCCCGGGCTGCTGCGGCATGGCAGCGGCAGCTTGTCGATGCGGCGCGCCAGCGTCATGGCCCGCGCCAGCACCTCGCGTCGGGTCGCCGGGAAATGCACTACCTCCACCAGCGGCATCTGCGCCACCGGATTGAAGAAATGCAGGCCGACCAGGTGGCCCGGGTCCGCCAGCGTCGCGGCCAGCGATTCCAGTGTCAGGCTGGAGGTGTTGCTGGCGAGCACCGCAGCGGCAGACATGCGCGGCTCGGCGACTGCATACAGCGCCCGCTTGGCTTCCAGATCCTCGAAGATGGCCTCGATGACGACATCGGCGCCCTCGACGCCGTGGCCCTCGACGTCGGCGCGCAGCCGCTCGCTGGCGGCGCGACGCTCTTCGGGGTCGCTGATGCGCTTGCCGTAGAGTGCGGCGGCGCGCGCCAGCGCCGGCTCGATCAGTGCCAGCTCGCGATCCTGCAGCGTCACGTTCAGGCCGCGCAGTGCGCACCAGGCGGCGATGTCGCCACCCATGACCCCGGCGCCGATCACATGGACGCGCTCCAGCGCCGCCGCGCTCTTGCCCGCCAGCGCCTTGAGGCGATCCTGCAGCAGGAACACCCGGATCAGGTTGCGGGCAGTGTCACCCTGCAGCAGCGCGGCGAATGAACGCGCCTCGGCGCTCATGGCCGCCGCGCCGCGCGCGCCGTAGCCCGACCACAGCTCAACCATGGCGAAAGGGGCGGGGTAGTGTTCGCGCCGGGCACGCGCACGTACCTGGCGTAGCAGTACAGGACGCAGCAGCGTGCGCACACCGGGCCAGCTGAGCATGCGCTCGAGTGCCGGCGGGCGATGTGGCGGCGGTGCAGCCTGAATGATCTGCCGCGCTGCGGGCTCGAGTTCGGCGACGTTGGCAACCAGGCGGTCCACCAGGCCCAGCTTCAGTGCCTGATCCGAGCGCACGCTGCGTCCGGTCAGCATCAGGCTCATCGCCGGACGCACACCGAGCAGCCGCACGCTGCGCACCGTACCGCCGAAGCCCGGGTGCACGCCCAGTTGCACTTCCGGCAGGCCGAGTGCCAGCCGGGAATCCCCCACCGCGATCCGGTAGCGACAGGCGAGCGCGAGCTCCAGGCCACCCCCGAGCGCATAGCCATGAATGGCCGCGACGGTGGGAAAGGGCAGTGATTCCAGGCGCGAGAAGATGTCCTGGCCGAGCTGGATCAATTCCAGCGCGTTGCTGGTTGCGGCCAGTGCGTTGATCTCGCGGATGTCGGCGCCGGCAATGAAGCCCGAGGACTTGCCTGAGCGCAGTACCAGGCCGGCGAGCGCACGCTGGCCGAGCGCCTGCAGCTGCTGCTGCAATTCCAGCAGAACCACGCGGCCAAGTGTATTGGCGGAGCCGCCGGGACGATCGAGCGTGAGCCAGCCGATGTTCCCGGCATCGACCTCGAGCCGGAACGCGGGCGCGTCGGTCATGGGAACTCCGGTCCGACGGACTTGCCATTGAGCTCGAAATCGCACACCAGCGGCAGGTGATCGGAAAACGTGGCGGATGGAATGCGGAACGAGGTTATGTCAATTCCGCGGCTCACCAGGATGAAATCCAGTTCCACGCGCGGATTGCGTGACGGAAACGATGGCAAACCCTCGGTATTGGCGCTGCGCAGCCCGGCGGCACGGGTGAACAGGAAGATCTCGTGCGTGCCCCAGAAGGTGTTGAAATCGCCGGCCACTATCACCGGCTTGTGCGAGCGCACCACCAGGTCATGCAGCGTGCGCAGCTGATACTGGCGATGCCGGAACTTGAGCGACAGATGCACCAGGAAAACGCACAGCTGGTCGAGCTCCAGTTCGATGATCAGGCGCTTGATGCCGGTATCGAAGTAGTGAAAGCGCTCGCCAGTCACACGCGGGGCGGCCAGCAACGCGTTCGACTGCTTGCGCACGATCGGCACCAGCTGATTGATCGAGGCGGTGCCGTACTTGCATTGGTGCGCGGTGTAATGGCCAAGCGCGTCGGCGACATGGGTGGCCTGGTTGACCATGCCGGTACGTACCGAGCCGGTGTCGACCTCGATGAGCCCGACCAGGTCCGGATCCTCGCTGCGAATCAGTTCGGTAATGCCCTCGAGTACGCGGCGGCTGCTACGCAGGTAGCCGGCGCCGGGGACCGGAAAATGAAATGCCGGGCCGGTGCCGGTCGCATAACGTATGTTGTATACGAGCAGTCTCACGGCAGTGGCTGTGGGTGTCTATCCATTCGGGCGACCGTCACAGTACACTGGGAGCATGTCTCAGCGCGATCCCATTCGGGTATTCGTGACCCACTGCTTCGAGGAGGCAGACGACTACCTGCGGGTGTTCGAGTACCTCGAGAGCGCGCAGAATTTCTACTACAGGAACTGCAGCGCTCCGGATGTGCGGCCACCGATTGGCGGCGAGGAAGGGCGGCGCGAGGAGCTGCGCCGGCAGATAGCCCCGGCCGAGGTGGTCATAGCATTGTCGAGCCTGTATCAGCAGCAGCAGGATCTGCTGGTGTTCCAGCTCAACTACGCCAAGGCAAGCGACAAGCCGGTACTGTTGCTGCCGCTGTTCGGCCTGGAACAGCCGCGACCCAAGGCGCTCAACGGCCTGTTCGATGAGAGCGTGTCCTGGGATGAGCGCGCGCTGGTGGATGCGGTCAAGCGCCAGGCACGCCACGAGGACACCACGCGCTGGGACACGATCGAGTTCAAGCTCGATTAGGTATTGCTGCTGGCCTCAGTCGCCAGGTATTTCGACAGTGGCACCAACTGCCGGCCATTGCGCGTGGCCACGTGGTGATTCATGCCGGCGAACATCCCATACAGCCGCACCACCAGTTCCGCATAGCGGCACGCCTGGTCATTCGACAGCTTGCGCACTGAGGCCTTGACGACGTCGTCGCCGGGCAGGGCGGGCGCCCGATGCAGTGCCTGGATCATGGCACCGAACTCATGTCCCAACTCTCCTGGGACATCGGACTGCTGGATATCTTCCAGATACCGGCAGTAGGCGTCGAACAACCGATCCTTGATGTGTCCCTGACCGGCCAGAGACAGCGTGGCTGCCTCCAGGCGCGCACATAAGTCCGCCATATACTAAGCTCCCTGAGTCGCTTGATGATCCCCCGCACGCATTTGTACTTGCAGCGCGAAGCTCATGTGACGCCTTAATAGTTGTAGAAAGGGGAAACCTTGTTCGTTCAATGCTATGCGCAACGAATATAGCGCGACCCCTGCGAAACTCAAGGGGCGATATTCGCACCGTTAAGTCTCAAGCTGCGGCCAGATCAGGGCTTTTCGGCCACACAGCTTCCCGGCGCCTGTACGGTAGTTTAAGTTAGTCCCATAACTCATTGATAAAGAGATGCAATGGAACTTCGTTAGTGGCGATCGCAGCGGCTTGTCCCGACCACACTCGCGCCGTTGCTGTGCAGCCATTGGACAGTCGCCCGCGCCGGCACCGCAGAATTTAGATCACGCGCGCGGGCTGGCGGTACGATCGTCACGCTAATATCGCCGCCCCGAGAGTTCGAGCTTGATGCCGGGGTACGCGGGTGGCGGTAAAAAAAGCGGTAAAGACCCGTAGCGCGCGCGCGCGCGGTCTGCGTACGCTGCAGCACCAGACGCTGCCATCGGCTACGCGGTTCGCTATCGACACCGAGGTATGGTTCCGGGGCCTGATCGTCGAACACCAACCTACCGACAAGCGCGATCATCGCTGGTCCACCAAGGATCAGGTGCACGACGAGGCCATTGCCTGGTTTCTCGATCGCCACGCGCTGCAGCCATTCGGGAATTATCCGGCACGCCGCAGTGCGGATGAAGACCTCACGTTCTGGGTCGACTCGAAGCTGATGCAGCGCGCAAGGCGCATGGCGCAGCGCGACGGCGTCAAGGTCGCGCGCCTCATCGACGCCGCGCTGAGCAGTTATGCGCGCGAACAGTTGCCGCAACAGCTGCTGCGCTACCGGCAGCGGGTGCAGGCGCAGGCCTGTCGCCTCTACCAGGCCACGCGGCCGCGTGCGCGGCCGCAACGCAAGCGCGGTCTGCGCCGCTAGCGCGTTGGCCGCGGGAGCGCCGCCAGCAGTACAATTATTATCTTTGCCAAACCTTGAGGGGAAACCATGGCTGAAAGCGTCTACAAAATCATCGAGCTGATCGGCACCAGTACCGAGTCCTGGGAGAAAGCCGCGGCGGCCGCGGTCACGCGCGCCAGCAAGACGCTGCGCGATCTGCGGGTGGCGGAGGTGGTCGAGCTGGACCTGCAGCTCAATGACGGCAAAGTGGAAGCATATCGCGCAAAACTGAAGGTCTCGTTCAAGTACGAAGACGGCCCGCAGTAGGCGCCGGCGTCGACATGAGCGCTCACCGCGACCGCCCGCGCTGCTCGTCGCGCGCGCTGCAGTAGATCTCGCGCGCCGCGTCCAGGCTCAGCCCCATTATCGCCAGCCCGACCGCCAGGTCCGGCCATGCCGAGTGCCATGCGAGCGACACCGCTGCCGCCGCCAGTATCGCAAGGCTGGCCCACACATCGTTGCGAGCGGACAGGAAGGCGGCGCGCGACAGGCTGCCGCCGACGTGCCTGACGCGCGCCAGCATGGCAGCGCAGCCGAGGTTCACGGCCAGCGCCCCGACTGCGGTCAGCGACAGCGGTAGCGCCGCGGGCGCCAGCGGCAGCAGCCACTTCTGCCATGCGGTCCAGAGGGTCGCGCCGCCCGGCAGCAGCAACAGCGCAGCCAGCAGCACACCCAGGCGCGAGCGCTGTCGCGGCTGCCAGCCCAGCGCCAGCAGGACCAGCACGTTGAGGGCGGTATCCTCAAGAAAGTCGATTGAATCGGCGAACAGCGCCACCGAGCCGATGCTTCGGGCAACCGCACATTCGATTGCGAAGTAGCCCAGGTTGAGCGCAGCAGCCCAACTCACTGCACGGCGCAGCGCGCCGTCGGCATTGGTCTCATTGCCGCTGTCCATCAGCGTGACAGGATCTGTACCGTCTCGGTGTGCGGATCAAATACAATCCGCGCCTCACCACGCTGCAGTTGCAGCATCACCTGCTGCACCTTCTCCTCGAGTGTGAACTCGCGCACACCGTAGTCGGTGCCTTCGCGCAACACGAACGATTCGACCACGCCGCGCAGCGCTGCGTGCGACAGTTGCACGTGTGGCACCTCGATGCGGTCCGGGGCTTCCTCGGTCATCGCGCAGAGAGAAAAATATAGTTATTAAATATAGACATAAGTTAAAAAATTAATGTCATTTCTATGTAATTCGAAGTGGTGTTGAATCGCGCCAGCGCTGCTTGCGACAGCCGCTGGACCGAATTGCTACGACGGCGATGGTAAATCGGTTAATTTACCCAATATAGAACCCATGGGAGCACTCACACGATGACCTTGCCTGCAGTCCGAGCCGGCGTTGCCCCGATCAACTGGGGCGCGTCGTTCATGTTCGTGCTGACCTCCGCCGTCGTAGTCACGGTGGTGCCGTGGTATGGAATTACCCACGGTTACCACGCGCTTGCCTGGATTCTGTTTATGCTGTTCCTGGGTGCCAACGGCATGGCGATCACCTGCGGCTATCACCGCCTGTTCGCCCACCGCACCTATGAGGCGCACCCGGTCCTGAAGCTCGCCTACCTGCTGTTTGGTGCGATGGCGCTGCAGAACAGTGCCTTGAACTGGGCGGCCGGCCACCGCGTGCATCATCGGTTCATCGACGATCCGGAGCGCGATCCTTATTGCGCCCGCCGCGGATTCTGGTTCTCGCACATCGGCTGGATGCTACGCAGCTATCCGAGCGGCGAACCGGACTTCAGCGTGGTGCGCGACCTGAAGCGCGACCCGCTGGTGATGTGGCAGCACAACCACTATCTGCTGATAGCGCTGTCCACCAACCTCGGCGCCCCGCTGCTGGTCGGTTATCTGGTCGGCGATGTCTGGGGCGTGTTCCTGCTGGCCGGCATGCTGCGGCTGGTTGTCAGCCATCACTTCACGTTCTTTATCAATTCGCTGGCCCACATGTGGGGCTCCCAGCCCTACACCGACGACAACACGGCGCGCGACAATCCGGTGGTGGCGCTGCTGACCTATGGCGAGGGTTATCACAATTTTCACCACATGTTCGCGCATGACTACCGTAACGGGTTGCGCTGGTGGCAATGGGATCCGTCGAAGTGGTTCATCAGCAGCATGTCGGTGCTCGGCCTGGCGCGCAATCTCAAGCGGGTACCATGGTTCAGGATCCAGCGCGCCCTGCTCGATAACCAGTTCCAGCGCGCGGAGCGCAAGCTGGCAAGCCTGTCCGGACGCGCGCATCTCGAGCACCTGCGCGCCAGGATTGCCGAGGAATATGACGCCTTTTCCAAGGCCGTGGCCGAATGGGCGCACCTGCGCGAGCAGTGGCTCGAGGACACCAAGCGGGCGATGTTGCAGCGTTGGGAGCACTCGAACCTGCAGTCGCGGCTGCGCGAACTGGAATACGGGTTGCGATTGCAGTATCGTCGAGTGCGTGTGCTTCAGGCCCAGCTCGGATAAATCGCCAACGGCGCGAGCCGTAGTGTCGAACCCGCCGGAGAGCTTAAGCCGGCTGCAGCCCACGCGCAGACATCGTTTGAGCTGCCATCAGGGTTTCGTATGAGCGCCAGTCCCAAGTCCGACACGATCACCGATTTTTCAGGTGCGGTGCCAGCACCGGGGCGCACTCGTATTTCCATCGAAGGGCGCTTGCTGCGACGGTTGCTCGCGGACCTGGGCGATCCGGCGCTGGAGTTCGTGTTGTGGAGCGGCGAGCGCGTCGCCCCGCCGGGCGCGGCTCCGGCCATCAGGATCAGGATCGCCGACCGTGGCACGCTGTTTCATGTGCTGCGCGATCCGCAGGTGCAGTTTCCAGATGCCTACAGTGCCGGCCGCATTGAAGTGGAAGGCGACCTGGTGCAACTCATTGCGCTCATCTACCGCGGCATGGAGGCCGAGGATGGCGCGCATTCCTTCGGCAGTCGCATCGCCCGCTGGTTTCGCCGCAACCGCCGCAATACGCTGGCTGGTTCGCGCCGCAATATCCATCACCACTACGACATCGGCAACGACTTCTACGCCATGTGGCTCGGTGAGACCATGGCCTACACCTGCGCCTACTATCCGAATCTTGCCGCGACGCTCGAGCAGGCGCAGGTCGCCAAGATGGATCACGTCTGCCGCAAGCTGCAGCTGCAGCCGGGCGACTATGTGGTCGAGGCGGGCTGCGGCTGGGGCGGCCTGGCGCTGCACATGGCCAGCCGTTACGGCGCTCGCGTGCGGGCATTCAACATTTCCGGCGAGCAGGTCGCGTATGCGCGCGAGCGCGCCAGGCGCGAGCGGCTGGACGATCGGGTGGAATTCGTCCAGGACGATTATCGCAACATCAGCGGCCACTATGACGTGTTCGCATCGGTCGGCATGCTGGAGCATGTCGGGCGCGAGAACTATCCGGAGCTCGGGCGCGTGATCCGGCGCTCGCTCGGCGCCGCGGGCCGCGGGCTCATTCACTCGATCGGCCGCAATCGCCCGGGACCGCTGCATCCGTGGATTACGCGCCGGATATTTCCCGGCGCCTATGCGCCGTCGCTGGCAGAGATGATGCAGATATTCGAGCCGTCGGGGCTGTCGGTCCTGGACGTGGAGAATATCCGCCTGCATTACGCGCTCACGTTGCGCCACTGGCTGGATCGCTATCGGGCCGCCGAGGATCGCGTGCGCAGGATGTTTGACGACACCTTCGTGCGCATGTGGCGGCTGTACCTGGCCGGATCGATTGCCGGCTTCGAGACCGGAACGCTGCAGCTGTTCCAGGTGGTATTCAGTACCCGCGAGAACAACCAGATTGCGCTGACCCGCCAGCACCAGTACGCCACCTGAGCGCAGGTGGGTGGGCATGCGTAATTGCGACGTCATTGTCGTCGGCGGCGGACCGGCCGGGGCTTCGGCGGCGCGGCGGCTGAAGCAGGGCGGCGCCGACGTGCTGGTACTGGACAAGGAGGTCTTTCCCAGGCACAAGCTGTGCGCCGGCTGGATCACGCCGGAAGTGGTGCGCGATGTCGGACTCGATCCGGCCACCTACCCAGAGAGATTCCTGAGCTTCCGGCGCCTGCACTGGCACCTGAAGGGACTGCACCTGCCGATCCCGTGCGTGCAGCATTCGATTCGCCGCTTTGAGTTCGACGCCTGGCTGCTGCAGCAATCCGGCGCACCTGTAGCCGTGCACACCGTCAGGCACATCGAGCGCGACGGCGACGACTACGTGATCGACCAGCAGTATCGCTGCAGATACCTGATCGGCGCTGCCGGCACCTCCTGTCCGGTACATCGGGCGCTGTTTCGCGACGCGCTACCCAGGGTGCGCGCGCTGCAGACCGTGACGCTGGAGCTCGAATTTGAACATGACTGGCGCGATGGCGACTGCCATCTGTGGTTCTTCGAGGATGGCCTGCCAGGCTACAGCTGGTACGTACCCAAGGCGCGCGGCTGGCTCAATGTCGGTATCGGCGGCATGGCGCAGCGACTGAAACTGCGCGGCGAGGATATCTGGCTGCACTGGCGCCGGTTCGCCCAGCGGCTGGAGCGTCGATTCGGTATCCGCATCGCGCTGCAGCCGTCCGGCTACAGCTACTACGTGCGCGGTCCGATCGACGCGGTACGGATCGGTAACGCCTTCCTGACCGGAGATGCCGCCGGCCTGGCGACGCGCGACCTGTGCGAAGGCATCGGACCGGCGGTGCGCAGTGGCATGCGCGCCGCTGATGCGGTGCTGCACGGCACTGCCTACGATCTGTCGGACGTCACTGGTGCGAGCATGGGCGGCGGCTTGATCAGCCGCATGGTTGACTGGGGTTTCACCCGCGGGATTGGTCGGCCGGTGACGCCGGTTGCGGTGGCGGGCTGAGTCAACCCGCCTCGCCGCCGGCACCGGGCTCGACCGTGATCAGGTGCCTGACCACCGCTGGGCGTTCGAGCAGACCGTGTATGCGCTGCTGCAGCACGCGGTCGGCATGCGTCACGCGTTCATGCTGGCGCAGGTGCTCGACCCAGGACTCCACCCGGAAGGTCTCCAGGAACACACCCTCGGTGGCGGTATCTTCAAACATGTCCCAGGCATAGGCGCCGTCGCGACGCCGTCCGTGGGCCAGCAGGGCCAGCGCGTGCAGGAACGCAGCCCGGTCCTTATCGGCTGCCAGCCGGTATTCGACCGTCACCAGCACCGGTCCGCGATCGCTGTCGATCTGATGGGTGACGATCGGCGCCGGCCAGTGCATCGAGGGCGTCAAGTCGACGCCGGCGCCGGCCTGCAGCTTCCAGCGCCGCGTCAGCGGAATCCCCAGCAATGTTCCGGCTGCCGCGAGCATCAGCGTCAGCGGCAGGCCGACGTGGTCGGCCACCATTCCCCACAGGGCGCTGCCGAGGGTCATGGCGCCGTAGAACACCGTGACGAACAACGCCAGTCCACGCCCGCGCACCCAGTTTGGCAACGCCACCTGTGCCGAGACGTTCAGGTTTGCCAACACCGCGATCCAGGATGCGCCGGCCAGCAGGCTGGCGACAAATCCGACCAGCGCCAGGCGCGCCAGGCCGAACAGCACCAGCGCCAATGCCGTGCCGATACTCGCCGCAACCACCACACGGTCCGGCCCAAGGCGCGACTTGGCCCAGGGCAGCGCCGCGGCGCCGCCCACCGCGCCGGCGCCGATGGCGCCCAGCAATATGCCGTACAGGCCGGGACCGCCGGCGATCTGATCGCGTGCAACCAGCGGCAGCAACGCCCAGTACGCGCTCGCGAACAGGAAAAAAGCGATCGCGCGTATCAGTGTCGCGCGCAGAAACGGGTTGTGGCGCGCGTGGCGAAAGCCGGTGCGCATGGCGCTGCCGAAGCGCTCCGCCGGCAGCCGATCGGCGCGCGCCGGCGGCGCTCGCCACCAGAGCAGTGCTGCGATGACACCGAGATTGCTGATCGCGTTGACCCAGAACGGGGCGGCGATGCCGGCCACGCCGATGATGCTGCCCGCCAGCGCCGGACCGATCGCGCGGCTGATGTTGATGCCGACGCTGTTGGCGGCCACCGCGGGTGCCAAATCCTGCGCCGGTACCAGCTGCGGCACCACCGCCTGCCAGCCCGGCGCCGACAGCGCGCCACCGGCGCCAATCAGGAACATGAAAAGCAGCAGCGGGCCCGGCGTCACATGGCCAAACTGAACCAGCGCGGCGAACAGCGCCGACAGCAGGGTGGTGCCGGCCTCCACGCCGATCAGGAAGCGCCGCTTGTCGAAGATATCGGCCAGCGCTCCGGCTGCCAGCGCAAACAGGAACATCGGCAGGCTGGTCGCGACCTGCACCAGCGCCACCAGCAGTGCGTTGCTGTTCAGGCTCACCATCAGCCAGCCGGATGCCGCGTTGTACATCCAGGTGCCGATGTTGGAAACCACGGTGGCGATCCAGATAACGGTGAAGGCGCGATGGCGGAACGCTGCGCGCGCGGATGGCTGCCTGCCATGAGTGGAGCTGGTCTGCGGCTCGCTTGACACTGAGGATGGGCCGCTGCTGGTTTATTGTTGCCCGGTTATCGTATGGTTTATACAATATCCTGTGACGAGTACCAAATGACGGTTGCCGCTGCCCGTCCATGGACAGTGCGGCGCGATGCCAAGGCACAACGCGTTGCTGCCGCCAGCGTGCACGCCAACGGCAAGTTGCTCGAGCAGCGCGCGATAGTCGAGGCACTGCAGGCACTGCTACGGCCCGGCGATCGCGTGGCGCTGGAGGGCAATAACCAGAAGCAGGCGGACTTCCTGTCGCGCGCGCTGGTGCAGGCCGATCCGCGCAAGCTGCACGATATCCACCTGCTGATTTCAAGCATCAGCCGGCCGGAACACCTGACCCTGTTCGAGCGTGGCATCGCGCGTCGCGTCGACTTTTCCTTCGCCGGCCCGCAGAGCCTGCGCATGGCGCAACTGCTGGAGGACGGCAAGCTCGAGATCGGCTCGATCCACACCTACGTGGAGCTGTACGCGCGCATGTTCATCGACCTGACGCCTGATGTCGCGCTGGTGTGCGCCGAGCAGGCCGATGCGCAGGGCAATCTCTACACCGGACCCAATACCGAGGACACACCGACCATCGTCGAGGCCGCCGCGTTCCGGCATGGCATCGTGATCGCGCAGGTGAACGAGCTGGTGGGCGCGCTGCCGCGAGTGGACATTCCCGGCTCATGGATCGACTTCATCGTCGTCGCCGACCGGCCGTTTGCCGTCGAGCCGCTGTTTACCCGCGATCCGCGCCACATCACCGAACTGCAGGTGCTGATGGGCATGATGGTCATCCGCGGGATCTATGAGCGCCACGGCGTCACGACACTCAACCACGGCATCGGTTTCGACACCGCCGCGATCGAACTGCTGCTGCCGACCTACGGCGACTCGCTGGGGCTGAAGGGCAGGATCTGCCGCCACTGGGCGCTCAATCCGCATCCGACACTGATCCCCGCGATCGAGAGCGGCTGGGTGGACAGCGTGCATTGCTTCGGCAGTGAGGTGGGCATGGAGGGGTATGTACGCGCGCGCCCCGACATCTTCTTCGTCGGTCCAGACGGCAGCCTGCGCTCCAACCGGGTGCTGTGCCAGCTTGCCGGACAGTACGGCGTGGACCTGTTCATCGGTTCGACGCTGCAGATGGACGCTGACGCCAATTCCTCCACCGTCACGCTCGGCCGCCTCGCCGGCTTCGGCGGCGCGCCCAACATGGGCCACGATCCGGGCGGGCGCCGCCACAGCAGTGCGCCGTGGCTGAGCCTGATTACGTCGGATGCGCCGGTGGTACGCGGCCGCAAGCTGGTGGTGCAGCTGGCGGAGACCTTCAAGACGGGAGGCGCGCCGACCATCGTCGAATCGCTCGATGCGGTCGAGGTCGGCAGGAGGAGCGGCATGCCGATCGCGCCGGTGATGATCTACGGCGATGACGTCAGCCATGTGGTCACCGAGGAAGGTATCGCCTACCTGTACAAGAGCGACAGTACCGGGGAACGACGCGCTGCCATCGCCGCCATTGCCGGCGCTACGCCGATCGGACTGCGCGCCGATGCCAGCCGCAGCGCCGCGCTTCGAGCGCGCGGGATCATTGCTTATCCGCAGGACCTGGGCGTGGCGCGGATGGCGGCGAAGCGCTCACTGCTGGCGGCGCGCAGCATGGAGGATCTGGTGGCCTGGTCAGAGGGTCTGTACCAGCCGCCCGCGCGCTTTCGCAGCTGGTAGCAACGACCGATGCTCGCGCCGGCCCAGGTATGGTGTGCGCCGACCGGACTGCGGCGGCGACCGCGCCCGAGCACGCCCACGCGCCTGCATGCCCTGCGACTGGCCGATGCCGCGATCGACGCGTTGATCACCGAGGCGATGCTCACCCCAAAGCCGGCACTGGTCGATCAGCGTGGACCGGGCGCACATCGCGATCTTGATCTGGCGTGCCTGTTGCGTTCTGCCCGCTCCCTGCATCCGTCGTTCCTGGAAATGGCGACACTGGCCACCGGTCGCCGGCCGGACCAGGCGCTGCGCGAGCAGCTCGCGCTGATCGGCCGCGAAGCCGAGGGCGACATGCTCGCCGCCAGCGGTGGCAGCAACACCCATCGAGGCGCGATCTGGGTCATTGGCCTGTTGCTGGCGGCACTCGCCATCACCGGCGTCGCCGCGACGCCGCGCGAGATCGCCCGGCTGGCGGGAACGATCGCACGTCACGATGACCGTTTTGCGCCAGCACCAGCTTCGCACGGCCAGCTGGTATGCGGGTTATACGGCGTGGCGGGTGCGCGCGGGCAGGCGCGTGGCGGTTTCCCGCAGGTGGTGGACGCGGGTCTGCCGGCACTGTGGTCGGCACGCGCGCGCGGCGCGGACGAAACCAGCGCGCAGCTGGACGCGCTGATGGCGATCATGGCCAGTCTCGATGATACCTGCCTGCTGTACCGCGGCGGACCGGCGGCCCTGCGTGTCGCCCAATCCGGTGCCGGCACCGTGCTTGCGCTGGGGGGTGCGTCGCGCACGGCCGGCAGGCAGGCACTGCTGCGCCTGGACGCGCACTTGCTGGCGCTGAATGCGTCGCCCGGCGGCAGCGCGGATCTGCTGGCGGCCTGCCTGTT
>Ga0209611_10005249_pt1 | contig 21800 bp, 17 predicted proteins | sample S1TSphgellanicum_3_FD_187693 | JGI IMG/M metagenome (GOLD analysis project Ga0209611, IMG submission 187693) | Host-associated microbial communities from peat moss isolated from Minnesota, USA - S1T2_Fc - Sphagnum magellanicum MG (SPAdes) (version 2) | ecosystem: Host-associated > Plants > Peat... | reverse complement strand
ACATGTGGATTGGCTAAATGATGAATTTGGTTTTACCACTAAGTGCCATAGTTATATTGCAAGAAGCAACCAATGTTAATCCTTGTTTCAAACTCTTTTTTGATTCCCTACCTAGATATGAAATTAACGAATGATTTTTTTTTGGAAACACCATTGCTAATTAAGGAACAAATTTTTTTTAGGTTTAAAGTAAAAGTGGATATCATTGTGCCTCTTCAATAGTTTTTTGGTCAAAGAATTTTCTCTTAGCCTAAATTGTGAATTTTTGTATTAGTTAATCATACATTAGTTTGTGACCAAACTTGTAATTTAAGGGATTATTTTATATACAACTATTTATTTTTTTACTTTTTGCATGGATAATATGTTAAACATAAAATTAGCCTATCCTAACAACTTCAACCTGGGCCACTCCCCCCTAGGACATCCAAAGGGGTGTCACAGTAGAAACTCAGCCCCCTCTTTCTTGCATTTTTTTCTTCTCTGAACATGGTTTTCCTACTACTACCTTGTTCAATCCAGTCTTTTTTTCTCTGAACATAGTTCTCTTACTATTACCTTGTTCAATCCAATCCTTAGAATGAATTTCCTTTCCACCAAGCTCTTACCTTGCTTGAAATACTACTATCCTATTTACTAGTGACCTTCTTTTTTTCACCTACTTCTACTCACAACCTTCTTAACCATAGAAAACCTTCACATTGCTTGAGAAAAAACTTTTCCTATCTTTTTCTACCTTCTTCTAAGGGGTACCTTTACTCATTTCCCACTTCCCAGGTCAACCCCTTTTTCCACCTACTCATCTTGCTTTTCTACCAAGCCTATCTTAAGATCCATGTACCTTCCACCCTCGCCTTTGAATAGAGTGCCCACCAAAACCATCTAGCAGCCACTAACACCACCATTAATGGTTCCACTTCCAAATCCTCTTGTTATTGGGATAGATGTGCTTGGTCAACCCAACCTCTCATGATGTAGCAACCTCCTCCTGGGCGTGTACCTCTTGAGGACATACCTAGTTTCTGAAGCCTTCACATTATTCATCATCAACCTTCACTCCCTTCTCACTACCTCAAACCCCATTCATCATTCAGAAGAATGAAAGTGGTCAACAAGTTGTAGGAAGAAAGAAAGTTGTTATTTAACCATAAACCTAATATTTAACATCTTTTTATCTAGAACCCCTTATTTGGGAGGCTTATTTAGTTGAAGCCATGAGAAAATAACCATGTCTTAACTTAACCCAATGACCTTATCCTCCCCCCTTCTTATCTTATCCAAGCTACCAATCCCTAGCAATCCATCTTGGTTAAGATCCTCCTATTACAATAGTTCATGGAACTCCGACTAAAACCCCAAAATTTTGTTAGTTGAATCGGGTTAAGCTATTAGCGCCCAACATAATCTATAGAGATTGATTTTTTGGATGTCTTCCTTCAAATTTGTTATTTTGTTAAATGCATGAAGAATATAACACATATGAGATCTTATGGACTTATAAAAAGTTATGGTATGTGTAATTTGAATTAAGATAATATGGAATGGATTTAGAAAGAATTTTGGACATCACATCCCTAGACTTGTTTGTGAGTCAAGATGACAAGGTTAGTGTGATTTTTGTTAATAGTTTGTTTGGTTTGTAATGTTACTGAAAAAAAAATTTGTCTTTCAGGAACTGTTGAAGGAAAAGGCCATTGCACCTTTTTCAAAATGGGAGAAAGAATTGCTTAAGATTAGATTTGATCCATGGTTCAAGGTTTGGGACACACTTCAACATCAATGCCTTTTTATGCATGGAACATCAACTTTGGTTTTTGAAACTCTAAATGTTAGAAAAGATTTATTATGATTCATGAAATGATTATAGGCTTTTGGTAACAATTCTTTGAACTCATTTCCCCTACTCTTTTATTGATAATAATCACCTTTTGTGATGTTGTCTTTATTTTAAGTCATCTAGTTTCGTAACTTTGCATATATGTTGTCTTGCAAAGTTTGTTCAATAATGAAAAATGAGCTTAGGTTTTTTGTACTTTTGTATTAAAACCAAATTTGCTAATCAAAACCAAATTATATTAGCATTAAGGTTTACATTTGATAATAGAAGCTATGGAGTTGGTTAACCATTCATACCTATGACAAAAAACCATGTGAAATGAGAAATGCAAAGTTTTAAATTTTGAACAACTATAATCATAAAAAATGAAGCATAGTGAAAACCTAGGAATAAGTAGATAAACAAATCACCATTTGACTTACCAAAAATTGATATTGTTGTAGGAGGTAGACTTTTGGGCTTGGTTTCATCCTTGGTTGCACTTAACATCCAACAAATAATGGGTTCTCACAATTGCATTTCTATGATTGTAACAATTTTTTTTGATGCTATTGACAATTACCTTTTGCCAACGGGGCATCAAAATTATGACAATCCTTAACATATACATATTTGGTGGTTAAAAAGTTTGGGGAATTTGAGAACATAAAGTAGAAAGAAAATTGTACATAGGTTTCCCAGCTTTCAATTAAAATAACTACATGGGGGTTGTTATTATAAAGCCCTAAAACATTTAAATTTGTGTTTATCATGCACAAGTGCAACATGATGATTGTGCTTCTATTGTAGTTATAAAAATACTAGCATCATGTGTTGTTTCCACTTAATTTTACTTATTTATGAGCATATAGGTGGTGATAGCAATGAAAGATGGATTGGTCATAGATTGTGATATTATTGAGAACATTTGGGACCATGCTATGATGTAAGCATTGCATTTGTATGGAATGATTCTATTAGTGAATGGTTACAAATAAAAAACCTGCCAACAAAATGAGTTTTTAAATTATCACTTTTAAGGTTTGAAACTTTGGTGCAAATTATGAGTGATATGGGGATGTGCTTTGGAGTCATGGAAGTTGATTAATCTTCTAATAACATATTTTGAAAGAGATAAGTGCCACAATTGAGTGGTTGGTAAAAATTTGCATATGGACTATTTAATATCAAGGTGTGTTAAAATGGATTTTTCAAGTGGTGGCTTTAAATGACTTCCATATATATCTTCCCATATTTCTTCATTTGCGTACAAATGACTTCTAGTCAATGGGGTGACAAATCTAGCTCACAAAATAATAAATATTTTGAACATTATAATGCCAAATCAATAATATTACACACCCTTTCTTTTTACATTCTCCCCCCCCCCCCCAAACAAAAATATAAATATAAATTCCACACCACATTTCAAATGTTTAAAAAAAAAAGATTTGAAAAAATTGATTTAACCAATAACCCCAAATAATCAACATTATAACTTCTATTTTTTGACATTCTTCTTCTACTTTTGAAAGCTTCAACATAGTTTAGATTCATTTTTTTCTCCAACCAAAAATTTCAAATCTACAAGATTATAAACCTATTACATTACATTTTCCTTTCTTTTTTCTTCCAAATTTGAAAATAATTAGACATTCCACATATGTTAGAAGAAAAAATAAACACAGCCCACATTTGAGATTTCAAAAAAAACACAGACAAATAAAAGTTATGAACCCTCTTTTTAATTCTTTCTTCACATTTTTGCCCCCCACCCCCCCTTCCCCCAAAATCAAACACCACTTACACATACAAAAATTTGAAATCCACACTACATTTTAGATTTGAAAAAAGAATTCAATCAAGAACCCCAAAATCAACAAAACTACAACCCCTTTCTTTGCATTCCCCTTTATTTTCTTCCAAACCAAAAAATCACAAATTCCACCACATTTTAGATCTCCAAATTCAAGGAAAAAAAAACCTCCCACTTCTGAATTCTCCTTTTTTTTCTCCTCTTCCAAAAATAAACACAATTCCAACCAAAAACCCATAATGAACAAAATTACATCAAACAATTTCCTTTTCCTCATTCTCTTATCTTTCAAATAATATAAACAAACACAAATTCCCAAATCCACACCACATTTTTGATATTTGAAAAGCACACAACACAAACAAAACTTACAAAAACAAAACAATCAATTGTGATTATCTTTGAAAAACAAAGTTGTTTATTCCAATCGAGTTTTGCAAAATGACACAACATATGAAATGTCTCACCTTTTAAATGCAAAGTTTTGTTTTGTTTTTTTTTCAATTCTTATTAGAAAAAAGAACCATACAAAAATAATAATACACATCCATTCACTTTTAACAAGCAAGAATGTTCCTTTCACCAAACTTTTGTGCAAATCTCAAAAAAAATAAAAATAAAAATTTAGCAACATTCAAAGCAAACCTCTCATATTTCAAAACCAACATTGCTTTTTTCATTCAAGTCTTCCATACAAAAATACCAAAACAAAACAATTCCACAAACTTACAAACATGATAACAATAATAAGTACAAAAATTCTCACATTTTAGAACCTCATGTTATTGAACTTTTGCACACAAAAGTTAGAGCAAAACATGTCAAAACCAATACAAAACAAAGTGAAAATAAATTAAAAAAATTAATATTGCACCCAAAAATTAGTCTAAAACCAACACTAACAATCAACAATTACAAAACAAAAAAGGATTATAAATATTTCACCTGTCAAATAGAAAACCTATTAAGACCTTTCAAAACCTACTAGGAACCTTTTCTAACAACACATTCAAATTGTCACAACTCACATACCACATTTCAAACATCCCTTCACTTGAGGTCTAATGGTTGAGAGGTGCAGAATGCTTGAAAAAATTCTAAAAAATACCAAAATAAATTCACAACATAAACACACAAACAAGAAAACATTATAAGCGTGCATCTTTTGAACATAATCAATAGCAAGCAAACTTGCCACTCACCATATGCTCCAAATTGTTGGACATGAATGCTAACCTTAAACCGATGTTATAAAGCTTTCAATGTTAACAATAAGACCTCAACTACCCCAATGTGAATGCTATTGTTTAATGCATCACTCCAACACCGATTTTGGATGTAGTAGTGGTTCCTTGGCATGGTCTAACAAACAAACACCTATTTTTAAGGTATAGATTGTTAGTACATAGCTAACCATAGTGGTCAACTATGGGATGGGAATACAATGAATACCCATGTACATGGATACATGTTTGTTGAATAATTAAAATTTTGGGAAGATTCCATGTTGAAAAATAGGATATTTTTAATGCTCTACAAAATTATGTACTTTCCTTGAAGAAATTTTACTTTTTTGAAATTTTTTTGGGGGGAAAATTTCAACATTTCTACATATAAATAATATAATTAGTGTTGGGACATGGGTACATGTTTTCCTACACACCATCATCCATCCTGCATGGTGGGGGTGGTGGGTGCGGGTTCACTCTGGCCAAAGTTTCAGATCTATCGAAGGTAATAAGGCCCATTAAGTGGCGAAAATAGCAGCTACAAAAGTGGCTTGTTATTAAGAACGGTTAGGTTCACCGAAAGCTGAGCACAGAAGACTGACTTCTGGAATGAATGAATGAATGAATGAAATTCAAGATTTCTGTCCATTTCGCTGAGTTCTGAGGGATTTGCGTCAACTCCTAATCCAACAATCCATCACGCGAGCAGTTAAAATCCTCATCCCGCTTTTCTTCATTCGTGCTTTCTCATCCGTTGTTCTGTTCCTGGCCGACAACGCTGACATGTTGCCAAAAAAGACACAAGAAAAAAGAAAAATACCCCACCAAATATAAAAGGTGGCATTATCCTGACCCTTCCAAATGCCAGCTTACAAAATAAACTCAGAAACCACGGTCCAGATTCCACGTTTGCGCGTGCTCTCAACACGTGACACGGGAAAAAACGTGGGACATGGTGTTGAGGGTTCCTTGTACACGCGCCTCAGATTTCATTGGACGAAAAAATAAAATTTTCTTTATTTACGAATGAGAAAGAGGCACGTCATCCTTCGGGTAGTATGCAGGGCAGGTAGGGGAGGTAGATGGTCGTACTACTTGGCCGTCACTTGCAACAAGTCAGTTCACGATCGCGTTACGCAAAGCTGTCGCGAACGAACGACGCTTTCAACCACGGCGGCCAAGCGCTCGCAGTTGCAGACCCAGTGCACCAACTGAATTCCTTTCTTTGGATTGTGAAATTGCGTCTTCGATTCTTTGATTCTTCGATTCTTGAGCATTGGGCACTCCAGTTTTCCTCTTCTGCGATCGTTGTTTTTTTTTTTCCCCCACCCCCCACCCTTCCCATTTTTTTTCCTTGGGGCTTTTGTTTGGGTGCAAGTCACTGTTCGATTGTCTCTTCTTCCCGTCGTCTCACTTCCAAGCAATTCATTCGTTTCCCTCTTCTAGAGGAATCGTGAAGTCAGCCTTCGTGTTTTTTTATAGAACTCGTGAAGTCGTCGTGTTTTGTTTGAACTCGCAAGGTCGTCGCGAGGTCGTCGCGAGGTCGTCGAGTTTCGTGTGAAATTGCGAGGTCGTTCGGGTTTTCGTTTGGGGTTTCTGAGATTAGTGTGCGTGCTTTTGTCTTCGCCACCATCGTCTATCAAGGGGAAAATGGAGGCCTTGGTTGGAGTAGTATGCAGGGGCGGGGTTGCCTGCTCTTCTTCTTCTTTCGCAACCGAAGTCTGTTTCGATAAATTGGATCGGGAGTCCTTGTCTGTCCGCTGTGATGGGAAGAAGCAGGAATTTGGGAAGTCGCTGCGGTTGAGGAAGAGCGTAGTAGGAAAAAAGAATTTATTTCCAAGAAACTCTTTTCAGCCGCCGCTGTTTGTCGATCGAAGCCACGAGCAGTTTTACGGCTTGCATGTTGTTTGCGGGAAGAAAGAGGAGAAGCTCGCGAAGATCGACAAGCTTCGAGAGATGTTGAGAACCGTGAGGCGTTACTTGCAGCCGCTCCAAGGCTTCAGTTCACAGCATTCCTTAGCGGTGACGGATGGGGAGTCAGAAGTATCAACAGGCGGCTCCTTGTCCAATCCTGTAAGATTCTTACCGTCGTAGATTGTAACGTATATTGCTAGAGTTCGGCATTTCTGTGCTTGCTCGTTGCGGTTGGAATTTAGTCCAAATTTGTTTTCAAAGTGCCTGATTTTGCTGGTGCATTTAGAATTAGCTTCCGAAATGAAAGCCATCAAGATTGTATATCTGTAATTCATGATGGATTTTTTTCTGCTGCAGGCTCCGATCGAGGCCGCTCTGAAGCAGCTTGCAGACATTGAAGCAGAGATAGGAGCACTCCAGGTCAAGTCGAGGAAGAAAAAGGGTGCCTCGTCCTCATCATCCAGCTCCTCGTCTTCCTCGTCCGAATCAAGTGAGAGTGATCCAGGAATGGACATGAGGACTTTGCGCAAGAGCAAACCTGGAGTCAAGGATCTGACAGCCCCCCAAAGTCGTGCAAAGCAGGAGGGGCCTGGGGTTCTGGGGACTGCTGTTCTCCCTGCAGTGCCATTAGCAGCTCAGCAGGTTTTAGCTAGCTCTGTCATCATCCCTTTCCAAGAGGAAGAAGAGCCTGAAATTGTAGCCCAAATAAGAGCATTATGCAATTCTGCAAATGTTGGGAGAGGATCTGTTACCCTCGAAAGAAGTGGGTCTCTCAGAGTTCAAGTCATACCTGACACTCCAACTCCTCCTGCATGGCCCTCTCTTCCACCTGCAGAAACTAGACAAGTTGAGATGACTGGAAACATTGAAGTCTGCATGGGAAAAAAATGTAAAAGAGGTGGAGCTCAACAACTTCTGGAATCCTTCCAAGAGAATATTCCAGAGGCTGCTAACATATCAGTTACCTCTTGCAAGTGCATGGGCAAGTGTAAAACTGCAGCAAACATCCGGGTTCAAAAGGATGAAGCAGAGCCACAGCTGCATAGCCATGTTTTGCAGGAGGATGTTGGCACACTGCTGGAACTGCACTTTGGATTGGTGAACACTCCTAGCACTCAAAGACCAGTCTTCCAGCCTGAGCTTGCCAAGATCAAGTCTTCAAGTGCTGTAGTATAGATTTGTTCATGTACATTATGTGATTTGGTTTCTGGACAGTCTACTCTGGTGGTGAATGATAGCTTCTATTCTGATTTCATGAACCATGAAACAATGGGTTTAATTTGTCCACTAATGTGGCTTAGTGTTTGTTTTAGGTCTCTTGGAATTGGTGGAAGAAACAACCATGATTTTTCTAGCTTGACCACTTGGTTTCCTATAGCTTCAATATGCCAAAGGCATCCCTCTGTAGTAGTTGAAAGCTGTTTCTGGATTGTAACAGAACTGTCTTCAGCTGATCTTTGTTGCCAAGCAGGAACAAGGGAATAAATGTAGAGCTTCAAACGGCTGCCACTATGTTCATTGAAGTTTGGAACCTTCCAAAGAGCTACATGAGCAAAGGGCTGGACAAATGTATTCTTGAAACATGGAGCAGTGGTAAAGCTCTTTCAACCCACAAATTGCACAGATCTGTGGCATGCTCTAATGTGGAGTCAGAATCTCTTAACAAAATGTGTGATTAGGAAGGGATTTGTCCTTGTGAAGGTAGGAAATTTGCAAGTGCTTGTGGGGTTTCTCTTTAGAAATTTTTTCCCCTTATATGTGGTTTGTCCAGCATCTCATCAGTTTGAGGATATTGGACTCAATACAGACGAATGGAAACTTTACACTTAAGAATTGCTAGAAGTGGATGGCTTCCTTACTGAAGTTTAACAGTACATGATCTAGAGATATGTTGTGTTAAAGGAGTAGGGTAGAACTGACCGTCACCCAACACTTTACAAACTTTTCCTCATTTCTTAGCCAAATTGGGTGATTTTTTGTGTCATTGGATGTGCAATCTGGAGGCATACAAAATGTTCTTTGAGGGCCGGAAGCAAAGGATCAATGCAGAAAACACAGGTAGAGGATGAGTGATAGTTTGCTTCAAAATTTTTGAAAACAGAACTTGTGATCACTCTCTAGTTCTAGCACCTTATCTTTTGAGTGATAGTTTGTTTCAATTTTTTTGAAAAAATAACTCTAGACCCCTCTCTAGTTCTAGCTTCATCTTCAAGTGACTTAAAACCTGATGGGTGAACCAACTAGGGCTTTACAAAACTTCTATGTCTTCCAGAGGCAAAGATGCAATGATCAAAGATTTTAAGCTGGAAATCCGAATCTATTTTGATTCACCGAACATTGAACCCCCATACACCAAACATCTCATATCTTCCCCATTACTTTATCAAATGGAGCAATTTTCGAAGGGCTACAGAATGGTCTTTGAGCTTCAGATGCAAAGGAACAATGTGTGACGATTTGACCACCGTTCAGTTCTAAAGTGTTCACTCACCAGCCTATCTGCCCTACTACTCTTTGTTTTGTTGTGCATGGTTGCTAACAGTTGAAGATTATAGGAATGCCTCAAACCCTGCATTTCAAGCTTGAATTTCATCACCTTAGCTGGAAGTGTTTCGAAGTAACTTCATCAATAGGGTGTCTATGAAATAGCAATATACCCATAATGCAGGAGCATACAAAGAGGATATCTGAACTGGTCAACACATTTTACCCAAATGCAAGGAACCGCATTCGGTTGGTCAGAGTGCTGTGATTTTGGGGCTTGTATAATGTGTGTGCAGGCTTGTGACATCTTTGATAGTGCAGATTATTGCAATAGCTTGTGGAGACAGACCCTGTCACTCTCTCAATGCCAGGAACTGGGCAGGTACTTGAATGTTCAACTAGCAGGAAGATCAGAACTTTGATATTTGCAGTACCAAAGGGATTATGAAAAAATTGCAAGAACCTCAACTTGTACTTACTTACTTACTTACAATTTAGCGTCATTAAGTGGGCCAAACAGCACCCGGGCCAGAACCCAATTGACGTTAAGTCTGATGAAGCAATTCAGATCTAACCATCTGACATTGCACTAAGAATCTGGCTGCATACATTGTTGTTGTGTGTCCTGAAAGGGAGCTTGTGAAAACAAACAATTGCACCAATCTGGGAATTTTTTCTTTTTGTGTTGGTTAAGTAAAGTTGTATTAGAGTTCAATTGGGTATAGCGGGCCTCAATCAAAAGACCAATGAGACACCATAAAATAACCTTGTGGGAGGGCATTGAGCTTAGGCTCCACCCTGGGTTCACAGGATGTAATTGTCTTGCTGCCATGGTGAATTGGTGATGACAGAGTGGTAAGTTGCTGATTGGTGAGAAGACGGATGTTGAGTGTTACATTGTGTTGGACTCTCATTGATTTAAAATCAGAGCTCACAAATTTATTTTTTTTAGTGAAGCCGATTTCTTGCCCAAAATAGCTTGAATTATTAGGCTAGTAGCTTGAATCTAAGTTTGCTCTTTTGAGAAAGGCAGCCAAAAAGGAACAAAAGCTGGCACCATCAAGTTTCAGGTCTTGACTACCGTAGCCTAGGGTCAGTTTCCACAGTGACAAAACGAATAATTTTTTTTTTTTCAAAAAATGAATTCGTTTTTAAAATTTGAAAATTATATATTTTTCCATCATATAGTGTAATATTGTGATATGAGTAGTGAAATTATTCAGAACGTAGCGTATGATAATTATGATGATTTTCATCATTCAACTTCGTATTTTCACAAAATTTCATTTCACTATTTTGAGGATTATTTAATGATGAAACTGACCTTAGGGTAAGGTAATATTTGTGTGGATATTTTTTTGTGATGAAACCCTATCAAACTTTATTAAGACAAAGCACCCAAAAAAGGGGGAGAACAAAGAACAAAAGGGAAGGACCCACATTTAAAAAAAAAAAAGAGAACTTGTTCACTATTTTTATCACATTTTAGTAGAACATGTGGGTAAAGTTATTTGTTTATTTTTCATTTTGCTAGAGTCTCTAGATGATATATTTTTTGCTTTCCTCAATACATTGCAGGGATCGAGTTTAGTGGTTTAAGATTTTAAAAAAAAGGCAAGAAGAGTTTAGGTTTAGGTTTGGGTTATCAAATAAAATTAATATATTAACTTCAAAATTAGCAAAAACACATCTCATCACAAACCTAAATCACAAGGTCATTCATTCCAAAATTTGAAGATGCTTATGGCATTAGACTTTATATTGTAAACTACATAATAATCACAAGATGTTTTGAATCAAACATTAAACTAAGCATAACACAACCACATTCACAATTAGACTTTAGATTTGTTCTTTAGATTAAAACTAGACTTAGCCTTTATAACTTACGATTAAATATTAAACTTAGAAATTTGACTTAGAGATTAGACTTTATTTAGACCTCCATGTGTACGCTGTTTAGAATATCCAAAATTCAAACATTAGACATTGTACATCAACAAAACAATAACATAAATGTAGCACCAAACTTTTGTCATTCAGAAACCTTCAAAGTTATTTTCGAATTAAAAACAAAAAAATTCCCTAAATAATAAATATAACATGAACTTTATATCATTCACAAACCTTCAAGGTTATTTGTGAATTAAAAACCCTAACTGTTAAATGATAAATGTAGTAAACAAATATGTTTTTCTCAAAGAAATGTTGGTTAAATTCTTTGTCTATCATCACTTGTTTAAGCATTTCCCATTTTGTTTACATTTGTGTTTCTAATTCTTATAAACTAACTTATTTAGTTCCTGCAGATTTAACTACAAGTTATCGATTTTTTAATTTTTAACTTCCTACATATTAGGTTATGATAACAATTCAAGTTTGTCACAAAGGTTTTTGGTCTCCCAATTAACACACCATAGAAGCAACAATGTTTGGTTTGCCACCATGTCACAATAATAGGCTCTTCTGATTTAATGCCACCACATATAGGAATAACCATAACATCTGGTCTACCAAAGACAAAAAAAAAACCAGAAATTTAAAAAATAAAAATTGATACAAGTTTAAAACATAATGGCTACCCCAATAATAGCTTTCAATATGTCATGATTCACCATACCACAACAACATCCAATTATGGTTTGCTACCACACCACAATAATAGGTTTTGTTCTCCTAAAGAAAAAAACCACAACAAAATTAAATGGCTACACCAATAATAACTTTTAGTTTGCCACCACACCATACAAATAACCAATTTTGGTCAAGTGCCACAATGCAATAGTAGCAATAGTAGTTTATCATGTTACCATGCAACAATAACAACTTCTATTCTACCAAAGAAAAAAAAAACAATTGAAGAAAATAAAAAAATTTGCAAGTGCAAATTCAAAACAAAATGCAAAAATAAGTTTGATTAGAAACACAACCTAATCAAATTCATAGTTTTCTTCTCCAAATTGAGCTTTTCTTCAATGAACTTATGGTGCTCATCAATCATATTATAAAACCTGACATATTTTTAAGTTTCATAGCTCCATCACACCCAATTTGATCATTGTTAGGCCAATTCTTAATAACAAGAATGAGGCAGTTCAAATTTTCAATCCTAGACTATTGATCAAAAATTTGTAATCACACTAACAACATTAAATATAAGATCAATTTCAATCTATATGTCGATAATTCTAAGAACTTGAGGAACTAAAACATGTGGAAACTATGTTGCATGGGCAGCCCAATGGGTTTTTTCTTTATGTTGATCACAATGATAACCTCTGAAATAGTTGTCATTTATTATTTTGGGTTGAAAAAGTTGCATCATTAGTTGATACAATCTACCCAAAAAAAAAGTCATCATCTTCAATGGATATTGGTTTTGTTCGTGCCTTACTAAGGTTTAGATGGTGGTAATTGTACGATAAGAAAGCACACACAATCTTTCGTGTCATAATTTGCGACAATCTAGATGCCAACAAAATTGCACACATATTTTCATATGATTTTCATGCTTTTGAAACAAGGATTGAACATGATCAACAACATATTGTGTGTCTTGCCTTAATTATAGGCCATTGAAATGATAAAAAAAGTGAATTTGTCGATCACTTGTGTCATCATTTGCATTTTGAATTCCATCAACCTTGAATCAAAATCATTAAAAAATCAATGGTGCATCTAGAGCCCAAATTCTAGTTTAATCAGATTTCATGGACATACATAATGAAAAAGTAAAAAAGAAGTCTATCTAACAACCAATAACCTTTATTTTGATTCAAAACACATTGTTCAATAAAAAGAAACAACATATTTGGTGTGGCTTTAGCAATAGCCTAGGTCTGATCCACAATAACTTTGGAGGACAAATTTAAAACTTGAGCTCTATTCATAACAAATGGAAATTACATTTGAATATCAAAAAACTTCTTGGAACAAGATAACACGAGAGGCGAATTTGGTCTTTACAAGAGTTTTGAAGAGTTTAAGAAATAACCTTGCAATAATACATAAATACATAAGTCTTTCCATTCTTGCCTTCCATTCCCTTGTCAAGTAAACCAAATCATTCTAACAAGACTTTTACTTGGTTTGCCATCATTTGCTGATGTTGTGTTGGACACCTCAAATATCCCCACATTCATGTGGGTGGGCCATGCATGAAACATTGATGATGTTAATAACCATGGCAAATGTGTCATGACCAACATGAGACATCCATTGATCAAATGATGTAGTACATGTAACACAAAAAAAACAAGAAAAAATAAGAGATAATTTTCCTTATTTTTTGGCATGATGTTTAGGAACACATCATTCATTAATTGTTGTTTAGATGGAAACATTACACAACCACATTGTTGTAAAACTAGCTACCTTCCCCGTGGGTTTTCAATATAAAACAAAGGATAATAACCCTTTGCAATATAACAAACCAAATCCTCCAAAAATACTTGTTGTGTATGGTCTTTTTTGTTATAAGGTTGGGCTAGTAAAAAAATCTATGATTTGAGATGGAAGAGTATTTTTTCTTTTTTATGCAAATTTTTTTGACTTGTAATTTTTGATCTCTTTTGCAATAAACCCCACTGCCTCCCATGTCTTGAACAAATCTATAGTTTTTATGATACATGTTTTTCACAAAATTCATACCATGTTTTTTGTTATAGCTCAACAACCTTTTATTTTTCCCTTGGGTTAGAATCTTGGCATCTTGTTCCATCAAAACAAGGTGGCACACAATATAATGGAATAGTTATGGGTTGTAGGAATTGATTTCAACACTATCATTAATAACAAAAACACTTAATAACCTGTTGTGTGATCCCAATGATACCAAACATTTTGTTGGTCAAGAAAAGTGGGTTAAATAATGTTCATGTTTCATCTACATTAATATTAAATATTTATTAAAAATCACATCGCAAACTTCATGGGCTATGATTTGACAATAATAGTTGCGTGAAATTTGTTTTTCATAGGTTCATATAAAATAGACATAATATAATTCATCTACTTATATTGCTTGAACATTGGTGTTGTGCACATTGTTTAAATATGAATGTCATATGTTTATTCATATTGTTTAAACATGGATGTTGTATGTTATTTGTGTTATTTACACATGAAAGTCATGCACATGACTTTTATGTTTAAATAATGCATGATATTCGTGTTTAAACAATACGAACTTATAAATTATAAATTTCACACGAATTTGGAATGAACCCATGAAACTTGTAAATTTATGATGTAAGACAATTAGTTTAAAACTTAAATTGTATGTTGTCATCATCCTCCTCAATTACTATTGTTGGAAGAAGCTAATTAACACTTGTTTATGCCATTGTGAACATTTGCATCACCTATATCAAAGAAAGAAAGGTAGCAAAAAATTGAAGTTGTAGCAATAATAATTGAAAAAATAGCCTAGCAATGATAAGAAATGTAAGTTTTAACAATAAGTATGTTCACCAAAACACATCCTATAAGGACTTGATAGCTTAGTTATTTGCTCCAAATCATCAACATAATTAAAGTAACTTCCACATCTATTTGGGGAAATTTCAAAGAATTTTTTTTTTTTTTTTTTTTTGGGTTTTTTGTTTGGGTTGTGTGTACATAGACAAATAAAAAAGGGTTCATCACTAATTCAAAGAAAGGAACTCCAGGTGCACCCTGGATTAGCAAAAATAGGACCAATAATAGGTACTTTCAAACATCAATGTGTTTTTAGGCTTGTGTAAACATTGTGATATAGGAGGTTGGTAATTGGTACTACCAATTGCTATTAATGCATTGACATTGATATTATTCGGTTCTTGATTTCAAAAGGAATTTTCAATCTTGATTTTAACTTTTTTTTTGGGTTTGTTTTATGAAACTTTCTATCTAGTCTTCCTATTAGTTTTTTGGATTTCTAAAGCCTTATGTTTGATCATTTTGATAAAGAATTAAAATTTGGTCTAGATTAATATTAGGTTTGGTTCCAATTCCATTGCACACAACCAAATAATGTTTTTTGACATAATATTAAATTTCTCAATTAATGCACATAATTCAAGATAAAAATTATGTAATCTTCTTCATCATGTACAAACAATCAAATGCAATAACTTGCTTAAAATGTACAACTAAGTTTGTAGTTTTTTTTGTATAAAGTTATATTTATATACATATAAAACCTAAACATGTTTAGAAGGGGGCAACACTTCCAATTCATGTTCAAATTCAAGTTTGAAAAGCAGCTAATTGACTGGTTAGGTTTGAATGACTAATTGCAACAAACCTTGAAACCATTGGTCCAGAGACTCTAAAATCTAACCTATTTGACCTCCACATGAACCTGCCTAAGTCCCAAAACCTAACAACTAGTGTTGCAAGGTTCTCACTTTTTGGAAAGTAGAATCAATGAGTAAAGGTAGGGTATTTGTATACCATTGATTGACAGTTCTCAAAATCAAAGAATCAGATTAACTGGAGGTTCTTAAAAAATTACAGAATTCGATCAAAAGAACATACTTTAATCTACCAATTCTTTCACAAGAACTGCTAGTTCTTTGAAAATTCTCAGAAACCTGGAACTGAAGATTTTTAGAAATCCTAAACATATCAAAGAACTGGAACCAAGGTTCTAAATTTTTGAAAATTTTCAAAAGACTAGAATTGGATTGTAAGTTCTTTGATTTCTAAAATAAAAGGACTTGAAATTGGAGGTTTTGAACAAAGTCAAAGAACTGCCCTTAGAAACAGGAACATAACCTTGATGACTATCAGTGCAGTTCTTAGGGTTCATAACCCAGTTTTTCAAAATATCAAAGACCTGGTTTAGGTGTATAATCAAGGTTCTCAAAATTGTGAAAAATTCAATTGATTGACCATAAAATCACCAATCCATTGCTCGTTGTTTGTGAAAACTGCCAATTCTTTAAGGTTTTTTGAAATAACCATGACCAACAATTCTCTATTTCTGAAATAATTTCAAATTTCAAGTAACTAGATAACATTGGTTTAATATTTTTTTTGTCTTTAGTTTCACATGATGTAAAGTTGGCCTTATTTGCAAAATTGCCATGCAAAAGTGGTCATCCTGGTAAATTCATCTCATGATGTAAAATTATGCCAGATGCCACCATTTTAACGAGTACTCTAAGACTCATTCAAATGTTCTAAGTACTATAAGACTTAGTGCAATTGAAAAAGTAGGGTATCATAACATAGCAACCAAAGACTTCTTCAAGGTTCAAACTTTAGCAATCCTAATAAGACAACAGATCTTTATGCCACAAGTTGAGGATGACCTCATTCTATGTGCGATGTAACATTGTACACATTTGCAGTCCTCATAGATTGCATAATGTAACATTTCAGTTACCATCTTACATACACGCACAAGTACCCTAACAAGTTTAAAAGAATGGAATGGATCGAATGTTGAACGCTCAACCCTCACTGGGGTTTTCTTACACAGGAAATCACCCAACATTTGCCATAATTAAACAGAAAACCCACAGGAGATGAGTTGTATAACCCCAGATTGTCTCTATTTCACCCACAACTCGTTGAATTATTGACAAGCTTCATTTCGACATTTCATTTTCCTTTTTGCAACATGCTTACACACCCACAACACCAAAGATCATGAACAATCGCTCTGTAAACTTAACGCTGAAACAAAGATCCTAAACAATAGTCCCATGCACAATTATACTAATGTAACATTCTACACACATCAATTATTCACCAGCCTCACTTCAACATTTCCTTTTCCTTTTTGTAGCATGCTTACACACCCACAACACCGAAGATCATCAACAATCGCTCTGTAAACTTAACTCTTAAACATAGATCCTAAACAATAGCTCCATGCACAATTATACTACTGAAGCATTCTACACACGTCAATTACTTTCCTCCTCACTTTAAAAAAATTTCTTTGGCAAAGTCCAGGACCTGACATACCCTAGAACCTAAACATGGTCATCATCTTCATTTCTTTTTCCTTTGTTAAGGTATAGAACAATAACTTCCTATCTACCCATACATCATTTTGCTAAAATGTTCATCCTTGCGTCGCAAAAAAGAAAGGATACAAATTCGAGCAGGACAGCAGAACTACACATCTCTTCCAAACATCTTAAAGCACAACACACAAAATACCATTAGATAGGCCATAGCTCTATCTAATGGTGGGCATAAGCAAGATACAATCAACAATTTTATTGCTTTGTTTTTCTACTTGTAGAGTAGATATAAAATAGTAACAAAACTCATTTATAAATTATTATATATTAAATGTTTACATGAATTGAATGATAAAAAATAAGATTTTTTTTCATTATTATGTATTAAATTTCAAATTTCGCATTGTAAAAGTCAATTGACAATAGGTCTTTCAAGCCAAATTATAAATCCATTTGAGGAATTATTTTATTTTGATTTGATTCTGGTTATGTCTTCATGGAAGGAGGTTGACAAATGAGATCAAACAAGACATATGATGCAGAGTCAGTGGTTGAGATAAAATCTTTATGACTTTGTGAGCCTGTCTAGTAAATGGTGAATTTTAAATGGGAAAACCTTCTTTGAAATGAAATGCACCTTCATGCACTTCTGGAGGTAAATTACACTGGATAGATGTGCCTCCCCTAAAGGTTACACTTAAATTGTTCTTTGAGGGCTGGCTTTATGTCGTAGGTGAGCTCCTAGGGTGAAGGCAATACCAAAGTAAGGGGTCCAAATTATTTTTCAATTTTTTTTAATGATGCATGGTAGGTATCTTGTGAAAATGAAATAGGAAATAAATGGGGTGCATTTCAAAAAATGGAACACCTACTTTGATGGGTGTTTTGTTTTTCAAACTGCCCCGCAAACAATGGAGGAAAAAAAAATGCTAGGTAAGGTGTCTTGCAATGACATTGGGAATATTGGCACAAGTCTTTACACTACTATAGACCAACCAACAATACCCATTGTACTAGTCAAGTTGGGGAGCTCTCATCACATGAGGAGCCACTTTCTATGTGTTTCCGTGCACAACACATGGATTAGCAAGTAACCCAATAGAAACATCTGCTTCCCATAGCTAGTATATCAATAAAATGATGCTTGAATTGTTATAAATGATTAACATTTTCGCTCTACCTTGCTATGCATGATTACCACTCTATAGCACAAAATTGAAGAAGAAAAAACACTTCATGGGTTGCCAAACAAAATGACACAAATGAGTCTATGGGTTGATGGAATGAGCATCTTGGGTAAACTGCCCTGACAAAAACAATTGATCACAGAAACAGCTGTGGGACTACTTGAATAACTTGTTGAAAACATTGGGAACATTAATGGGAACAATTGTGGGAAATTTCAAGGTGTCTTATTTGAGATTGTCTTTCTCTTGTGACTTAAATGCGGTTGCTTATGGACTGTGAACCAATGTGGGATGTGATAAGATATCCTATTGGGAACGTGAGCAATTTGGGATGGAAAAATGTGGGATTTGATAGTCCATCTAGTGGGGATGTGAACCATGTGGGATTTGGTAAGTCCAGCCATTGGGAACGTGAACAAAGTTGGGATTTGCTAGTCTACCTATTGGAAATAGGAGCCACTATAGGTTTTAATAAGTCCACCTATTGGGAATGTAAGCGCCTTGGGTTTTGATGGTCCTGCTATTGGGAGCATGAGCAATTTTCAATTTCATCATCCAAGTGGGAACGTGAGCAATGTGTGATTCATACACACACCAAGTGCGGGGAGGGTGAGCCAATGTTGGATTTGATAAGTCCACCTATTGGGAATGAGACCACAGTGAGATTTGAAACTACTCCACCTCTTGGGAACATGAACAATTTGGGATTTCAAATAGTTCACTTATTGGGAATGTGAGCATTGTAGGATTTGATTAAGGCCACCTATTGGGAACATGGGCACCGTGGGATTTGATGGTTCACTTGTTGTGAACTTGAGGAATGTGAGATTTGATAGTCCACCTATTGGGAACGTGAACGATGTGGGATTTTATAGTCCACCTATTGGGAACGTGAGCACTGTGGGATTTGGTAGTCCACCTATTGGGAACGTTAAGGGTTTAGGGTTCAGCCGCACGCCCGATTATGGACGTCGAGACTTCAATGCGAGCTCACAGATGAGTACTCATCCTCAGATGCTTAAGACTACACAGCTCGGGCATGGCAGCGAGCAAGCAAGTTTCGATCGATCCATGTTTTCTGGTTCGTGATCTGCTATACATTCTGATCAAATTTCGATTTTTAGCTTTAGAATCAGCATGACTGAACTATTGGATCGTTCGATAACGGTTAGCTTAATATGAAGCTCCTGACGATGATAATTGGTCATGACTGCTCAAGAATGCGCAACATCAAAACGAGTAGTACAGAATACGATAGTGTGTGTATGTGTGAGCTGATTCGTGATCGACTAATCAGATTCTGATCATATTGCAACCGCTCAGCTTGAGAATCAGCATGTTGATTGAACTATGGCGTCGTTTCTTATTGGTTAGCTCTGAAGCTTCTGACAATGATTGGTGTCTACTTAGGAATGAGCAACATAAAGACTAGTACAGGATACGATGGTGCGGTGAGAGAGACAGAGAGCGAGAGAGAACACGGACACAGAGAGCGGGACAAAAAGAACACAAGCAGCGATGGTTGCACCAGAGATGGACGGCTTCACACTCTGATTCACCACACAGATGCTTCCTGCATCATCGTTGCAATGTGGCATCGCTTATGTCACTAGTTCAACAAAGTTTGCAGAAAACCTTCCCATGGGACTGAGCTGGATGATCCGAATAGGATCCTCCGAAAGTAGTCGGTTTCCACCAACAGTGGCAGTAAAATTAAGACAATGCAAAGAGCAGCAATATTACAGCTGCTTCAAAGGGGAGTCCCAAAGCTTACTACTCATGTCCATTGATTGATCTCCGAGTCACAAAGGAAAGGAGTTCTAGCTACGGTATCGGTATCTGCAATCTCCGGGAAAATTCTTCCTAGTTTTATAGCTTATTCGCAGCAAACATTGAAATTGATGGGCCTGTACTGATATATATCTTTCATTTCCAGAGAATCTGCACCCATGATATCCTTCAGACTCCTTGGTATTTTATTGGAAGACTTGTCCGACACACCAAACAACCAGTCAGACAGAAATTAGCGAGAACCAGCCAAATTTAGATGTGCGAAATTTCGCATCTACCCAACACTTTTTTTTCCCCTTTATTAAAAGACAACTATCGCAAGATTGTTTTTAGATGCCTTTTGTTCGCTACATTCTGATAATGAGAAAAACATGGAAGTCGCCATATTTGGACACTGGGTTGACCTTGGAGGTCGCCAAAACATAGCTTAGGATTCTAGGAAATGTCTACTTGTCCTCACACATGGCCTGCAGCCAAATTTTGGCTCTTTGCTCAAGATTGTGGATGGTTGCCACTTTGGTTAGCCACATCACAAAATTGGGAAAAAGAAGACAGAAAAACCCCTGGTAGGAACACATCTTTTGGGAGCTCGTCGGTGCCAGCGTTTTTTTACTAGCAAAAATTTCGCCAGTTGAAAAAACGGCCTGCAACCTCCACAAAAGGAGGGATTTTCTGGGGAAAAATACCCCCAAATTCGCCACATTTCAAGGGAAAAAAACAGGCTGCAAATCGCCATTTTTAGACTATAGGTTCTTGCAACTAGCCAGATTTGGCGAAGTCCTCTTGTTGAAGGATAGCAAGTCCACCTGTCTCATGAAATTTACCAAAAAAAGAAAAGAAAGTGCTAAAAATTCATCCCAGAATCTTGTCGGAAGATCACAACAGACACTGTGCAAATACGAAATTTGGTGACTGGTCAGGAGAAAAGAAAGAAAGTGGCCATTCATATATATAAGCAAAGTGGCGATGATTCAAATGAAGATTTAGCCAAATTTGGCTACATGCTAAAAATGAAAGTAGAATCATAGGAACATTTTCTATATTTTTGGCTAACATAGTTGAACCATGTAGAGAAACCTGGAGATTTTATTTAAAATTTGGTTGAATTCTGGCTATCGAAAATCTCAAAAGGCACTTGATTTTAGCACTTAAAAAATTTTAATAGATTTTTGGCTATATATATATATATAGCCATCCCCCCCCCCCCAAGGTTGCCACGCACGTTGGAATCCTGTCGGAAAAGTGCAGACAATTCCAGGGATATTCGTGCCGTGGCCGTCACGCACAGAACCTCCCAACAAAACCGACAACTGGTACTCAGAAGTTTCCCACTTTGCTGTTCCGTGCGTATTCCGTCAGCGAATTACAACAGTGAGGTGGCCCGTTCTAGAATTCTGACAGGAAAGTTGTCACAGATCAAGCAGGCTGTAACCGAACAGAGGTTCTCAGAACTTTCAAACAGTTACGGATTGTTGAATTCTGTCAGAATTCACAGAATTTCAGCACATGAGATGGCCCCCTTCTAGAATTCTGGCAGGCTGCCCATTATAGACTTTGGATCCTATTATACACATTTCGGTCTGTAATAGACCCTCCCCCCCC
>Ga0209611_10005247_pt1 | contig 21804 bp, 11 predicted proteins | sample S1TSphgellanicum_3_FD_187693 | JGI IMG/M metagenome (GOLD analysis project Ga0209611, IMG submission 187693) | Host-associated microbial communities from peat moss isolated from Minnesota, USA - S1T2_Fc - Sphagnum magellanicum MG (SPAdes) (version 2) | ecosystem: Host-associated > Plants > Peat... | reverse complement strand
GCTATAAGGAGCCACACTTGCCTGTTTTTTTCATTTTTTTAAAGAATTTTTTTAGAATTTTTTAAAATACATCTTTCAAAAAAAAAAAATTGAACCTTAAATTATTTTGATACTATTACGTTGAGGTGTATATTAAAAAATATCCATAAATATGTCATAAAAACATATTTTCAAATTATGCTTTTAATGTCAAAACTACTTTTAAACAATGGTTACAAATCTTTAAAAGTGTAAATTGCATATTCTTTATTCATTAGATTGATTCCAATTTTTTATGATATGTACATAATGTATTCAAAATAACATTTTATTAAAAATATATATTTTTAATTTTATAATTTTTTCTACACTCCAAAATTCAAAAAATTAAAATAGTGGTTATAACTGCTAATGGTACATGTTAGTATGACTTCATCCAATGATGTCATGTTAATCTCATAAAAAATCCAAAAATAGATTGGATATAATATAGATCTCCTTTTCAATCCTTTTAAATCCTTGTTTTAATTATAATTTTCATTTTTAAATAATCAAAAGGAATGTACTAAACAATGCAATTAACATCAAAAAAAAATCATGGATAAGTAATGTCTGCATTTATGTTTTGCAATGTTCATATAATGCATTTGATTAAATAATACACGATATGAATACATTCACAGTTGGGGTACACAAAAGAAATGTTTAACCTTATTATCACTTTTAAGACATAAGAAGAAATCTTATCCTTTTTCAGGTCCACATGTTTTGAATATTGTCCAATTTTATTACATTTCAATTACATTTAGCCATCTTAAGTTTGCAAATGTTTTATTGCACTAATTAATGATCAATGTTGTTCAGAGTTGTTACAATTATTATGTTGTTCATTTATGAATATAATTTGAACCCTATTTTATTTTTTAATAATTTTAAATTGTTAATGTGGAAATTGAAATAACTTTTAACTTTATTTAGTCAGTGCATTAAAATGGATTAGTGATTTTTTTGACATCTCTTCAACTATCAACATGGTAGGTGAGTTCAACCATCAACTTTTAACATGTCGAAACCACTATTAATGAGTTACATTTTACACTTACCATAATTTTAAAACATTTACTATAACAATTTAAGACCCCACATTTATATTAAAATGAATTAGTGATTTCTTTCACATTTCTTCAATTATTAACATGTGTACATGAGTTAAACCATTCACATTTAATATGTTAAAACCATTATTCACAAATTGCATTTTGCACTTGTTAAAATATATATTAAAACAATGTAGTTTAATGGTTTGTAATTATATTTAAATGGTTTAGTGATTTTTTTACATTTTTCAAACTATCAACATGTTTACATGAGTTTAAAATCATCCACTTTGAACTTATTAAAATCATTACTCAAATGTTGCATATTAAATTTATTAGTATGCATTTGTGTGTTGCATATTACATTTATTAATATATATTGAAACACACATAACAATTTAATATTTCACATTTATACTTGAATTTTTTCACATCTCTTGAATTATCACCAATTGCACATGAACTGAATCATTCACTTTGAATGTGTTAAATCCATTATTCACAAATTGCATTTTGCATTCCCCATAATTTTTTGAAATTGATATATAAAAATTAAATAGGTTTCATATTTATATTTGAATGGGTTAGTGATTAGGTCAAATGTTCATGCATGCAAAGTCTAGGATGCATGTAAAACTCTAAATTATAATTTTTTCATAAAATATTAAATTCCTATAAATTTATGTAAATTATAGTGTATTTTTTTTCTAGTTTGTTTTAGGCATCACATGGACAAGCTTTTTTATTATAAATGTTCATGATGCCACACCAAAAGTTATCCACATAGATTATCCCTAATTATTTTACCATTTTTTTCTTTTGGTGTATGAAAAAAAAATCCATATTAAGAAAAAATGATTAATTTTTTAATTTTTAAAATATATATTATGATTTTAAAATATCATTATTATAAATTATCAATATTTTTTATTATTTAAAAACATAAATGAAGGAATTATAAAAGGTGATAATGATAATTACATCAATGAGTTTTTTTATCCTTTTATTTTTTCAAATTTTTGGTGTTATTTAATATCATCCACTAAATGATTTAACCATATATATAGAGGTATAAATTTGTTTAAATGTTTTTCTATTTTGGTTACAAGTCTTGGAACCCATTGTAGAATAACGTCATTAAAAAAAATTAAAACTAGAATTTTTTTTGGTTTTTTTAATTAGAAAATACTTTGTTGATGTTGATGGCCCTTTTTAATGTTTGCAAAATGGTGGAAATTAACCACACAAAAAAAATTCAATTACATCCTTAATATTTATTTTAACATTTTCAAAAAAATTGGATAAGTTTACAATGATTTCAAATATTGAGCTTAAAAATTTTCAAATAAATTTGATTTTGGAATTGATTTTGTAGTTAAGGTTGGAATTATTATAATTTTTCTTTTTCTTTCAAGTTTTTTATCTCAAATTTTTGGTAATTTTTCTGCTTTTTTACATTTTCCTTTGAATTTTCACTATTTTTAAAAAAATAGTTCCCAACAAGAATTGCCAAGTGAAAAAAATTCAAAACCAAAAAAAAACATGTTGGTTGGGGGGGAAGGCGTTTAATCCAACTCTTTAATGCAAAAATTTCACCAAATTATGTTACTTTTACTTTTACAAAGGAAACGAAAATTATATATGAATGAGCATATATATAAATGAGCATTACATTTACGAAAATTATATATGAATGAGCATATATATGAATGAGCATTACATTTACGAAATAATTTATTTGGTAGATTTTGTTTTTCATTAGATAGTGATATACTTCTTAATTGAAATGGTGGTGATTTTTTGGGATTTGGATGATTAAAACATGTCCTTAAATGTCATGACAAATGGTTTAGGAACCATGTCCCACTTCACAATTTTATCGAAAATGACTCAACTAAACTAGCAATATTTGTTCAAATTGCTTCATATTTTAATCACAAATAGAATAAAGTATGTTCTATATGATGGCACATATTTTTAATATGATAAATCATCAAATTTTGTGGAATTGATGCTAGAATCTTGGATTTTTCATAAAAAAGATGCGTTAATAAAGATAATCAAATAAATTTTGTTAATTACAAATTTACATTCCAAAGGTTTAGAAGAAGTATAAAAAACATGGGTGGAAAAGACAAAACATTATTTGATGTTTTTAATGAGGTTTTGGCACTCCAAATGAAAGTATGTCATTTTGTAATGTCTAAGTAATCTTGCATTCCTTTTTGGTTTATATTTGAACGTGACATTCAAAATTTGTTCAATTGATTTAATTAATTCATTATAACATTTATTGGTTGAAAGCCTAAACATATGTTTCCCGCTTTCAGATGAAAACATGGTAAAGTATACAAAAAAAGTTGACAAAAAATATCAATTTAAAAAAAAAACAGTTTTTCACAAAAACACAAGAAAGTAGATTCAAAATTTACTTAAACTTCATTTTGAAACTATTGAGCCCTCAATTGGGTTTATTGTAAATCAACTACAAAAATTCAAAAACTTTCGAATAATAAAAGTAAGGAATAAGTGCATTTGAAATTGATTGGTCAATATGGTGTTCAAACCTACTTTTTCATTAGAATTTGTATTGAAATATACATGTATGAAGTTATAGCCTAAAAATCATTTTATATCCAAGGGCATCACCAAAAAACAAATCTACTTTCTTTTTAGTAGAATATATTTGACACATACTTGAATCAAATTTTACACTATAGAAAGTAGGTTTTAAAAGCTACCAGAAGTATTTTGTTATTTATCATTCAACTAAAAAAATCAAATGTATAACAATTTTGTGGTGGGTTTTGATCCTACTTTTTGTTCACTTGACAAGTAAACTAGTAAGTACTTTTAATTGTACATTTTACCATGCTTTCACCCTTTCATTGTTTAGCATCTCAAAACATTCATTTTGCCAAACCTTGCTTTAAAATGCAAGATAAAATATAAATGGGCGTCATGGTTCTTGTTGTGGTACCCCAATCGTGAATGCACCCATATAAGAATTTTGAAGGCTACAAAATCCATTTTGAAAGGGCAACAAGGAAAATGAACACTCTAGTGGATAATCATATTAAAGGTATATTCAAAATTTTATCACTACTAAGCATTCATAATCATTAATATATGGCCATCAATAAAAAAATTTAATTAATGGTTCAAATTTACGTAAGATAAAAGACAATCAAAGTTTCAATTCCCATTTAACATCTAATAGTACATTATTTACAATTCATTTTATGACCAATGAAACATCTTAGAATTACATTCAAAACATTGAGATGTAAACTTAAAAGTATAAAAATAGTATGCAGTCAATTTTATTATATTCCAATCATTAAAACTTTTTCAATGATTTTTGAAAATTAGGAAGGTGTAAGATTTTACTACACTCAACACAATCCTTGGCTCCTTGAATCATGACTGCACCCATTTGGTTGATTTTTTGTACTCACTAGGTTTAGAATTTGTGGCCCCAAGTGTTGGCAACATGTGCAAGAAATTTTCATGTAAAAAAACATGTTAAAGTTGCATATAAAAGCTTATGTATTCATTTTTTACATTTTTGGTTTTTTACCAAAATATTTATGCATAATTACATACACATGTGAAAAATCACCACCACCACACAAATTATCATAATTTGAATTATGCATTATTTTTCACTTAAATTTATTTTATGTAGATTCTATATTTGGAAGATAACAAAAACAAAATCCTTAAGTCTTGTGTCCAAAAAGGGGTACCTTGATTATGAATATGCCCATACTCAAATGGCCAAGAACATTTAGATAAGCCTCTTAAATTACGTAAGTAGACCAACTTGCATTTTTTGGGGAATTTCACATGTAAACTAAATTGGCAAACCTCATGGGTTGTTTTCAAAGTTCCAATTTACCTCTACAAACCTCCACTATCTTCCAAAAACATTAAAGCAAATCAACAAAGCCCCTAAATTGAAATTACATCCATATTTAATCTAGAATCAGTCATAAAGTTCATAGAAGTCTTGGGCAAGTCCACAACAATCAAATGTTAATTCATTTTAAATTCACAGTGAGTCCACAATAGATCACACGTCACAATAAAGGTAAATTTGCAATATAATGAACCACTGTAAATCTAACCACTCTTGAATAACACACTTATCAACTTTTAACTTCACTTAAGGTTGAATTTTTACATGTAATCTACATAATGTGATGTAATATACAATAAAAAATGACATATAAAAATATGAGTCAACTATATCAACATTTGAAAATGAAAAAGGACTAATTAAGCACTCGTAATCAAACCTAAGGTTTCACTAGAAGAAATCTTGTCCATTTTGACCATCATTTTATGACTACAATGCAACTATTGTCCAAACCTACTACATTTATGACTATGATTTTTGTAATCCTATATGTCCATGCAGTTGTAAATATATACCACTACATGTGCAACTAAATGATGGGTCCAACCAACTATTAATCAAATATGTAGTTACATGATACGGCTACAAAAAATTTAGGTCAAAATGTAAATTAAAATTTGACATAATATTTCATTTTTTTTCTCTTATTTGTCCACTTATGATGATAACTGAGTGGCATGGTGACAACAACTATGATTTTTTTACAACTATGAACAATATAAATTACCGACTATTTCAAATTAGCCTACATATGGCGCACATGGCATTTCCATAAATTTTCACCATAAATATAATTCTATTTCAATGCATTAATTTAAATTAACCATTTTAATTTTGGTTATATATCACCATAGCATTTTATTTTTCACCAATTTGGTTAAAACATTTGTTTATTTATGTTTTTGTGGTAGTTAGATTTTTAACAAAAATTAGATTATGTACTTAATTATCAACTAATTAGATAGGGTAGGTAGTATGTAATAAGTAGGATATGTACTAGTAGGTAGGAGGTAGTTATTAGGTAAGCTAAGCAAGAGGTATTTTATGTTGTAATGTTTTTGTATTAATTGATTAATCAATTAGTTATGTTAAAAAATTAATTAATCTATTAAATGTAGGCTAGGTAATTAATTTATTAGGTAGGTTGGGTAATAAATAATAGGTATGTAACCAAGGTAGGTTACAAGTTAAGCAAAAGTTATTTTTTTGTATGGATATGTCATAGTGTTTTTGTATTGATTAATTAATTAGCTATGTTAAACAAATTTATTTATTAAATGTAGGCTATGTAATTAATTTATTAGGTAGGCTAGGACATAGTAGATAATAGGTATGTAGCCTAAGTAATATGTAATAAGTAGGATATGCACTAATAGGTAGTAAGCAGGTAGGTTATAAGTTAAGCAAGAGGTATTTTATTTTGTGGATATGTTATAATGTTTTTGTATTCATTGATTAATTAATTAGCTATATTAAAATTTTAATTTATTAAATGTAAGCTATGTAATTAATTTATTAAGTAGGTGAGGTAGTAAATAGTAGGTATGTAACCTAGGTAGGTTATAAGTTAAATAAGAAGTATTTTATTTTGTGGATATGTCATAGTGTTTTTGTATTGATTGATCAACTTATTAGGTATGTTAAATTATTTATTTATTAAATGTAAGCTAGGTAGTAGATAGTAGGTATGTAACTTATGTAATATGTAATAAGTAGGATAGGCAATAGTAGGTAGTAGGTAAGTAGGTTATAAGCTAAGCAACAAGTATTTTATTTTGTGGATATGTCATAATTTTTTTGTATTAATTGATTAACTTATTAGCTATGTTAAATAATTTATTTATTAAATGTGGGCTAGGTAATAGATAGTAGGTATGTAATCTAAATAATACGTAATAAGTAGGATCGACAATAGTGGGTAGTAGGTAGGTAGGTTATAAATTAAGCAACAAATATTTTATTTTGTGGATATGTCATAGTGTTTTTGTATTAATTGTTTAATTATTTAGCTATGTTAAACAAATAATTTATTAAGTAGGCTAGTTAATAGATAGTAAATATGTAGCTGAAATAGTATGTGATAAGTAAGATAGGTAGTAAATAGTTAAGGAAAATAGTAAATATTTTATTGTGTTGATATATGATAATGTTTTTATATGGGACAAAGGATGTGATAATGTTGTAGTGTTTTAGTGTTTCCCTTTCATTAGAATTTATCCCATATCCTTTGTCTATAACTTCAAACTTGTAAAGCATATAAATAGGTGAAAAAATGGATTAGATTCATGGTATGCACTATAAACATAATGCATGTGCCATATGGGATGAACAAATCAAAAGGTTTATCCCCAACAAAATAAATAGGATCCTACCTATCTATTTAACTTATGCTAGGTAGCCTATTATAGTTTAACCCATGATAGATTATAATGAGTTAATTATAATATTTAATAAATATTATTATACTATTTAAACATTATACTATTTAATTATTGTAATTATAATATATATTTATTGAACAAATGGAAAATTACCATGTGGTTAAATCCTAACCACCCATTAATGGCACATTTGGTAGCATGCGATTATCCCAAATGTAGTCACAAATGCAGTCATAAATTGGGGTTCCACATCATACAAAGGAACATCCATGGCAATGGATGAAAATTTTTGGCCTAGTCATAAGGTTTGTGACTACACTTTCAATTTCATGACCATGTCATGTCTTTTGCGACTATCTTATGCCACTTGTTTTAGGCGACTAGGCTATTTTTAATTGCATGTGTCCATTACGACTACAAATGAATCATAAATCCGGTTGTTGATTTTCAAATTTCTTCTAGTGTCTTGAGTAAATCACATAAGAATTATCAAAATTAATCTAGGCTTGTTTGGAGTTTTTTAATATTCATGTAAATCAAATAATTATTAGATTTTACATGGTTTTGGATCATCATTGGAATTGATATATAAATAAATTATAAAATTCAAAATATGCAATTTCTTTCCAATAATTCTTGGATAAATATAAAGATAAGTTGTAAGAAAATTTTAAAACTATATTTTATTATAAAAATATGTTGTACAAGTGAAATATGTGATTAAACCATAAATTTTGTGCAATGGTAGCATGCCATCTTAATTTCCAATTTCAAATCCTTACCCTTTTGAAAAGGACAAAGGAGTGGGCTAGGTTCATTTCATTGGGGACGTACCCATAAGTCCTCAACAATTCCATTACAATCCAGTGTTAGTTTAAAGTTTATGTTGAGTTCACATTCAATCCATAGGTCATAATTAAACATATGGTGCATATCCAATACATTAGTCCAATATACCCAATTCATTATTAGTCCATAGTGAATCCATAGGATTGCAGCAAGTCCACTAGTAGGACCCAATTATGGTCCATAGTCAATCCATAATAGCTTAATTAGTCAAAATCCCATTCCATAAAGTTTCAAAACATTACCTTCTATCCAAAAGGTCCATCAAAGTCAACTTATACATACCAAAGTCATAAAATGTTTCCTAGTGCATACAAATAACACTTGAAATCACTTCTATGACTAACTTTTCCAAAATATTCACAAATGGTCACTTTAAGTCCACCAACATCAAAACTTTAATGTTTAGAAGTCCCATTGAATTCAACATTATGATTCTAGAATCACCTTCCTTTCCAAAAAATTCACAAAATCTTGGACCAAAAGTTCAATACAACACCTCTAAAATTCATATTAAATCCATTAATAACAACAACATACATGTTTTAAATGTTTTTCTAAACATACCTTATGTGAACATACTAATATTAAACCCGCCAATCCACTACAATAATAATAATTGTGGGAGTACTCAAAACATTAGACCTTTGTTCCCTTATTGACAAAGTCCACCAAAGATGGCATTGAAATCAATAAGTTTTTGACATTCCATTGCTGAAGACCTGTTATGATGATGAACACCTAAAACACATGCATTATGTTTCAAACACAAACATTTTTCACTAAAGCTTACAACATCTATTAATAAAACATGTTTAATGGCCAATTTTGTAGATGTACATGTATTTTTCACTACAAGCAACATGTTGACAAACCTAGTAGGGTGAAAGCATGATAAAATAACCAAAAAATTAGCTCTATTATGCAAAAACTAGGGGTCTCCAAATAAAAAATACAAGTAGATGAATTTGTGAAAATAATATCAAAATTTTTGGGTACATTCTTTCTTAACTATTGTTGGCATTGGTTTCAAAAGGTACATTGATATAATTGTGTTTTCCAATGCACTTGCAACTACTTGAATTGGACCTTTAATTTTTGGTAGTTTGAAAAGTAGATTTCAAATACTTGAAAATATATGAATTTTTTTTGCAAATAATTGTTTATTTTACCACAACCTTCAATATTGATGTGGTGAACATTCTAATATATATATTTTTTCAATGGAGTTTTTTTTCATAACTAAATTGATCCCTAACCCTCAAAATCTAACACAATTTTTCGTATACTTTTCAAGTACTTTTCCAAGTCCAAATAGTGTGGTACAAAGTTTTTTGAAAAGTTAAAGGGAGGCTAGGGGGGCCAATGAGAAAATCTAGAGGTTCCATTTGATTTGAAATGGGAGAAGGGTCCAAATTCTTTAAAGAATACGAAAACATTGTCACAATGTCATCCTTTTTTGTAGTCATTTACATAGTCCTATTTGACCATGTAAAAATACAACATGGATGAGATTGATGGAAACTAGAATTTTAGTGGTCTAAAATATGGTACTTATAAAATATTTGACACATTTTGACTCATTAATATTGATGGGGATCAAAACATAAAACAAAATGGTACAATTTAAAGAATTTGGACCTAGAGGAAGGTTAGAAGTTTTGAAAACTATTTTTTTTACTTTACAAATAGAAAACAAGGTAACAAGTAAGGTCAAAATATCTTGCTTGCACCTAGTAATGACTTTTTCCTAAGCCCTAACTATTTAAGAAATGTTCCTACTACTAAAGTTTGGCAAGAAATCAACAATAAATGGATTAACTAACTCTCTTTGCATAACAAACTTTTTAGAAGCATTTGTAGGAGGTCTATGTAAGGCAGCAATAATGGCATGAATAATCTCATGTGTGGCCCTCCTTAATTCTTGATTTGGCACTAAAGCCTCCAAAGGTTGTAAGGTATTACCAAATGCATGTGTATTTGATTCGTAGCACTTTTTTTGGCCTTAAACGTGCATTGTACGTCTCTTTACATTGGCCTCTTTACATTGGCCTATTGTTATCGTTCAACTACTAGATTTGCACATATGTTTTTAACTGGTTTATCTGGTCAACTAGGTGGATCTAGGGGTGGAGGTCCCATTAAATTGAATATTGTGGCCCATTCTACAAGTCTAAGTTTCATGACCCCTAATTGTTTACTTTTATTTCTACTATTACCCATCAAACCAAGGTGCACATTGAGGTTGAAGTTCCATAGACTGCTCTAGGTTATTTGTTGTAACAACACCTCCAATCTTGCGAGTTATTCTTTACACAAGCCATATCATAATCATTAGAAGCCAATTAAGGACCCTAGCTAAGACCCACTACAAATCAAAACATTACACCAAAATAAAAAAATGAGAACTTGTATGAACTTGAAGGAAGCAACAAAATTCATGAAATGCCATTTATCATTACTAGAATTCCTAGTTTTTGACACCAAAAATTTTGGTAAAAAAACCTAATTTGGATAAGGGTAAAAAAAAACCCCTTATCATTTTGGACAAGTCGATTTTAACATGTCCATTGTGACTATGGTGGTCTTTTTTACTAATAGAGTAAGGAACATTGGATCGGCAAATAATGGACCATTTGACTGGTCAAATTATTTGAATAATTCAATCTACTAAAAAATATTTCACTATGAACATCATTTTTGGATTTGTAAATAAGCATGGTAGATAGGCATGGATTTGCAGATAGGCATAATTGCCTTTCTCTTAAACTCAATGGATTCAACTTCTCTTTGTGATTATTGGTTATATTATCAATACATTTTTATTATTTTTATTTAATGTATCATCTAGCAATGGAATAATAAATTGTTGCATTTTTTTGTTTGATGAAATGTAATTTTGTTCATCATAAATAATTTCGTGTACAATGTTTTTCATAGTCATGACTAGTGATATTTGTTGTTGCACTTGAACCTTAATCCCTAGTGGCCACTAGGTGTCTATTTATCGTTTCATGGCATTGACTCCAAATTTATTATGAGTTTTCTTATTTTTGGGTTCTTTTGTGTTGGATGTGGCGTATTTTAAAGCAATGTTTTGATCATAAAATAATGTGTGGCATTAATGTGGTATTAAGGAATTTGTTTATTGTAGAATTTTGTGTGTGTATATTCTTAGATACTAACTATCGATATTTTTTTCGGGACCTTAACCCTAATCCCTAATGGCCACCATGTGTTTACTTTTCTCTTTCATGGTATGAGTAACAACTTTGGATCCATAAACATTATTGCAATTGATGAATTGGCACATGTTGTGCCTAATTTTTTAATTTAGTAAATAGAATTAAATTTGTTTCTTATGAATAGGAATACAATTTGACTTCAAACCTTGATAATGAATAACCTATAATTTTCACTTGGTGGACACCAAGAAAAATATTTTTTTCATCATATGAATATATTCATTTTGAAAGTAGCATATTATATTTGTTATTTGCTTTGTGTCCCTTAATGTATTAAAAACAATGATTGAAAATGTTGCAAAAAAAATTGGTTTGAATTCTTTTGAAACTCAATGTATACATGGATGCAAGATTATTGTTTTTACTTGAATGTAAGGTTACATTTCTTAAATCTAGTGGCCACTAGGTGAAGTTCATACCATCCACCAAGTTGGGTAAAGTCCTAAATTAATTAAATACGTGTTTTGAATACCTTGATGTACCTATAATACAAACATTTAAAATATATTTTATGTAGCATTAAAATCTAATTTGAGGTCTTCAAATTCACACTTTATATGGATAGTGAATTGGTAATATTTTATTAATGACCAAGGGATCCAACCACGCTATTAGGAGCCACATGTGCCCCTTTAGACCATTGTTTTTTTGAAGAATATTCTTAAAATCTTTTTAATACTTCTTTCAAAAAAACATTAAAAATATTTAAATTTTTCTTAATAGTATTATGTTAAGGTGTATATTAAAATATCCCAACATATGTCATTTAAAAAAAAAATCAAATTGTGCTTGTAATGTCAAAACTACTTTGAGGCAACTTTTAAGTAGTGGTTACAAAGCCTTAAAAGTCTTTACATATTTTTCACTCATTAGATTGATTCCAAATTTTATGATATGTACATAATGTATTCACAATAACATTTTATAAAAAATTATTCTGTTTATTATTATTATTTTTACAATCTAAAGTTTAAAAAATTAAGCAATGGTTATGATTGCTAACAGTACATGTTAGTATGACTACACCCCAAATAGTGACACCATAATGGCCATCCAATTGTAAAATAATACCAATGTTGTGGCCCCATAGTGGCACATATGTAATAACTAATGACATCCAAGTGGCCACATAATGGCAGAGTTGGGGCACAATAGTGGGCAACTAATAATACAATATTAGCCACTTAGTGGTAACATAGTGGTCAACCAATTGCATGAAAAAACTTCATAATTGAAAACTAGTTACAAAACTTGTACCCCATGGATGATGGGAATGTGGACACATGGCATAATCACATGTTCATAAGTAGTACACTAAATGTAGAAAAGTTGCTCAATGTGTAGCTCATTTTTATCAATCCTAATTTAGTTGGATATTACAACTACAATGCAACTTTTCAAAAAGTTAAATGTAGTTGACTACATGTGTAAATACAATGCATATAAATTACTATATACGAAACACATTTAGAACTATGGTGCAACTACTAAACAACTACCTTATTTTTGATGTGGAAAATTTATTTATTAAATCACCATATTTGTAAAGTGTAGTTGCATAGGAATTGCACTTTAGAGGATGTAGTTGCAACATAATTGTACTTGAGTGGTTTTTGAGCTCTAGTTGTAGGGTAATGTGGTCTCTACGCACACGATTTTTGATAATGGTACATTGTAGGAGATAGGTGGGTGGATAGGTAAGTAAACAAATAGGTAGGGAGGTAGGTGGGTGGGTAGATAGATAAGTATGTAAATAATAATTAATAGGTGGGTTGGTGGGTCAATGGGTAAGCCAATATATAGGTGGGTGGGTAGGCAAGTAGGTTGTAGTAGGTAGGTAAGTAAATATGAAGGTTGGTAAATATTAGGAAAGTTCAAGGTAATTATAAATAGTTAGGTTTGTAGGCCTAGGGTGGTATGTAGGTAGTACTTGAAGGAAGCTACCTAGGCCAATATATAGGTAGGTATGTTGTAGGATGGTAGGTAAGAAGAACCTAGAGGAAGCTACCTAGGTTAGTAGATAGGTAGGTAGGTAGGTAAGCAAATGGGTAAGGAGGAAGGTATCTAAAGGAGGTTATGTAAGTTAATATGTTAGTGCATTGTAAGGTGGACCACTTTTGAAGTACCTACCTATAGTAACTAAAGGAGGTTACCTAGGTCAATATGTAGGTCAACATGTTCCAAAAATGGTCCACCCTACCGTGCATTGACCCCATCTTTTAATGTGTTGCTTCCATTTGAACTTAAACTAATATCAAACATATAATATTCAGACAACATATTCTTTTCATATCATCCCATGGGGTTGGTGGTAGGTCATTCTTCGAGGAGCTTTCTATTAATATAAATGTACACCAAATTTTCAACCCCCTTTGCTATCAATCGGTTTCGCACTTTATTATGGACAAATGAATATGAGCTTTAATTTCAATCACATGATGATGTGGAAGGGTGAAAGCACATTATGGTGACACCTTTTTGGGCACTATTGGGTTTGGTAATATAATATAATATGTATTATAATTGTTCCAAAAGTATGGTATATTTCATTTTTAGTATCAACTTTGGTTTTTGGGCCTTACAATTATTGTTTTTATGAAAATAATGTTATGTAATATTATTTTTAAAATAATAACAAATCTCATTATCTATATTGAAGGATCCATGGGTATAATAAGGCCATCGTCTCATTTTGACTACACTGACTTTAAGGCTTGATTAGTCATAAAAATAATCAATTTTAATGAAATTTAAAATATGGCCCATCTAGCCATGCTTGTCATCTTCTATGTGAATGTGATTATTTGTCAAAAATTTCAATTTACCACATATTTGTCGCATCTTTGTTGAAAAAAATAATTTTTTGAAATGAAAATTTTCAAATTAATCACATGGTATCCAAACATGGTTCAATATACATTCAACTTTCATAAAGATTAAAAATCATTTAAATTTTTTTTGGAATTTTTTTTTTTTTGAGTACACAAGTACATTACATTTGTTTCCACAAATATATTCCAATTTCCCATTTCATAAAGTGAAATGAAATAGTTTCTTTTCTAATTTTTTCCTAGGTTATATTTTAATATAATATGCAAAAATTTGTCAATTTTTTTCAAAAATTTGAGGTTTTGAAATCACTCAAACATGCACATCCTTGGAAAGTAGTACAATGTGACACCCCAAAAGGGGTCATTGTAATGTGTTTTCACTTAGAACAAACTTGCACCAAGATGCAATGGGTGATTGGTGAAACTTGCATCCATTAATTCTAATAAGATCCCACCATTCATGTGAAGCAATTGAAGTCATTTTCTTGGGGGCTTCGTGTTAAAAAAAAGGCCCTTGACTTTCAACAAAACAAATAAAACTTGGTCTTAGGCTTTCAAGCTATTAATGATTTTTGAAACATGCAATTTTGCACTTCCTTTGAATCTGCATCATCATGGAGGCAAGCTTCACCCAAATATAAATATAGATTGAAAAGGGACCATGCATAATGTAAGTTAATTATATATCAACATCCTCCATTGATGGTAAAATTGATCTAAGACTTCCATTACGCCTGCAAGGTTTGATGGTAAGGAAAATCATTAATCTTATAATGATAGTACATGTCATTTCAATGTCTTCATGACAAGTCATGCCCTCCCCATGATGGGTTATTTGCCATTGAATGCCTTCAATGCCATTAAGATTATTTCCACCATGCGCACAAAGTAGACACAAGTATCCCAAAACATGTCCTTCATTATGTAAGCTTGAACATGTTTGGTCTTAGTGAGGGACTCGTGACAATGGGTGCCACACCATATGTTGACAAATTAGATTGTCCATTTTGGATTCGTAACAATTTGCTCAATATCAATTCCCAACTTGAACAATTGTTCCATCATTAGAAAATTGATTGCAAATCATGTTTCATTGGGGTTTTGAAACACTAGGTTGGTTTCATAATTATGAAAGATTGCTAATGGCACATGGTACATTGCCATATGAAAGAAACAATAGCTTTCATTTTTTCCACAATTCATTTTACCCATGTTTCTTTCCCCCAATCTTCCAATAGCAAATCCAAATAATGAGTAGCACAATGTGGAATGGTATGATGGGGGTTTAATAGGTTCAAGATCGAAGGTTGTTTTCATAACTTCTACGAACACCAAGTGTTGCACAACATTGAAAGGGATGTTCATTTCATTAAAAAAAATTCTCCCATTACTTGTCAAACTATTATTTTTTGGTTGAGTTCAAACCTTCCAAGGTGAAAACAAAATAAAAGGAACTAGGGGCACTAAGGTAAAATTCTGTTTTCAAGGCTTACATATGATACATGTCATTTTTGTGTTAGTTTATAATATAAAAATTTGTATTTTGGATACCTAATTTAACATTACATGTTAGATATAAATGTGTTTTGACTACAAATTGATTTTATATCATATATATTATGCATTCATGCCCTTTATCACATAGATATGAATAACTTTTTCTTAAGGCCACATTTTTTTAATTCATAAATTTTAAGGTGAGAAACATGTTTGAACCAAATGTGATCAAATTGGTTATAAAAATAATTTTTATCAATTCAAGTCATTTTGCATTTCTAATCATCAATGTTTAAACCCTCTTCAATTTTCAAAAGGAATGGTGCACATTTTGTTTTTTAAAAAATGTTTGAAAAAAATAAGGACTTCCCACTCTTGAGGTTTGAATGCTTTGAACATGCAAAAACATTTTTTATATGTGTTAAGCTTTAACAAAGTAAACTTTGTGGTTAATGAAAAATATTCCAAAAAACTTTATGATAATCCAAACTATTGTGCTTCCTTTATGATCTTTAAAACATACAAAAATGCAATTTTAAGGAATGTCCACATCTCACTTGGGTGGTTCATTTGACTATGTTTTTTCCCTCCAATAATGAAACTCATCAGGAGGTTTGAGCACCATTATTCATGGATCTATTAAAACCCTTTACATTGTTCATAGGTGGGGTGGAAATTTGAACTCTTTAGCTTCCAATTGAGATGTCGAAATATATTCTCCCTCCATCGCAAGGTTTGACATTTCAATGGCCACATTATCTATAACCCATTAGGGGCTATGTTAAGGTTAAAAAAAATTCTAGGCTATTTTTGTGGACTTAAACTTTTGGAACTAAAATCCTAATATAACCAATTTTATTTTAGAACATAAATTTGTATATAACCAAATATTGGTACTAAACCAAAAAGGTTATTCTTACATTAGATGTTTATTTATGGAACCAAATATTTTAGTTATAATGTTTGACTTCAATTCCAGATTCTAGATGTACGATATGGTTAGGTAACTAATAGTTTAAGAGGTTTTCTAAGGATTTTTTAAATTTTAGTACCACCATTCTTTTCTAACAACCTTGAAGCCTTTTCATGGGGAATGTTGATGAATCTTTTTATCCAAAAGTATTTATTATGTTGTGTTGAAGTTGTTTTTTTTGCTTGTCGTTTTGCCTACTAGCTTTAGAAATGCTATATAATGATTTTGTGCAAGTTATTTTGTTTTGCTTGAGAGACATTGGTAGGATATTTGTTTTTTTCCCATGTTTTGACGTGACTATTTGTCATCAATAATGAACAAACTTGAAGTGCTCATGTCTATATCGATTTTCAACTAAAGTATTTGAAACACCCCAAAATTGACTAAGTGGGCTTTTAACATTTGGCAACAATTTTGCAAATAGATAACCAAATTTTTTTGTTTAGTAGTTCTTTTGTTCAAAGATTTGGTGGAAGTTATTTTTTTTCATTGGAAAAACGGGTATTATTATTTCCAAAGTTTCATTGTTTTGTAAATATTTCATTTGTTCAAAACTAAAAAACTATAATTTTTTTATTTATTGTAGGTGTTGTCCACTTTTGTTTGTGCAATATGACAACTGTATTTACAAGGAGTATGAAGAAGCAAATGAACAAGGTGTTGTAGCAAGAAGGTGGGGATGTGCTTTTTGTTAGTTAGCGAAGACAATTTCACAAGATGGATCGAGAAGGCCTTGCCACTCTTCATATTGCAGAACATTAGGAGGTCAAAATCAACTTTGAAAGAAGAAAAGTAGGTATAAGAACTGACACTAGAATGCATTCGATGGACCAGTGGGTTGTGACTATGGATGTAGAACCTTTGCGAGGCCATGTTTGGACCTCTACTGAAAATGGTTTTTTTGGTACCAAAAGACTATTGTACCCAGTACCCAAAAAAATTTAACCCCAGAGGATAATCGAAGATTTGGTGGAGTTTCCAAAGAAGAATACTTCTGAAACTAACAATAGTGACCTCTCTTCAACAATGGATTTTTGTGAGCAGCATGAATCATGTTAAGGAATTTTGGATAAGTCTACCTTTATTATTGATTCCACACCCATTAGTTTGACTTTCTCTTTTTGTAAAGGGACAAGGCAAATAGTTGGAAATTGCCTTTACAAACTTAGCAAAATACCAATTTTTGTGATGGAACCAATTTTAGGTACAACCCAAGCTACCATTTTAGTTAGCTCCCAAATTTTGACTAGTTACATTTTGGACATCAATACTTGAGCATACCTTTTCTTTTATAGTTCCCCTTAGTTACCTCGTTATTCAAATGTTGAACAATTAGAATCTAGTAGTAAACCCTACTTGAAATAGTATTTTACCAACATACTTTGGAAACTATGGATTGTCCTATGTAGGCATCGACAATATTCCTAACCCTTGGTCAATGATTCTTAATCCTTATTACCCATGAAACCTTTCACTTACTTTCCCTAACACATTTGGACCAATGGCATAATTTTTTTTGAATGTGGTGCATGCCTAAATTAATGTAATTAAAGAAATTAAGGGTGTCTAAGTGCATATGATAACTTCCCCAGTAAATGCTCCCACTGATGGATTTTCTACTAGAAACTCAATGCCTTAATTCCAACTGGCCACACAAAATTCACCATCGGAATTTGGTGATTCTAGGGGTGGGATACCTATGAGAGGTGGTGGTAGCCCTCCTCATGGGAGTGGAGGACCACCAGGAGGGGGAAGCAGACCTTTGAAAGGAGGTAGTGGACCCCCAAGTGGAGGTAGACACCCAAGTGGTTAAAGACCCCCAAGAGGGGGTGGAGGAGGATTTTCAACTAGAGGCATAAGTGTGCCTTTTGGTGCTCCTTGGACAAGTTTCAAGAGTCCCCTTGGAACCCATGGTAGCCATTATGGTATTTACCACCAATATCCACTACCCTTTTGGCTCCTTCCTTAAGGAAATTGTTGTATTGTACCTAATTTACTCTATTGGGACAAATTCAGATTGAAATATATTTTAAAATGGCCATTTGGTAGGTAGGTAGGCTTAAGTATGTAGGTAAGTAGGATCCTATTTATTTTTTGGTGACAATCCTTTTTTATTAGCCCATCACAAGTAATATTTGCATTTTGAATGCATGTAGCGCATGTATTGTGTGTAGATTAATACTTTTTCACCTAATTGTATAGTTTACAAAGTTGAATTTGTTGACAAAGGATATGGGATAAATTTACAACATTATCCCACATCAGCTTTTGTCCCGTACAAAAATACCCAACTTTGACCATTATTTTTTTTTTCATACTTTGTCCAAATGAAAAAGAATGAATTTTTTTTCCCAAGATCTACAAATATATATAAAAATTTAACTAAAATATCAATTAATTTGACTAAAAATACATTTGAATCTTCATTATTCCTTACATTTGAACAATAATGATATCTTGAAGATTTTGTTTTTTTCATAACATGATTTGTAAATAATAAAATATGTTTATATATAAACATATTTTAAATCAACATGGTATGTGTGTGTGAATAATATTTCCCCGCCTTTTAAAAATATACTGAATTGATAAAAATGGTATAAATGTTGTATTATATTTATTTTTAATTATAAAAAAATAAAAATAAATGTTCTTTATGAAATAGATAATATTATTTTCAAAATGTTAAAATTTTATAAAAAATATTAAAATGAATTAAATGTCATAACTTTTATCAAATTTTATTATGAGTCGTAAATTTTTATCTTATTTTAAATTATTTTTTCAATTCATTAAATGTGATTTAATATAAAATATTTTAAAAAATCAAGTTGTATGACCAAATATTTTGATAAATTACTAAAGATCAAAATTTATAAATTTTGTTACCCATTGAATGGAAATAGGAAAAACAATTTGATTTTGGGGCATGTGGATTTCTTTTGAAATTCATTGGATATCATTAATAAAAAGATATTGGTTGAAAATTCTTTAAGGTGTACCAAAATCTTGTTAGAGTGTCACCTTTTTTTTTTAAAATTTTAAACTTAGTCATTTTACCATGTAAAGAGACATTTATGGATGATTATGATGGAATCTAAAATTGTAATGGTCTAAAATATAGTCCTTCTAAAATTTTTGACAATTTTTTATTCATTATTTTTTATGGTAGAAAGTAAAAAGGGATTGTAATTAGGACTAGGCCGTTTTCATCTTGTGTGGTACACCTTAAAGGATTTTCACCATATTTCAATATTTAATGTCGAAAAATTCAAAGAAGATATTCAGTTAGATAAACCTTTGAATAAGAGTCTTAACTTAAATGTTTTAATTTTATTCTAGGCATCAATTTTTTATTTAAATTTATGGTTTCAAGAACTTTGGTAATTTGTTTTCCATTTTTTGGGAATTTTATTTTAAATGAAAAGAATTCCCCCAATTTTTTTTAGACACTATCTAGAAATTCACATTAAATAATTAATGGTTCTCATGAATTTTTTATAGAAATTATAAGGTATTAATTATATATTTGTGCATTAATTATGTGTTTAATAATCATTTACAAGCTTATAATATGCTTACTAAGTACGTATGTCTACCTTCTAATTATTCTCTCTTTTCATTCATAAGTTTTTAATGTTTCAAATTGTATATTATTAAATAATTATATGTTGTTCATGAAGAAGATTTTTAGTCATGTAATCCTATCCATGGTTACAAAAATATGACTAGGCACAAAAACATGGCATATATGACTATATGATTAAAAAATGGTCACTAGTCATAGTTGTCCTAATCATAAATGTCAAGTCTTTAGCATAGTGTTTTGACAACTTTTTTTCGAAGTGGATTGGTCCCCTACTTGTCAATTACAATTGTGGGAATGAAATGAGATACCTTATTTAAGCATAAAGAATCTGTAATCACCTATGAAGAAATTATGGTAGATGTAGAGGAATATCAAAAATTGTTAGATTCACCTACAAGACTAAAAAAACACAAGGCAATACTTGGAATGACAAGATGTGTAGTTTCTGTTACAAACCAATGTATTTGAAAGAATGTTGTCATTGGAATTTAATGAATCCAAAACAACAAATTGAAGGACAAAAAGGAAGTTTTGGTTAATGAAGTTTCTCCCCAAATAGCAAGAGGAATGGGTGATAATCACAATAAACAAGGGAATCGAAACCAAGGGGTTCCATAGTGTATTGTTGTTTCATTGGCAATTTTGTGGAACACAATGTGTTAGAAATAGCACTAGGAAGCAAACCACCAATGCAAGAGTCATCACATTGGAACTAATTTTGCAATGGAGCAATAATTGAAAAATAGGATGTGTTGCAAGAAATCAGTCAACAATTACTTAGTAGTAAGCATATTTTTACTCTTGGTCAACTCATGCATTTGGCCTTTGATTTAAAACAATATGTGGTTTCCATAGTATTTCCTGATAGCCAACCAACACTTCTTCAAGATCCACCTTCTGATGTAGGTTCAATCGCCATAGATCTTCAGATGGTAATAATTTAGGTGCATGTGGAGAAAAACATAGTGGAGGATGTTTTGTTAGATGGGGGTTTTGGGTGTCAACATTATCATTGAAGATTTGAGGAAAAAATTAGGATTACCTATCCTGAAACTTGCACTTTATTCCTTTTGGATGGTAGACCAAACCCTAACCAAACTAATAGGATTAATATGAGATATGAAAATCCATATACATGGTATATCATATGCCATCACCTTCGTAATGATGAAAAACAACATATTGGATGTTAGTTACTCCATGTTATTGGGTTGTCCCTAATTACGAAATTTTAAGCTTACGCATGTCTGGGGGAATAACCTCATCAACATTGAAGGTAATGGCACTATACGCACCATAGTTGTAACAAAACATTTGGATAATAATACTAAACGCCCATAAGTCTTGTTCTGCTACGATTTTGTTCATGGAGTCATTGACAAAAAAGAAGATGTGTTGTTGGTGACATAACTGAATATGTTCACAATTGGCACAATTACCTTAC
>Ga0209611_10005245_pt1 | contig 21817 bp, 14 predicted proteins | sample S1TSphgellanicum_3_FD_187693 | JGI IMG/M metagenome (GOLD analysis project Ga0209611, IMG submission 187693) | Host-associated microbial communities from peat moss isolated from Minnesota, USA - S1T2_Fc - Sphagnum magellanicum MG (SPAdes) (version 2) | ecosystem: Host-associated > Plants > Peat... | reverse complement strand
AACATTTATAATGGGGTTATCAACCCACTATGTCTCACAGTTTGTGCCCCTTTGCAATTAGCCCAGGCCAAAACTGGTGACAAAACAACTTTGGAAATAAAAGTTTCATGCAGCCAATGAGAAGGCTCAACATGCACTCTTCAAGGGTCCAGTTTTTTTTCTTTTTGGGGGAGGTGGGTGGGAGAGCTAATTTTTGTTTCCTTCCATGTTCCCAATGTGTTCCCAATGTGTTCTCATCATGTTCCATGGAGTTCCCCAAGTTCCCAAGTCGTTCCCCAAAACTTTCCCAATAGCACGTCAATTTTATCCCATATGGTTTGCCCAAAGTTCAACCCTCATGTACTTAAACTTATAAGGGGAGCAATAGGAGAGCACTTGAAAAGAGGTGCTTATATTGGGGAGTGCCGAATGTTCCAAAAACATTGGTGATGGGCCAATGAATGTGGCTTCTTAGTTTTTTTTTAAAAAAAAAAGTGTAGTGTACCCATGAATATGAATCATACTAACATATCTAAAAGGGCCAATAAAAGAAAATGGTTGCTTTTAATTGGCCCATGTGGTAACATTTAAATGCTCACTCTCTTTAAATGTTTCAATTTTTCATGTTTATATTTGGGGATGAGGAAATAATGAGCACTCCATGTTGGATGTGGTAAACATTTGCAAAGACCTAAGTAGGGCAAGAACATGTTGGGTGGAAATGCTCTCAATTCATAATACTTATCATCAAAGTAAGGTCTTTAACAATCACACCCTCCTTAGTGCAAGGTGAATATTTGAAAATTACACAACTTGGTACAAGCTAGGTCTTTGACAAATACACAACACATTGGATATTTTCATCTTTATTCAACGAACGAATTTTCAAATAAAACAAATAAACAACCTCAATACAATAGAATTTGGGTCACCTGCACAAGTTTGTAAGTTGGACCCTTCATTATTTACATAGATAATTATCTTATCATGCACAAGTTTGTAAGTTGGACCCTTCATCATTTACATAGATAATTATTTTATCAATTAGAGCAAACCTATCTAATAATTCTTGCAATTTAGGAGCCATTCCAATACCATTTGTGTCAATCATCTCAAATTGGATAGTTTAGTGCTTCACCTCCCAATCATTGTGGATAACATTGACAACCAGAGCAAAGATGTCATGTGCTCCTTTCAACATCCATAAGTCGAATGTGCAGTTGATAAACAAACAACCAACCAATGTAAACTGCACATATAAATTCATGGTTTTTTCTACTAAGTAGGTATAACAATTTCAACAAAAGCCTTCCTACATGGGAAGACAATTTGCAAATAGAGCCTTATATGATAGCCTTTGGAGCCAAACAAATTTTACAATCCTCATAAGCAAAACCCCTTTCACCATCAATAACATGAGATCATCCAAGAAACCCACTTGGGCGAATGCAGAGTCAAATGGCTAAAAATTGGTAGAAATTATAATCCTTATGAATCCAAACAAGATTTTTTTAAATGATTCAAATGGACATGGTTGTTGTTTTAAAAAATGTTATTATTATAATCTTTGAATAATACATGCTCAATCACCTAAAAATTTTCCCAAATCTATGTGAAAGTTTATATATTTAATGTAGTTGATGTTAATTTTTAATTTGGAAATCCTAAAAGGAAAATCCACGAAGTCCATATGAATAATGGCCCATTTAAAGCTTTCAAAAACAATGTATGTTTTTGGAACAAAAAAATGTAAAAACAAACAAAATTGCAACTCATATGAACTTATGAAAATATGGTCAAATTTGAACCATTCAAAAGTCCCTAACTATTAAATAGTCAAGGTTTTTTAAAAAAAGACTCATGATATGAATTTATCATTTTATATTTCATTATATATTGAATCCCAATAAAAAAAATTGAAATGTAAATTAATATAAATTTTCTCATTTTGTGATGTTCCAAGTAGATGACCAATCTTTATTTTTCAACTTCAAAAGTCATTTATTACTAAAAAATGATTTTTTTACAATAAATAATCACAAAAATACTTTCATAATTAAATTGTTAATTTAGATCCAAGTCTTAATTAATAAATCTAAGGATATATTATTCACCATATGCATTTGAATAAAGGGTATTCAGGAAAAAAAAACCTAAAATGTCACAAAAGTGAACCATTCAATTATGCATCTACCCACCTATGTTGGGTCATCTTTTTTGAACTTACTTAATTTGAAGTAAAAAGAACCCAGAGATTTCAAATGGAAAAACACATGCCCTTTTCTTATTGGCATTTTAATTAGTGGGAACTTTTGCTATTATAATGTAGTTCAAATCTTCTGCCAATCTCTTCATGAGGGGAGAATGTTCACCCTTAATATGTTTTGTCATAGTTATAATTCCATTAGACTTATGTAATCATTGTTTCCTACACTTGGTGCACATGGCTAGGATTTTAGGACCAATAGAATCACTATGGTAGATAATGCACCTCATGAACTGATTATGCTCCAAATCCATAGGTTGGCTGCTATTTACTTTCAAAAAAACCCATGTGAGTGAAGTACAATAATGTGGCTTCCATAGAAAACTTTGTTTCCACAAAATCTCCAATGCATTTTGGTGACGAATGCATCATCATGCACAACTTCAACATGTCAACAACTAATGGACTCTTTGGTTCCCCATGGCAACCTGCTTGAACATTACCAATACTATTGTTTCATGTCCTACAAAAGCTAGGAAATCCTCATTAGAATGGAGATCATGAACACTCATTGTATTCATGATAGGACATGAAAAAAAATTCATCAAAAGATTGTTCAATAAGATTTTAACACATGATCAAAAGAAAAACAAATTATGAAGTATTCACAAATCTTCCTAACCCTTGCAACAAGAAAATTGCTAACAACAAGAGACTTCACAATCCTTTAGGAAAGACAAGGTGATAGTTTAGGGTTTAAAGTTTAAAGCTTCATGAAATGGAAAATCCTAGAGGCCATTTGATGCATCTTGAAGATCTTGTTGAATGTTGCGATATACATTCGTACCCTTCTACAACTTGCTTGTGAATAAGTGAGGAGACTATTAGACGATAAACAAGAAGACAACAAAAAATAGAAAATGGGATAGTTGATTCAAGCAGTTCCCCACCTTTGTTGCTTTACAAATGCATCTTTGAGCAAAGCTTGTAGCAAGGTGTAGAATATAGAACAAGTGAAACACGCAAGAACAATGAAACTTGGATATTAAAGACTAAAACCATTCTAATTAGTTGGCAATAGATAATAATTATGTTGAAATCCCTTGTCTCTCCTAGCTTTGAAAATATAAATAGATTGACTAGCACAAATGAGGCTACAAACTACAACCAATAACTATTTCATGCATTTTCTTCAAACCAAACAACCAATCTGTTTTCTGACTTCTGACCTAAACTACAAATAGAAAATTGTTGAAGATGGAAGCTCAAGAACCACAAACCTTCTTCATGTAAATAATTTGACTTCTAGATTCACCATGCTTGATTGATTCCTCTTAATGCTCCAACGGCTAGTAGGTTGCATTCATAGTTTTGATGGCACATTGATAGAGAGCTCAAAGTGGACATTGCATAGGTAAAAGGAGAATGCAGAAAGTGAAGGAAGTAGGAGATGTGCAAAGTGCAAGTTCTAAAAACTAGAAAACACTAACCCTAACAATACTAGGCAAAGGTGAGTATAAGTCTAGTATTAAAAGGGTATAAGTCAAATTTTTGGTAAATACCCTTTCCAATTATCCCCCCCAAGTTGGGTCTATATTTGAATTTTAGAAGGTCCGGTTATGAAATGAGGGCAGGTACCAAGTTTCTGAAATGCCCAGACGTTATTAGGACGGATGATTTCCTAACGCCTAACATCACAACCACCTAACACCGGCATCAAAACTAAAACACTACAAATTGCATCTAAGGAGAGAAATAATGAAAGTTTAAGGGGTATAAGACATCAAGAATTGCAATGCCATCTTTCTCTACAATCAATGTGCTTGCCTCTGAAGAAATCAGCAAAATGTGAAGATTGTGCAAATAAGTTCTAAAGGAAGGACTTGGTATGGACAAGGCAGATTTACAGTAGATCAAAAGTTTCTAGAGCCCACTCGGATAGATCTGACATATTCCACGTTCCATCTTCCAGTGTTCTGCAATCAAGAAGTGGTTTCAAGGAAACTTTGCTTTAGCAACCTGATACAAAAGCCATGAAGGCCAGAAACACAAAGTAGCAGTGGCAGACATGAGACCTCAACAAAAAAAAGTTCAAGCAAGGCCACAATGGAAGGTGGATGACTTTAGACAGTTTTACACAGAGATGAAGTGGTTGTTTACCCCAACAAAATTTGGAAGTTGTACCAAAGTCATAAATCAGTTTGACAATGGGAGCCAAGTTGTCAATCACAGCTAAAAGAGATTAGAAGTACAGCAGTTTGCTGATTGGATATTTCCCAAAGCTCTCCATCTTGAGCTTGAAAAGAGTTGTGTTTGGTAATGAGAATGAGAAAGCTGATACCAAAAAATGGGGTTGCAAATACAAATATGCACTTTCATGCAGCTTGGCTGCTGAGAATCACTCCACATTCAGCTAAACCATCAAATGCTCATGTTCCTACTCCTACCCACTGCAAAGCTTTTCAAGGGCTGCATTCTCGTCCCCACCACAACTGTCGAGAGCACTTCTTGCTATGTCTTCAGAAAAGCCCATTTCCACAAGCTTTGCTAGCTGCCAAATCCAGCATGTCAATCAGAAGTTAGCAGCTTAAGCACCAACCACACAACACACTAAGTGATGAAAGAAAAGAAGCTCAAGAGCAGAGGAAGTACCTTTTCTTGAATGCCAAGAGATCCCCTCTTGGCAAATGTCTCTGTCCAATACCGTGCAGTTCCCAAAAAGGTCTGATAATCTCTCAAGTACTGCAGGCAGAACATCATCTGTTCAGTAAGTACATCTTCATACGAACTGAGAACTTCTCCATACTTAGAAATGAAGGCAACCTGAAGGAAATTGAGATAAAACCTGATAATTAGGTTAAAGAGATTTCAGATCTGACAATGTATCAGCAAATGCAGAAAAGAGGAAACCCAACCACAATAAGCAAAGAAAACCCAGGGAATTGTTTTAAACCCAGCATCAATCACATGCATTTCCAGAAACCTGTATACCTAGTATTAAACAGATACCATGACATCCCATTGACTTCATCACCTTCCTGACAGTGGGTAGAGGTCAATGGCACACGTGAACCAACATACTCACTCTCTGTCACAAGACCAGTCTTCATGGGACATTTCAGCCATAGTGCTGGCTAGCTCAACAATTCAAAGCTAAAATTGAACAAGAAGAAGACCAAGAAGAAAGATGAACAAAGAAAAAGAGAGAAGAGAAAAAAATATGAATAAAAAACAAAACAAAAGCACAGAACAGAAAAGAGAAGACCCAAAACAAAAAGAGGAAGAATGAGAGAGAGAAACAGGATGGAGAACCTCAAGAGCATCATCTTTTGAGAACAGCATAATCTATCCAACAAGTATCTACTCTCTGCAGATGTAAATTAAATCAACACAAATGGAAATTACAAGACAACCTGATACTGAGGGCAATGAAATTCCTCGCCATATCATAAGAGACTATAATAAACAAAGCTGAGGAGAAAGAGATGGAAAACCCTCAAACAACAAAAATAGAAATGTCATGTGAAAGTAAGCAACAATTTTGCATGTACCATGACCATCAACAGCAACATACTTTGGCAGTGACAAAGTGCCAATACATCCCCACTGAATTTTTTGGTTCCTGACATGGGTATATCAATGTCAAATATCAACTGGCATAGTGTGTAGCTGTCACAAAACCAGATATGAGAAGACTCAGCTATGTTGTGCTGGATAGGCCACCAACAACTGGAAACTGGAAAGAAACTGGAAATGAAGAACAAAGGGGAAAACACAAGAGTAAACAGAAGAAGTAGAAAAGAGACTAGACACTGAGAGTATCAGGAACATGCAACTTCAGAACATTCACCACTAAAGCCCATGTAAGGACAGCCCTTAGGCAACATTTCATAGATCAAAACCTGCTGTCCTCTCAACTCTGGATTGAAAAAATGCAGTGACAGTAGGAATGGAGTCTGAGGAAGTGTAACAAGGGCCAAACAATAGCTTGAGGTGGACAAATGGAGAAGATGGTAGGATGCAAATATATTTCAGTGGACCAACCTGCTGTGCAACAACAGCATCCTGGGGATCGTCAGGCTCAGGTGTTGACAGCAGTGCTTGTAGTGACAGAAGAGCTGTTTTCAGAGTGAGAGCTGGGCTCCACTGATCCTTGAGAATATCCAAACAAATGGCACCATTTTGGCTGCTTACATTTGGATGCCTGAGCCACCAGATGTGCCATCACTGTGAGAGCCAACTTCACTTGACCTCTCACGTACTCAGTACAAGATGCCAGCAGAGACTGGTAGCATCCACTAGATCAGTTTTGATCTTTGATTCTATCCACTAGGAATCAATAGACAGAAAAAATGGCACAATGACATTACGTGTATCTTCAGCCATACCAGACTTTAGTTGTGAACTGCATCTTTGGTGGTTCAAAAGGATATGCAGCTGTTTCATCCCACAAAAAAACTATAATGTCAATATGTAGAACAGAAAACAAGAGAAATAGGAGCTAATTGGGCAACCAAGACATTCAAGATCAAAGATGGAAGGAAAATCCTGCCATGACCCACTCACTATCTGCACAGCATAACTCATAGTAGTTCAAATGGACTTTAGAAAACCATCGTTTTTCTGCCTTATTTATTTGCTATGATCCAACATAAAAGCATGGCAAGCAGTGATGATCAAAACTCAAAGCATACCTTTCTAACATGAGCAGTATCAAGACTCTAAGATGTGTCAGCTTTGTTTCCAAATGACAACTAACAGTGACAACCATGCAAATCATCACTTGGACACTCTAGTGAGATCTGTTGAAGAAAACAGTGAGGATCTCATAACTGGTTTGTTATTAAAAAAATTCTTGGCCCAGCTTAAATCTTGACTGCCAAAAGCTCCTCATAACTCAAACATGGGGTGAATTTCACCACTGATATCATAGATAAATGTAAGCAGTTTTCCATCATTAGGGTTTCAGTGATCTACCCCATGAAAGTACAAAGTAGGTTTTCTGCAAGCTGCCCAAAAAACAACAGTACATGATTCCCGAATAGGATGCTGACTGGCTTTATCACCCTCCTACCTTTCTAATCCTTTTCACAGCCTTTCTAATGCTTTTCACAGGGATTCAAAAGCTTACAAACAAGGAAGATTTGCATAGCGCAATGAGGAAAACCTCTGTTCTTTACATCTTAAGAAGCCAGTCTATTCTAACTGCTGCAAAACGATCCATCACACCCCTCCTATGCAACTAGGTCTTTTAATCCACCCTGAGGTCTGACAAACTTCTGCAGAAGAGGAAAAGGGCATCACTGATTCAATCAAACTACCAAATACTGACAGGAGAGTTGGAATAAAAAGTACAGAGGAAAGAGTGTGGGGAGGGTGAAGCAAATCTCACAGGGCAAATGGATATCAACAGTAAAGATGCCTCCCTCATAAGGAGTCCCTACAGGACCGCTTATCATGCCGCACATGCGAGTAAGATCATCTCCATAGATTCGTATGCTGACACCTGAAAGACTTTTGTCCCGTTCGATTTCCACCAGCTCTTTCTGCACTCTTGAAGCATCTAGCATGGTGATCCCTTTCCAGCTTCCGTGCCCCTCTCAATTCCTCCTGCCTACCTGCCCCAGAAAACCCTAGAATTCTTCCTTCTTCTCTCTCGGATCCTTATGTACTGATCTCCTTAAAAAGCAATTGCTTCTTCGGCGAAAACACAAAGAGAGAGAAAGAAACAAGGACTCTACCTGTTCTGAATTCCAGCAAGAGTGAACATCGCATGGCGGCGTCAGCTTTACATGTCAAAGGGATGGGTTGTGGGAGTGTGTGCTAGGGTTAGTCCAACAAAACCCTAGAATTCTTCCTTCCTCTCTCTCTTCGACACTTATGTATTGACCTCTTTTAACTGCAAATGCTTCTTCGGGCGAAAACAAAAATAGAGAAATGGCAACGATTCTACTTGTTCTGAATTACAGCAAAGAGTGAACATCGCACGGCGGCTTCCTGTTTGCATGTCAAAGGGACGGGTGGTGGGTGTGTTAGGGTTAGCCAAATGCGCTTCTTACACCAACAAAGCGTAAGCAAATCACTCACATAAGTGCGAAGCGTCCAACGGAACCCATTTCAAACTATCTCTCCGTTTTCCTTCATGCGAAGCAACGACATTCACGGCATATGTATCTGCCAGAGACACACACACGCATATTTACCTATAGAGCTTTCCCTCAAGATGAAAAAGCTTTAGCAGCTGTTGCACCTGCGGCAAGATGCGACACCTGCGCTCCTGGATGAAGAAATGTGCTTTATAAGGTTACCTCCAGATACACTGCAAAACTTCTGGCAGTGCATTACGGTGTTTGGAGGGCTGATTTCTGCACACTTTTTAAGCGTCTTACATTGCAGGACTAGGCCTTCTTTGGAAATGTGCCGATTTTGACATAAATGGTGGATTTTAAGAAACCACAGCTCTAATTTTAGCAGAATCTGCCTTCAAAACTTCCTTTATGCTAGGTAACGCGCCCCACTAGAGCGCAGCCTGCACCTAGTATCGGCCTCGCCGTAGAGGCTCACTAGGAAGCAGACGTTCCTGGATAGTCGCCCCCTGTTTGTGCTTGTGAGATTGGTGCCGCTGTTGGGGTACCCAGGAATTCCAAGCCCCTCAATTTCGGTTGCTTCGATAAATCTTCGTGGTGATGGCAGTGCGCCATCGACTCACTGTCGAGTCGTGTCGGTTAGGACATGTAGTGACTTGCGGCAGTAGAAGAGCGGTGCAAGGAATTGGGGTGGAAGGGTGAACCAACAGCAGCGGGCCAGAGAATCGAGACACTGTGGCGGCAATTCTTTTCAGATCCTTCGCAGTGGTGGGATTGCAGGTCGGAGAACGCGACTGCACGATACCCGGATTTCAAGCCTAAGATGACGCAGGATTCACTCTGGGTTGGGCACCGAAGGAATCCCTCGTGGGTGGATGCAAAACTGGCCGCCATGGCACCAGGGACTGTGCAATTGGATCGGTTCTCGTGGAATAGGAGGCTTGCAAGGTACGGTAAGGCTGGGCAACATGAGAAGACGATTGCGCTTTTCCAAGAAATGCAAAAAAAAGGGCATGATTCCTAACAAATTCACTTTCTTTCCAGTGCTCAATGCATGTGCGAGCTTACGAGCACTTGAAGAGGGCAGGCAGGTTCATGAACAGATAATTCAAAGTGGTTGTGAGGGTGATGCCTTTGTGGGGTGCAGCCTCGTAGATATGTATGCCAAATGTGGCATTATGGAGGATGCTCAGAGAGTGTTAAACAAAATGCCATCACGGGATGGGGTCACTTGGAATGCCATGATATTGTGACATGGGAAATGTGCACAAGGGCAAAAGGCACTGGAACTATTTTCACAAATGCAACAGGAAGGTGTGAAGCCAGACTCTGTTACTTTTGTGGGGGTGGTGAATGCATGTGCCAGCTTGGTTGCACTTGAAGAGGGCAGGTGTGCTCATGAGCAGATCATTCAAAGTGGATGGGATTCAGATGTGTTTATGGGGAATAGCTTAGTTGACATGTATGCAAAATGTGGCAGCATGGAGGATGCCAAGAGAGTGTTCAATGAGATGCCATTGCGGGATGTGGTCTCTTGGAACTCCATACTTGGAGGATTTGCCACGCATGGGCATGATAAGGAAGCTCTTACATATTTTGAACAGATGTGTGAAGAAGGTGTACAGCCAGATGATATCACCTTTGTTTGTCTTCTGTCAGCATGTAGCCATGCAGGTTTGGTGCATGAAGGCATGTGCTTTTATGCTTCAATGCAGGAGGTTTACATGATTTCTCCAACAGTGGAACATTACACCTGCATGGTAGACCTTCTTGGCCATGCTGGTCATCTACAGGAGGCTGAGAATATGATCAAGAGCATGCCCTGTAAACCACATTTTGCTCAATGCATGGCTTTGCTCGGTGATTGCAGAATTCATGGAAATGTGGAGATGGGAAGACGTGTTGCTCAGCAAGTTATTGAATTGGAGTCTGAGAATGCTGCAGGTTATGTGCTGCTAGCAAACATCTATGCTGCTTCTGGCAACAGGCATCTCTGTGAGGATGTTGAATGGCAGAGAAAGGAAAGAGGTGAAAAGGCAGCCAGGTTGCACCTGGACTGAGGTGACTCTTTTCTCTTATGTACAGAGTTATTTTCGAAACTAAGTGGAATTTGAGACTATGGCAACATTTTCAAGGGTTTCTGCTACATCAGAAATTGTTACATTCCTGCCTGCAACAAACTATTGATTGGCCAATTGATCTTCAAGGATATTGAGTTTGTTGATTTCAAATTGCACCTAACTACTACCTGGGTCCTCCATCTCCAAATTATAAGCTTCATGGTTCGATAGAGTCAGTTAATAACATGCAAATGTTAAGTGAAACAAGGAATTAACAATGTTCAAGAGCATTGTCATATGAGCTGACTTTCTTTTGCTATAGTCAATGTTACTCAAGAAGACCTCCTTTAAGAACAATTTCTTCAAATTTGATTTCTAAAATGATTTTCCACTTCCTTTTGATGCACGAGGAATTCCATCTTCATTTTGCAATATAACATTGTTTGCTATCTAGGTTATCTAGGCTACCTATCTAACAACCCATCTAGATTGCCTACCTACCTACCCACCCACATTTTACATACCTACCCACTTACCTCCTATGTACTTACTTACCCATCTCGTTATTTAGGTCCTTGTTGCAACATTTACAATTTTATAAGTGCACATTTTTCCATGTTGACAAGTGTGAATTGTCATGTTTCCAAGTTGACACATGACGAGTCCACATGCACATTGTCACATGCATGTTGCCAAGTGCACATTACACATTGCCACATGCATGTTGCCAAGTTTTTAGGTGCACATTGGCATGCTTTCAAATGCACATTGTACATTGCCACATGCACATTGCCAAGTTTTTAGGTGCACATTGCACATTGTCACATGCATGTATTGGCAAGTTGTCAACTACACGTTGGCACATTTTCAAGTCCACATTGCCAAATTGTTAACTACATATTGGCAAGTTTTTAGGTGCATATTGCCAAATTCACTTTCCCATGTTTTCATGTGCACATTGGCAAGTTTTCAAATGCACATTGCCATGTTTTCAAATGAACATTGCACATTGCCACATGCACATTGGAAAGCTTTCAAGTGCACATTTGCATGTTTTCATGGGCACATTGCCACATGCACATTGGCAAGCTTTCAAGTGCACATTCACATGTTTTCATGGGCACATTGCCACATGCACATTGGCAAACTTTCAAGTGCACATTCGCATGTTTTCATGTGCACATTGCCATGTTTTCAAATGCACATTACACATTGCCACATGTGGATTTGCAAGCTTTTAGGTGCACATTGCCATGGTTTCAAATGCACATTGCTACATGCACATTAATGAGCTTTTAGGTGCACATTCACATGTTTTCATGTGCACATTGGCTAGTTTCTAAGTGCTCATTGCCATAAAAGTGCACATTACCATCAAATTGCACATTGTGAAGTTCCTTGGTTTATAGTTGCGCATCAAGCCAATGTTCAAGTCCATATTGTCAACTTTACCAAGGGCACATTACCAAGTTTCCAATTTCACATTACCAACTTTTTAAAAGTTCAAAATTGTACATTGCCAAGTATATATCCAACTTTGTTAATTATTTATTTTATTTTTTAATGGTTATCTCATGGAAAAAATATTTTTCACCAAATTATGCGAGATAAAACACATCCAAGATTCATTTTACCTCCTCCAACACACATAATATATCTCATGGAATTACATGAAAAGAAACACATTATGACAAAATGTCCTTTTTTAAATCATAAAGATAATTATATCCTTTTTTCATGGACTTCCATGAGTTAAAAAGCATACGTGCAATATTATTTTATTTAAAAATTTCTCTGCATGGTGAACACAATATTTCTCATGAAAATTCATGAAAAAACGAACATATGTTTTAAAAAAACATTGTTTTCAGTCTTCACAAATCTTTTTGATTGTCATGGATTTTATTTTTGTTAATTAGGTTTCTTTCAATCATAGACATTAAGGGTCATTTTTTTTACATTAGATTTGTCTTTACATTCAGGTGTATTTTTTACATGGACTTATTTACATAATGGGTTTTTTTGTCATGCATTTTTTTACAATAGGGTTTTTTAATGGTATGGACATGTTAAATGCATCAAGATCACTTTTACATTAAAGATTTATTCTAGAAAAAAATGCAAAAAAAATGGAGAAAGATTACAACTTTGTTACAAAAGTTCAAATTAGGAATTGGATGTTCAATGAAATATTATCCAAGTTATTCAAAGATGAAATCTTGGAACATCATACAAATGCATGTTTCAAAAATCCATTATTTTCAATGTGCCTTGTCACTCGCTCAAAGAGATCTATGTGACCTTCTACACAAATCTTTAAATTCACAAGAATATAATACCATAGAAAAGTGGTAAACAACCTTGCAATGTCAATCAATGTTTTCCCACCCTAAAAGAATGCAAATAGCCATATCAAAACTTGTGTTATTAGCTTTCTCATGACTTCAATAGCCCTTGATATCTTCAAAAAATATGTTAAGGACTTAATTTAAAAGGAATGGATCTCTTCCACTATAGTTTGAAAAAACTCTTGAACATTAATATTTCAAATTTTTCATAACACAAGGTTCAAAAAGTCTAAAAAATTCCACTAGGAAAGCCATAGATCCAATTGTAAAGAACCATGCAAATTTGCAATGAAACCTAACAAGGATAGCGTAAATGGACACCTAACTTGTAACTTAATACAATTTTGTATTTCATGAATAGATTGTTTCCAATCAAGCATATTGCTAGGAATCATGAGTAATAGGTTCATCAATGGATGAAGAGCACACCTAGCCATATTTGGTGAAAACATTAATGGTGAGATTTAATGTTGTTGCTTCTCCATTTGTTGTCAAAACTTTGCTAGACATATGTACAAGCTATTCCAACTATACCAAAGCTCAAGAAGAGTCCCCACAAATTTAGTTTTTTCATCACACCTACGGTTGCACCATTAACAGTCTATATATCTATTTGTTTTCTTTCATTCCTTCCTTCATTACCTACTTGTTTGATACTACACCAACATCAAAATTGCACCAAATCCTACTAATGTTATAACAACAATTTAACTTGCAAAGAACATCTGGCCAATTTTCAATATTCAAGTACAATATTATCAATGAAATGTGATGAACCCTACCTCCAACAACGCACCCATGAGTTACACATTGTCAAGACAAGAACATTATGAGTATTTTACATGCTCAATTCTTTTTGAAACACAACAATAGATTGGACCAACAAACCTTGGCACCCCCAAGTTAAATTTAGTGGTTGAAAGCCAACATGGCTTTCATGTACACAATTGTGAGTTTGAACCTTGAACCTTTTTTGAGGTCTCAATTTCCCATACATGGGCTATACATTTTTGCCTCTTTTTGGTATCCTTACAAGGCACAATGAGGGGTCCTATGGGGTTTATATATTGAACTTAACTTCGGTAGGTGCCAAAACCTATCACTTACAAAACCATTTTGCAGAATCCACATGATTATTATGTAAATACTAGAAAACCATTATGCAATGGAACATGGATAAATACAAACCATTATGCCCATTTTGCTACCCATTAGAAATCCAAGCTCCTTTCACATGCACCTCAACAAGCATGATGTTGCACTTTCAACAAACTTTTTTTGAAATTTTCACAAGTTAGGCATTGTGGACAAGAATTATCTTCTTTATTCTAACAAATTTGTTGTATGATTTTTTGAATTTTTTGAACATCTAGTTTTTAAATTAATTATGTATGAATTAATTCACACACAAGATATTTTGAGCATGTCAAACCATTTTATTGTACCCATTTTCAAGTGCTTTTAATGATTGAAATATTACTTATTTGAATAGGGTTTTATTTCTTAAGCCTCATTTTCAACATTTAAAATAGTTTCAATTCCAAAATAAAAAATTGATAATGGGAATTTTAAGAAGTAAGAAATTTCATTTCATTTTTTCCAAATAATGTGCAAAAAAAGAGGTGCTTACAATTAGTGTTTAAAAAGTAAAACCTATGATATAGTTAAATGTGAATAAATTACAAATAAAATTGATTCTTAAAATTGATGATCAAAGTATTAAATTTTTTTTTTCAATTTAATATAAATTCTAAAACATTTTTTTATCACACATGTTTCAAAAATATATAAAGAATGGCTTCCTCATGTGGAAGAAATTTTCCCTTTGACTTTCACACATTCACTTTGTATGAACAAATGTTTTGCTCTCCTTATAAGTACACAAGGTCTTTGACTTGTGAGGGACCCAATTCTTTATCAATTTTTTTTAGCTTGATTACACTCACGAAGGATGTTATTTCCTTGTTTTTTGATGATTCAATCACAAAACCAAGGTAAGATTGTGACAACACAATTGAAACAAGGTAGGTAAAATGAATGGGTGTGTAAACATATTAAGTAAATAGAAGTTTTCACCCAACAAGTTGGCCATGTAAGTATGTTATGCTAATATTTACACAATAATAATAAGTGCAAATAAAATTAAGTGAATTGGTCAATGGCTTAACTAATAGTTACTTAACATTTGTTCATATAAATTGCGTGTGTAAAAAGATGGGTACCAAAAGATAGGTGAACAAGTAGTATGCTAGGTAATTAACATTATGTGCAAATAGTAACGAATGAAAAATATTCAATAAAACATAACAAAGTGATGAATTAATAAATTAAATTAAACAACAAGGTTGCAATGAGATATTCTCCCAATGACAACTCATGTTTTTTCCACCCACAATCCATTGATGGTAATCATTTTATTTTTTGGTGAATTTTCATGGCTTGGCAAAAAAAATTCAGAAAATGCAAAGAAAAGAAATTTTTTTGATTTTTTGACCATTTTTTGAATTTGTTTTTTTGAAATTAGCCTCATTTAGACCTAGGCACTTCTTAGGTTGCCACTTGTAAAAACATTTTTGTAAAAATGTTATAGCCCACTTAGAATAGGGATTGTTGCTAATGGACTTAGTCAATGAATTTGAAAGAAAAAACCTTGACAATAATGTATTAGTGAATGTTGGTTCATTCTAACCAATAAAAGTTATTCTCTCTCTCTCTTTCTCTCCCTCTTTCTCTCTTTAGCATTGGGTGCAAGAGGATGTCAAGAGAGGTCACAACATGATCATTGTAGGAATTTGTTTTTCCCTCTCTCTCTTCACTCTCTTTCCCTCTCTCTCTACGTTTAACATTGTGTGCAGAAGGATGCCTAGAGAAGTTTCACCATTGTCACTACAACAATGTGTTTTTTATTCTCTTAGCAACTTCAAATGATCCAATATTCAGTTCTTCTTTTGAGTTTGGATCCTAGTTTCTAAGAGTTTAAGTAACACATGCAAAGACAAGGTGAAAAGCTAAAGTGAGGATGAGAGAAGACAGCAGATGAAGCGTCACTTTAAACATATCTATAATGAACTAGAAAGTTAATGTTCAAAAGCTAGCCAGGATTGTTAAGTCCTTTTGATTCAGAGACTGTAATTGAAAGAAAATTTGCTTACTAATCCCTTCAAAACAAAGGCCCAATCTGCTCCACATTAGGCTCCATGAATATTGACAAAAGTGGTGACTTAGAAGTCACAACAAGCTCTTTAATGTACAAGCTATTTGTTATCACACTTTGATGTACCTTTTGGACCATGCTTTTAGAGAGAGAGAGAGAGTTCAAGCTGTTCTTTTATCTTGGGGCAAGTCATTATTGTTGAGGTGGTCTTTTCTAAGCTTGATGCTTTTTCAAGTTTCCACCCATCTCCTTATTGAATATACTTCACACACTACTAGTGTAGAGTTTTGGACTAGATTGCTCTTTACGAGTTACCATTTGTGCAATTTTGCTTATGGGTGTTGACTCTTTGTTCAACAATGGTCCTAATTTTTGTACCTCCCTTCCCCCATTTGGTTGGATCATTTTATTTCATTTGGCAAGGTTTCATAACTTTGAAACCTACATTGGCATGTGTAACTTTTTAATAAATCCCTTGGAAAAAAAAAAACAACCTCCTATTGTTTTGACTTCTAGTGGAAATTTACTTGTGGGCCAACTTTTAAATTTGAACCAAAATAATCTCACTCTATATATTGCAATACATATTCAACTTAAGTTTTGCAATTCCAAATACTTTATTTAATTTAGAGCATATTTGTAAATAGTTTATTTTCAAAAGAGAGAGAGAGACATACCTAATATGTAGTATCTACACTCAAAATAGTTAATTTAATATGGTTCAAGAAAGCAAGCTTCATAAAATACAAACACCTTTTTTCTAAATACTTTATATATATCACTCAATAATTACAACTTTTAGACACAATCTCCATGATGATGCAAGTAAGGTGTCATCTTATTGTCCAAATTAGGGCTTTTTAGCCTAATGAGATTTGAGAAATGATCAAAGAATAGACGGTCTTTTAAGTTCATAATTTAGGGATTAGAATCTAATTCCACTCCTTGGATGCACCTATATCAAGTTAAAACTCATCAACTTTTTTAGAGGGGAGGGGGCATTCCCTAAGGACTCTTGTAATCATTTGATTCCACTTATGTAACCTTCTAATATTATGCAAGCATACAATTATAGCAATTCAAAACATTGAAAAAATTGTCTTTATATAGGTATAACCCTAAATCCCAAGATGGTGTAGAAAATGATTATTGGCCTACAATTAACACAGCACAAAATCATGTTTGAGTCAGATTTGGGTTAGAATTCCAGATATTTAAAAACACAAACACATAAATTTGGTCAAATTTGGGGTTCAATTGTTTCAATTTCTAACAAAATAAACACCCAAAAAATTAGATCAGAGTTCGAACAAGTCAAAATAAAACTATACCGTAGTAGGCATGCAAGTTCAGCAATAATTAATTCATATTTTAAAAATTCTGTAATTTTTGGATATTTTGAAAGCTTGTTACTGAAAATTTCTAAAATTAAATTAAAAATGCCCTGAAAGTTCTTGAAATTAAATCTAAACTGTCATGCATTGAACAACTCACAAGTCACATGTTACATAATGAAGTAACATTTAATTTTAAATATATTTTTCCAACTCATGTAAAATTAAACCCTAAAAAATTCCAAAAAAAATTGTCGATTATTTTATTAATTCTTAATGATTTTGCCGAAAATTTTGAAATAATAATTATTATTATTTTTATTCGACATTAATTTGCTGAACCTGTGTGCCTACTATGGTATCTTGGTTTAGATTTCAAAGAGACAAACACTTTTAACATATTCTCTTTGCAAATTTCTTTGGAAGCAACTTTCAAGACAGTAACATTACAATTTGAAGTCTGCTTCATGCACCATACATGGAGGCAGGAGCAGCCAAAGGGACATGTTGAATACAAAGCAAGCATTGGACAAGGATAGTGAGAAAGGTTAATAATCAAAAAAGCTAAACACTAAAATAGACAATCAAAAGTTACACACTTCTCTCATGATTCTCCATTTTCAATGCTACTTGAACCTGTTAGGCTGAAATTAAATGTGAGGGGATTTAAGTGCATACTAATTGCTTATCTAATAACAATGTTTTTTTTAAAAAGGAGAATTTTTTTTGAGAAAATGAAAAAAAAAGGCATGAAGTTTTTATGATTTGTATGGATTTTTTTTTAATATTAAGCAACAAAGTGCCTAAATTGGTAGGTATGAACGGGCCACTCCATTTGTGCTGCACTTCTTGCAACGGGTTGTGAGTCACATGGGTGGCTTTCACCTGTGAAAGCAAAAACCTTCCTAGCTCCACCCAGGTGTTAGCAGTGGGGCACTTCTTGAGCATCACGCAACCCACAACCACCTGCAGGCAGAAAAATGGTGAAGTGGTTTTGCATCACATAAATGAGACGATTGTCAGCATTAAATACTTGAAACCTTTTTAGAATGTCTCTCATGGTAAATGGTCAACAATGGAGTGAGGAAAAAGAAAAAGAAACTTAAATTTGTGGATTTCCAAGGAACAAAAAGTTAAAAACATTCAATAAAAATCAATGGCCGTAATCATCACACTAAAAAACAAAAGAGAAAGTCAAAGAAGGGTAAGAAGCCTATCTCACCCACAGCCCCTCTAATGTCAGTCAGCTCAGCTCTAATAGTAAAAGGAGATCGAGAACAAGCATCATCTCCCAAGAGAACAATGTCTCTTGAAAATCCTACAAACAGAGGTTTCATGTTTCCTGCGTTTTGGCTCCACTGTCTAAGTGAATCCACAAAATCTCATTTATTGTGGTAGCCAAAGAAGCAGCTACTGTTCTTCTTCCTCACCCAATCAATCACCTTCACAAGCTTTTACCCAGTGTGAGATGACCCTTTGATAATGACAAGCTAAAAGGTGACAAATAATTCTCATGCATAGTGGAGCTTGATGGTTTAGAACTACCTACCTAGTTCTTGTATTAGTTCCATAAGAAAGCCAAACTGTGAGGCCCAGCTTCCCTACACAGAGCTAATAAATGTTTGCCATGCAACAAACTTGTCAAAACCTGGCATGTGTTGGGTATGATTGACCACACTCTCTTGTCTTCCCTCAAAGGTTCTTATCACTTGCTGACAAGTGACTTTTTTTGACAAAATAAGTGGGAATTATTTTTTGGGGGAATTATTTTTTTGGAGAATTATTTTTTCTCTAATTTTTGGAAAATATTTTGACAAAATTTTCAATGTCATAAAATTCAAAACAAAAAGAAACCCTGCTGATTACTCTGGGGCTACTATTTGTTCAGGGAATTATATTAATTGTTTGATTGCACCTAAAGGTTTTTGTATGCATCAAATTTTGTTAATATAAACATACATACTAGGATTTATTTATTTTCAATTTTGTGATATTGAATGTTTGAAAAAAAATTTCTAAAAAATTACAAAAATCTAGTTGAATATACACTTTAAAAAAAAAGAAGAATTCCAAATGTACCCAAATTTTTCGGTTGGAACAAATTGACAAAATTTGTGCCATAACCAACAAAAAAACACTGATGCATACGCTTGAAATCTCTCAGTGAAGTTTCCCAGTCATGTACTTTTTGGCAACGAGTGAAAAAAGTGTTCTTGCGTGCAGTAGGACTTAAGAGTTAAGTTGGTTTGGTTAGTGACTACGGACTATGGGTCTCTCTTATTTGGTGGTCAGGGCCGCTCGTCTTCTTCACGTTGCATTCATGTCGAGCAAAGTATAGGACAAAGCCATGGTACAATTCGTCCCCAGCTGTGCTCAGTATGTGACCCCGCATAGTAAAATGGAATGAAGAAGAGTGCAATTATGCCGATTTGGCCCAGCACAATTCACAGTTTTCTCAGACTGGTAAAAAGCGCAACAAAGTCGTATACCTGCCTGTAAATAGTGTAATAAATTTGATCTCATCTGGCTGGTGCTCCCTCTTTCGATTGGCCAGTCATAATGATTCGTCCACATGCTTTGCGATTAATAGTCTCGCGCCTATTTACAGTCCCAGTTTTAGTTTTAGGGGCGGGGTTGGAAAAAAGTAAAATAACTGAACTTGCACCTGTGAAAAGTTTATGCGGGGTCACATACTGAGGCTGGAGTGAACCAGCAGCCAATAATGCACCAGTTGAGGATGAGGTCGTTCAAGCCGTTTAGGGGATGAACCAAAAACACATTCTCCCCTACCCAAAAGTTTTTGGGTTTTTCAACCTCTTTTCTGCTCCAAAGTTTTTCCTCCCTCCTACTTACCTCCCCCCTCCTACCTACCCCACCTCATTTTCCATTGTCAGAGCTCGAGAGCGCTTGAAGGGGGAGCCACCATCATCAAAGCTCGAGAGCACTTGAAGGGGGAGCCACCATCGTCAAAGCTCGAGAGCGCTTGAAGCGAAAGCCACCATTGTTAGAGCTCAGGAACGCTTGAATCGGGACCCACCATCATTAGAGCTCGGGAGCACTTGAAGTGGGAGCCACCATCATCAGAGCTTAAGAGCACTTGAAGCAGGACCCAGAACTAATAAACCAAAGTGGAAGCTTGAAGGTAAGTTCCTTCCCTTCTCTTTTGGTTTTGTTACAGCAAAGAAGGTAACAACAGTTGTTACTATCACCTTTTTTTTTTTTGTTATAACAAAAAAGGCAACGGCAACTTGTTGTCATCGCCTTTTTTTTTGGTTTTGTTACAACGAAAAATGCGATGACAACTGTTGCTATTGCCTTCTTCATTATGTTTGAGAAGAAAAAACAATGGCGCATTCCACTGTTGTTGTCTTCTTCTATGGTTTTGTTGTAGCACCAACTGTTGCCGTCACTTTCTTCTTTGTGTTTGAAAAACAGAAGACGGCGGCAATGAGCCGTCGTCTTCTTCTATGGTTTTATTGCAGTGAAGAAGGCGATAGTAGCTGTTGTTGTCACCTTTTTCTTTGTGTTTGAGAAAAAAAAACGACGGCTCATTGTCGTCGTCTTTTTTTGTGGTTTTGTTGCAACAAAGAAGGTGACAACACCAAGCTGTTGTAACCTTTTTCTATGGTGATGTTACAGAGAAGAAGAAGAAGATGACAGCTTCTGTCACCTTCTTCGATGGCTTTGTTGTAAAAAATAATGACGGTAATTACCATCACCTTTTTCGGTTGTTTTGCTATGAAAAAGGTGACAATAGCAATGTCATCGCCTTCTTCTATGGTGGTGGTGTTGTGAAGAAAGCGATGGCAACAAGCGGTTTCCTTTTTTCTTTTTCTTTGGTCCTTTTGGTCTAGTTCATTAGAATTGATAATTCACAATGAAATGGTGGTTTTTTTTAATGTTGAAGGTTGTAATGGCTAGAGGAAGGCGATTGAAAAAAAGTGATGGTGATTTGGAAGTTCATAAGTAAAATGTTGTTTCATCAAAATAGACAATTGGTGAGCAAAATATTGCTCCATCAAAATTGAAAACTGAGGAGCAAAATATTATTCCATCAGAATTCAAAATTGATGAATCAAGCAATTTATGTGGCTTAGAGTTGACAATGATGATAGTTTGCAATTCAAATGGTGAGATCGCTTTCAATATAGATTGAGAATTTTGATCAAAAAATGGTGGGTTAAATTGTTTTAAAATTTATTCACATTAGATTAAATGCAGATTAAAAAAATGTATAAGTTTTTTAAAATTTAATTATATTTGCACCTTCCATCATTTGATGGAAGGTGTGGGATTTTTTTTTTCAAATTTTTTTTTATTGTAATACCTAAAAACAGTTAAAGTTTGCAAAAGTTATATTTGATTGTGTGATTTTATATTTTGCGATACTTGCATTTTTTTTTTCGAACTCTTTGTGTAAGGTTTTAGGGTTAGGAATTTTTTATTAAAAAGTAATGATTTACTTTTTTATATTTTTTGGTTTAGGTCCGAAACTTGAAACCAACTAAACTTCTTAACCACCGGCACCCTTTTGTCCACCTAATTTGGTTCAAAAAGACAAAGAATGGACAAAGATTGGGTTGAAATGGAAGTGTAAAGTTGGCACTTGCATTGTTGCATATGGTGCCAAATGGTTGTTGACCCAGCATT
>Ga0209611_10005244_pt1 | contig 21825 bp, 9 predicted proteins | sample S1TSphgellanicum_3_FD_187693 | JGI IMG/M metagenome (GOLD analysis project Ga0209611, IMG submission 187693) | Host-associated microbial communities from peat moss isolated from Minnesota, USA - S1T2_Fc - Sphagnum magellanicum MG (SPAdes) (version 2) | ecosystem: Host-associated > Plants > Peat... | reverse complement strand
TTTTTTTTTTTTTTTTGGTTTTTTTTTTTTTTTTTTTTTTTTTTTTTTTTCTTTTTTTTTTTTTTTTTTTTGTGTTGCTCATTTGCGTTAACAATGTTGTTAGTTTATCATGTTTTTATTGTTGTGGGTTCATCACATTGCTTCTACTACTATTGGTTCATTGTGTTACTAATTCATTACATTGCTTATGATGATATTGGTTTGTCATGTTGCTAGTTTGTCACATTACTAATTTGTTGAGTTACTTTCTCCTATTAGTGTGTTGTGTTGTTGGTTTGTTGCATTGATGATTCATTGTGTAGGTGGTGCAATTAGTTCATTTGGGTGCAATCACAATTTAACAAGCCAAAAGGATGCTACATGATGAAGAAAAATAATCAAAATTGTAGAAATATTTATGTTTTACCATTTAAAACCATAATAATAATGGCAAATTAGTTTTTTTTCATTCATATGAATGTTAAAGAATTCAAATCAAAAATCCATTTGATAAAATCTTAAGTTTAAATTTCAACTTAGAACCTTTGAAAGTGAACACCTATCTGATCATAAGGAATTAATTTTGCAAAGGATAATAAAAAAGACTCATATAATATTTAAAAATTTATGGAAAAAAAAAAGATAAAAACTTATTAGCCACATTCAAAAAACACTCATATTTAAAAATATGTGAAAATCTAAAAACTTTAAAAATTCAAAGAACTTTCCAATTAATCCAAAATTTTAGAACTTCAAAAGTCCTTTACCACATATAATGGGGTATAATTTGTAACATATTATACAAAAAAACATAAAATTCAAAAAATCAATTTTTGGTTATGATTTGAAATTGTTATCACTTTTAAATATTAAACACTAAATTTACAAAAAATCAACACACTTTCAAAAATTCATGTTTATTGTAAAACTATAAAGTATGAAAAATGATTTTTCGACAAAAGGACATTTAGTCATGTTTTAAAGTAATTTCATTGGTTCATTTTATTTGTTTGCACCCCAATGCGTTATTACTAGTTTGTCATGTTTTTGGTCATGCTATTGGTTGCCATGTACCCACCTAAACCCCCTTCTTGTTGTTCCTTTGTGTTGTTGGTTGATATTTTCATGTTTTGGTGAGATACTTCCCCCATTGCCATTGCTTTATAGGTGGCAAGTTAGCAGTTCCTCACATTTTTATACACCTCCCGTTAATAAGTACTTGTCATGGGCATGAAACAACCACAACTACAAGATTTTTTAACCAAAATGAAAACAAGGACAAGCTTAATTTTTAAACAAAACAAACAAGAATAAAAACACGACAAATGCAATAAGAATCCAACAAGATTTTATTGCAAAGAAAAAACAAAATAAAACTATGACAAGAAAACGTACTTAGAACTAATGTTGAACAAACTAAGGGTAATGAAGAATTTTAATTTTATTTATACATATTGGGCACCTAGTTCAAAAAAGTTTCTTAAGAAACTTTCAATCTCCATGTCGCCCATATTTACCCATGTGTGATTTATGAATGAACTAAAACTCAACTAAGAGTGAATTGAAAATGAACTATGAATTGACTAAAAATGAATTAAAAGTTAATTAGAATGAATTAAAAGTAAACTAAAAATTGACTAGAAATGAATTAAAAGTTAACTAGAGTGAATTGAAAATGAATTACAAGTTAACCAAAAGTGAAGTAAGATTTAATTAAAAGTCAACTAAAAGTGAAATGAAAGTGAACCAAAAATTAACTAAAATTTAATTGGAAGTTAATTAAAAATGAACTAAAATTAAATTAAAAATTAAGGACAAATTCATTACAAATAATGAATGAACAATATTCTAATGAATGAATTCCATGGCATTGGCATTTACACCCTCTTTTAATGATGTTGTTAGTTTGTTGCATTATTGGTGGTGGTGTTTGTTCGTTGTGTTGTTTGTGCCATAGTGAAGTACTACCCCTTCCCATTACCTTGTGTAAGTGGTGGAACTCCTTTGTAATTAAAAGAAAAGGAAAATAAATTACATATGTTTCCAAAAATAATTTGACATTTGCATATGCTTGTAAAAAAAATTGAAGAAAAAATTGAAAAAATTGTAATTATTTTTGTAAATGCTTGTATTTTAAGTTTCTTTGCAAGGGAAGTTTTGTTCTTTAGGTTTATCATACAATTGTTTGGTTACTTTTCCATTTCAAAGTTACATTCTTTTGTGAAAATTGAAAATGGTTTAATACTTTGAAAATGAAAATATGATAAGTGAAAATATGTGTGAAGTGTGTACGAATTATGTAATGGAAAAAGAATATAAATAAATCCTATTTTTCAAATTGAAAATAGCCAAAGCTCAAAAATGAAAAAAAAAATGAAAGAAAACATGAGAAAACAACATGTTCAAAGAACAATGTGGAAGTCACATGGTAGAAATTTTTTATGTTGGGTTTTTTTTTTGTGTGAATGATAACATGGATAACATGCATTTTTCAAGCCTTGTCAATATGTTACATTTGATGAATAAATTTTTAAAGACTTGACATATGTTTCCATTAGATTGCACAAGGACATATGTAGAAATGTAGTATTTGGCCAAAAAAAATGGGAAAGGTCAACAAGAGTGAACCAAAGCTTATGTTGAATATGGTTTGGCCCCAAGGAAGTTGAATACATTAATGAACACAAAGAAACTTTTTTATTTGATGTATTGTTATGCAATGAAAAATACATATTTTGTAATTTTTATAATTAGTTTCAATTAGTAGGAAGTTCTAACAAATATTTTTTCTTTTGCAGATTTGTAAGCAATTTTTTCCCTTTTTAAGAAGCATTGCAATTTCAAAAGGTAATTGCAAGGCCATTCAATTCTTGAAGAATATGATACAAAAACCTTGTATCCTGTGTTAAAATGATACCATCAATTGCACCCCTTGTCTAAAAATGTGACTATTGACTAAGATGTTGATGAAAATTGCAATTTGGACATTTTTGAGATGACAACAAGCACAAATGAATTAATAAAAAGGTTTGTCAATATGGAACTTTTGATTTTTAAGTGGTTTTAAGTGGATGCAAAAGATATGAAATGCCATTTTCAATGGTGAAAGAAGCAATATTTTATGTTCCCTACACTTGATTCCTTGCATGTAAGATTTTAAGCATGTTGGTTCACAAATTGAAATTGAAAGACTTTTTTTTTAATAGGAACACTTATGAATTTCAAGAAATATCATTTGCAATCAAATAATTTAGGTAAAATAGTTTTTGTGAAGAGAAGTTGGCCTAATGATTCTAGGATTGGTTGTAAATCATTTTTTAATTCAATAGAACTAATTGAAATTGATGCAGAATTAGAAAAGTTATAGGAATTTGAACCAATATTTGAAAGGGATGAGATCTTCAAAATATAGTTCATTATAGAAAAAATTGTGTAATATTTTAATCATCTTTGGACAAGGTTTTTTTTTCAAATTATTTCTTTACTAATTTTAAAAATAAAAATAAGATTGAAATCTAAATTGTGAAAATTGGATATGAAAACCAACTATTATCACATTTGTGAGAATCGCCCTATCCAAGAACCAACTTGATTAAATTTTTTAAAAATTATGATACCTTTATTGGTTATTGTAAATCTTTTTTTTTAAAATTTTAAAGAATTGGTCCTGTCAAGTGTTGGGAAGAACCAAAACTGGTGATTCTAATAAAATGGGAGAGAACCACCCAACACCAATTTCAACATTCAAAGCAAACAATGAAGTTATTTGTAAATGAGGGGAAATTTAACAACACTGGATTGGCCAGTTGTTCATAAAACATGGGAGATTTTTAATCTTCAACAAAAAAGTAAAGTGGCATATAAGGGGGCATGAAACTCTTTTTACCCTCAATTTGCTAGCCGTGATTTTTTCCTTTTCATTTGCACTTTAAAGATGATTTCGAGAGCTTGAGGTAGCACTCCCATAACATTTTAAATCACTCAAAATGAAGCACAGATGATGAAGATCTAAAGAAGTGATTGGTGATAAGGTAGTGATCGGTGATGGGTGCATTGTTCAGCTCTCTTATCAGTCAATCTGATCAATTGACAAACAAGCTTCCCTTATGATCTTTTGGCAAACTCAATTTGGACAAGCTTGTATTCTGGTTAAATAATATTGAGAAAAGTCTGGCAACACTTGGAAAAATTCAAGACAAAAAAATTCTCATGGATCTACATTAGAAAGATAGGAATCAAAGTCTTGTTTCGATTCATTTCTGATTCCTGGAATTCTTGCACATTATTGATTATGAAATCTTTGAGCTCATGATCTTAACAATGTTTTGCTAATATGTAGCACAGCAGTGAGCTTAATTTTGTGTATCTAAGATTTTATATTGTCAATTTCATCTGTTTGAGAAATTAGTAGGAAAATATCTAATCTCTTTGGGAAATTAGTAGGAGATGTCTGTTGTTGCAACCTTCTAGCTGCTCCTCTTGTTGCAACTCATTCTAGCTGCTCAAATTTTGTTGCAGCTGTACCTGCTATTGCAACTTCTAGCTAGCTCCTCAGATGATTAAAGATTTGTAGTTCATATTTAGTTGACAGCCAGATATGGCAAGTTTATGGGCTAAATCTTCCCAGAGATGATAACCACTTTCTCTACATCTTCCTATGGATGATAGCCAATTTGGCTGCCAACAAAAAGTCTTAAAAAAACACTGACACTGGTGGGTGGGTGCATGTCCATTTCAACCTTCCAGTCCAATGCAGTTATATCAGGATTTTTCTCAGTTTGTATGTATCTATCTGAGTCATGTACATGGAATTGTCAAGCCCCTGCCCAGTGCCAAGATTGTTGGGGTAAGGTGTGAGGCGAGCTGGTTAATCAGGGCAAGCTTGGCAGCAAACTCAACCTACTAGTCTGATGCAAATCTTAATGATTTTTTCAATATGTACACTGATTTATGCACTATGGAATGGTCAAGCCAGGGGCCCATGATATGTTGGGTAAGGCTTGAGGCCAGTGGGCTAATTACGGCACCTTACCTAATGGGCAAGAGCAAGCCCAATCCATGACATGAAGATCTGGGGTGGTAAGTGCAACTAATTTTCAATAATTTTTTTTTTTTTTCTCAATATTATTAGTGTATAGCCATCACTACAAGATTATGTCATATAATATGGTCAAGATAATGACATAATTTGCCATGCCAGACCTGAACACACCTATTAAGATTTTTATTTTTTTTCATATACCTACCAGGTTGATCTCAATGATAACAATGAAAATGCTTGTAAAGATCTGGGGTGTTTAGAATGAAAATTGTAGATATCCTCTAGATCGCCCTATGGTGTGGTACAGATGTTTCAATGATGGTCATGCTTTTCCAAGGGGGCTCTTTGGTGAAAAACTAGGATGATGTGGTTTATGCTTGGGCTTTTATTGTCTAAGGTGTGTCATGTTTCTTTTGTCTGAATATATGATGTCCTGTTCAATCTCTAAGACGGCTGAAGTTGATACATGAACTGTAATGAAATATTTATCTAATCGTTGCATTCTGTTTCTTCAAAACATTGAATTGTTTCAATCTGATTATTGAGGATTTAGATATTAACATCTTCATAAACCTTGACCGAGATCAAATGCTTGGTCCTTGAAATTGAATATCTCTTCCTTTCAACTTTGCTAGCGGAAAATATTTGTGATTCAATATATTTTGAATAGTAATGAAAGCATAGATTTTTTGTTAACGCAATAAATGATTGATTTTACAATTAATTAGGGTTGGGCTCCTTATAGGATCTTTGATATAAAAAATGCTGTGACCAATGTTGGCAGGTTTAGTTTGTGAGGTTAAAATCAAGGGTTTCAGGTTCCTCAGACCTAGACCATGGAACTAGTCTTGTGACCCCAACCCCAATTTTTTTTGTTTGGGGAAAGGGAAGACATTTCACTATTTCATTAATACCAGAAAGTTTAGGTTTTGGATTTGCCATAAAGGGGTCAAATAGTTTAATAGAGAATGAACAATATCTCTGGTTGTGTATAAATAACATAAATTACTTGGAGAAATTTTTAATGTTTACTTAGAAGGCATCCCATATGTTGGAATATCTCATTTAGAAAAGAGACGTGGTTTTGTGAAATACAAATGGCTATAGGCTTGAAATTATATATTCGAATTACATAACTATGAAAATCCATGTTCTTGTTTGCATGTATAATTATTATATCATAATCATTCTCTTACTATAGATTATACACATTCACAAACTATGTAAAAACTTTTGAAATTTTAAATTTTAATTCATTTTATAAATTTTTTTCACTTTTATCACAAGTTGTTATCATCAAATGTAAGTTTTTCTAAAAGTTTCAAACATTCAATTATATACCAAACAAAAAAAAACTAAACAAAAAAGTTCATAAAATTTTACACATTATATGGTGAGCCATGTGATTCAATATGCACACTAACTATTTTAACAAGTCATTATTTTTTAATCATACATATTAATTTGTGCAAAGATTTATCTTATGAGTCACCATATTTAAAACATGCACATTAATTTGTGCAAAGACTTTTTGTATCAATCACCATAGTTAAATGATGTCCATTTATTTGTGCAATTTTTTTTTAATGAATCAACATCCTAAAATAATACACATTAATGTAAATATTTTTTTTTAATGAGTCATCATATTGAAGTTATACACATTAATTAAAAATATGATTAATTGATGATGACTCATCAAATTAATATTAAATTATAAAAATTCATTATTTAATAAATGATCAAAGTTAACCCCTAAATAATTACATAAATAACAAGCTATTTATATCAAATTACAATTCTACACTTATTTATAAGTATTAGATCCTTCCCATGTTTTAGGAATAAGTTTAAAAGGCCCCCCCGGTATCTACATCATGTGATCTATGTTTAGATTCATGATAGCACCTGCCTAATACTTTACAACAAGCAAACCACCCACCAAACATTCCCAAAATGGAAGGCTTGAAAGCAGTTCAAGACTTCTGTAACATTACAGTAGTCTTTGCAATTCAATTTGAAGGGCATTGAATTCTTTTTCATCAGGTTATTGACTAAACATTACAACATCTTGAAGAGGGTTTTTTCAATAGCTTTGTCATCTCTTACAATAATGTCAAACTATATTTCATATGTACCATACATATTTTAGTTTGAAACAGATGAAGTCACAAACTTTACTTGACACATGTATCAGGAGGAAAGGCCTATTGGGGTAAGAGAACGGTTCCATGGGAAAGTGTAACAGCAGCTCCACTGGTGCTCAGTATGAGACCCTGCAAAAATATTTCTGGCTTTCAAGATTAGTTATTTACTTTCTTTCCAACCTCGCCCATAAAACTAAAATTGGGCCTGCAACTAAAACAGGTGGGAGACTCCGAATAGCAAACCACCTGCACCAGTCAAACTATCTAGCCATTCAACATGGGGCGTTAGGCTCTGGAGTGCCCTTTACCACCCTCAGTGTCCTGTGACAAAAGCTGGGCTGAAACCATTTTACAGAGCGAAACCAGCATGTTTAAAGTTTTTTCATCCAATTTCTTTTTTCTGGGCCACACATTCTGAGCACCGGTGGTGGAGCTGCTCTAAGTTATATGTTTTCTGCTAAAGGTTGATCCACACAGAGGGATAAATCATGGAGAAATTTAACTATGCTCAAAGCTAACATACACCAAGACTTTTACTGAGGAAGAAACATTTTACACTGTTTGAAAACATGTTTTCAAATGTTTTTCTGCAATTATTTTTTGGAAAAAATAGTGAAAACTCACCACAAAAAAGCCTTACAGCAGTTGCCTCCATCTAGAGGTTATTAGCTAATAAGTGTCTTTTGCACAGGAACTTAGGGTTTTAGCATCTAATTGGGCAAAAACTTGACAGGACTTGTGTCCTTTCATTAGAAGCAGCTGAAAACATTGTGTGGTTTCTAGTTTCTAACATGGAAATGAGAAGTTGGGATGAAAACCTCACAAGAGGGGAAAAAATAAGTTACCAAAGTAACTAGTTTTCTCACCTAGATTGGTGTTCAGGGGAAGTTCCCACCACCCCTCCCCACTCCCCCTTAAGTTCTGGATTTGCCATAACTACACCTTGAGTGAGCTAGGCTAGTCACATTCTTCATTAAGTTCAAGCTTCATCAGAACAAGTAATAATATCTTGCAAATCTAGTCATTGGCTGATACCCAGTTTCATGAAACAGTGTCCAATTCGCCCACTTTGAAACAGCTACACATAACAGGGATGAAACAGTTATTGGAGGAACAGACTGCTACCTAATTTCATGAAACAATGTCCAATTCGCCCAATTTGAAACAGATAACACAAATCAAGGATGACACAGGGATTGGAGGAACAAACTAGGCCCCAAATACAGGGTAAATTTCGCCCAATTTGAAACAGGGGTTGGAGAAACAACTGGGTCCCAGTCCACAGTTGGACGGTACGGCCAGTTGTGGGAAAACCAACGCGTCCCGGTCCACATAGGTAGTACCAGTCCCCTGTGGACACCTGGAATGCGTCAGCGACCGGAACGGTCCAGATATGAGAAGAAGAAGCGGGCTGCAGTGCGCTCGCGTCGCGGTGTTGCGGCTGCTGCCACATACGTCGTCGGCCGCACCGACCGGTCGCACTCATCGCGGTGCAATCCCGGCACATGTCGTGCATCGGCGTAAGTCTCTTTCACGTGTCGAGCTTGATGAAGCCGGAGACTCTCGGATCTTGTCTGTAGTTGCGGAGAGTTATTTGGATATGTGCCGCATCTATCTGGCAACAAGACAGATGGCAGCTCACTCGGGTGACATAGCTCTAGATGCACCTCTTCGGAAGTCTTCGTCATCGTCAAGACTCTCCAGAGAGTCGAGAACTCGCCCATTTGGTGTATAAAACCCAGTGTCGAATTTTCATTACTCGACTCATCTTTTGTGATCATCTGCTTTGCTTTTTCATTCTGGAATTGAGTTTGAATATCTGAGCTTTCTAGCTGAGCTTCTTGCAGTAGTGTGGAATCGGGACTTGTTATAGGACTTTCGTGAACGTTGAAGAACAGCTAGCTTGTTGTTTTAGAGCTGCTGCAAGTGAGAGAGAAGCTGTGAGTAGTTTTGTAAGTTTCGACGCGGCAGAAGTAATTTTTGTTTGTTTTCAGTCTAACTTTGCGATGGCTGATAATAGCTACAACAACAACCAAGGATCGGACTCCGTGGAAACGCAGAGAGATCAGGGACAACAAGACTTCGGCGTCACTGATCCGACCAATGTTAACACTGGAGTCGGACCCACGGGAACTGATGACGCTGCACCCCGAGATTACTCATCCGAAGGTCCCGGAATGCCGAAGAGCTACCAAGGAGGAGATGATCAGCAGGGACAATATCTGGGCGATCAACAGCAGCAGCCAATTGATTCTGGGTATGGAGCTGCAAACGGTGGTGGCGATCAGCAGTCGACGGGTGCAGGCGGGTACGGAGCTGGTGATGCCACGGCGCAGCAGGGCTCGGACTACCAGGACCCATCAGCTGCAGCAGCACCCGGCAGCTACAGTGACAAGAGTGCAGTAGGCGGAACAGATGCTGGCACTGGCACTTACGATCAGCCTACCTCCGATCAAAGTCAGGCTTTCGATCAGGATAATACAGGTGCCGCAGGTACAGGTACTACCCCTTCAGGATAGACACCTGAAATCTTCAACAACTCTTAAAAGAAAATCTAGCAACTCCATTTCCGGTCACACCGAGGGGACTAAGTGTCTTTTTCCATTAGGCCCTGGTGATCACAGTTACACACAATGGCCGAATGGAAGGCCACTGACATAGGGCCGTGTTTCTTGCCTTAGGGACAGTCACTTTCCATTAGAGAGTTGCAACTGTGGTGAAAATATATAACTAATCATGTTAGCAACTTTGTGAACACATGTTCTCATGGAGAAAAGGATCTGAAGATGTCATTGTATGGTGAATCACAGTTTTAGTCACAGCTCTCAGAGAGAGCTCCTGCAATTGGTGAATGCTTGATTGGTAGAGCTGTGAGATGATTGTGAACACAGCTACGGGAAAAAGAACATATTAGAAAGTTGTTCTGAACACAACAGCCTAATGGGAAGATGACCTAATTGCTGAGGATTTCAAGGGGAGTTTTAGAAATACCCACATTTCTAGCCAAGCATTTTCAGGACAAATCTAGTAGGAAAAAAAATGTGAGATATGAAATGTGGCAGTATGATTGTGGATTGTGTAGTTGATCAGTCAACTGGCGCCGAAGCTCCTAAGAAGGAAGGGTTCCTCACTAAGCTGAAGGAGAAGCTGCCTGGGCATCACAAGTCAACTGACGAAGATCAGACTGATGCAACTGCTTATACGGGTGACAATGAGACAGGAGAAGATGGTCAGGCTCCCAAGAAAGGTTTGATAACCAAGATTAAGGAGAAGGTTCACATATAAAAAAGGAGAGGCACAAACTACAACTACAATATTGCTGTTATATCGATGATTTGACAAGTACGATATTGTTATTATGAAGTACTTACATGACTTAGATAATGTACTTACATAAATTCGCAGCTGACCGATCATCGTGCCTGCTGCATCTTTTGCACTGTAATTTGTAGCCAGCTCCTGGAATAAAAGCCATCTGTAAAATTGTATGATGCTAAAAAACAGTTGTTGAATATTGTGGGGTCTTTTCTAATGTTTGCAAGAAATGTCTTTACTATGTAATGTCTTTACTATGTTGGGTGTAGAAGATTTCCATCGGAATTTCAGTTAAAGAGCAAAATTACAGCTTATGTTTGAGCCTGGATTGAAGTTAGGTGCCGCTGAAACGTCTTAGAAAATCTGAATTTCGGTTATTACTATCACCAGTAACTCTGTAAACATTACTTTCATGTGTGAAATTCCAGTAGATTACTTCCAAATCTTTTTGGGTCTATTCAAAATGGGTAGCGGCAATTTTGTGCATTTGGGGTGTGTGCCATGAATCCTTCTTAGACACATTTGTGAAATACAAAATCCTCAAAAAGAAAAAATTTCAGGGAATTTGCAACAAAATATTGCCTTATGTGGATACTCCGATATATACCCTTTCTAATAAACTTGCAAACAGATGGAATATACTCAGGAAACTCTGTGTGTTCGTCAATTCGTTGGTACATCCACCCAGCCCTGGTATAAGCTAACTCTTGGAACTTATTCCAATTCACTTTTATATTACCCAACTTCGGTATAAGAGAACTCTTCGTACCTACCTGTACCAGTGTTGGCCGGTTACTACTTTTTGACCTGCATAACCTGCCGGGTCTGGGGCTGAGGATCAATATCTTATCTGTTGGGTATTGAATTTTTTCAAAAAAGTTAGTAAATAACTTACCTGGAGGATCTGCTTATTTTTCGCATGTTTATAATAGTAAATAGAAAACATGAAAAATTTCAATATTTTAATAAACACTTTAAAATTTTAAAGAATCGTATAATTGACATTATAATGGGCAATTCTCAACCAGTTTAGAATTGACACTTTAAGCTGAATAATTATTACCGAACAAATAACTTGGTAAATTGATAATTGAGGATATTATTTTGACATTTAGAATTAATATTCGATGGGTCTACATTTATATTTTTGGGTACTGCCCCCACAGAGGATAGGATCTCTCGCATTGGTTTTTTGGGTTTAGAAATTGTGCAGGTTTCAGACTTGTGGAAGCAACGGACCTAGTTTACTAGTTGGAGCCCTTTACACAAGAGGATGGTTTAGGGTTTAGGGAGATAGCGACGAAATTAGGGTTACGTTGTTTCTTTGGAGACCATTTGAGCCGCCGATCTCTGTCTCTCTCCTCCGTAGAATTACAATGGATGGCGTCGTGATACATTTCTCACTGCTCTCCAACAGTATGATGATTTTGTTGTTCCCAATTTTTTTCATGCATCTCTACTGAGATATCTTGTGACCTCTCCATGCATTTGTGTTTGTTGGTAATTTTTTCTTGCTTCTAGGTTGGTGTCAGGAGTAGTTCTGTGCAATGCTTATCTTTGCTGGGGAGTTCACACCCATCTCATAAAAAATGGTGGATGGTGATGGGTTTTGTGATTTGGCCCAAATTGAGGAGTTGTAATCTATTGCAAGTGCAGTGTGCTGGAGGGGGTGGAAAAGGAGAAGACCATAGACAAAAGGTGTTGCAGAAGCTTTATACCCCGTGATAGCACTTGGTGGTTGGCCTGTTGCCTTCGCTACTGTTTTCAAGATCTGTATGGATTTTGATGATTACAAGCTTTTGCGTAGGTTGATGGTTTGAATGTTCTTCACTGACTTTTCTTCTATTTTTTTTTTGAGATTGTGAAATCCAGTTTTTTATTGTCTTCAATGCTTGATGGTGAACATTTTTCTTATTGTGCTTCAACCCAAAAGATGTGTGAGACTTGCAGGCTTTGTTAGAACTTTGCAGCATAGTGATGATTCAAGTTCATTTTAAATTTTTGTAACATCTGGTGAGGGCACCAAGATTTTTTGGCTTAGAACAAAGCACACAAGTGACAAAGAGCCTTATGCCAATGGCATGGAGGTTTGCAATGCCTTTCTATTTTGTATCAATAATTGCTTTTGAGTAGTCTTAAATCCAAGCAAAAAGATGGTTCTCCACATGAAACAACCCCCAAATGGCTAAGCCAAATAAAACTTATCCATGACATTCTTTTTTTCATAATACCTAAAAAGAAACCCCATCAAAGTGAGCTAAGATCACATTTCATCTAAATTCACAAATTACAATTCTTTTTATATTATGTTTTTAACTAGGCAATTCAATATTACAAGTTCCAATTATTAAAAAAATTGCATTTAAAAACCTTGTGACACAATGAGCAAAAACCTGCTAACTTGAAACGATATAATTAAATGAACTCCCAATTCCTAAACACACAAGCTCGAGGCATCAAGATCAAGCCAACACCAAATTTTCAAAACTAAAATCTTAAGGTGGGATAATCAAAGGGACCCCAATTTTCACAACCACCAACCTAACAGATGGAAACTGGGCCACTAACTCTCTAACCCTAGCAGTGATATAACAAAAATTGAATGCCTACCAAATCCCTTGGACCAATAGAAAGAAAATAGGAGAATTGGGTGGACACTTGATTGTTAGGACCTTAATTTGAGGTCACAAGAATTGGACACCTACTCATTTCTTAGAATTTGTTGTGGAAGATAGTAAAATCAAACAACTATTTAATTATTAAAACCTTTTATAGGAAATAACAAGAAACAAACGGCCACCTAATTATTGAAACCTCTTTTGAGAGGTAACGACAATCCTATGTGATTAATGGGTCCTCCTATGGGAGATATCAAATATTGGACAACCATCCAATTTGCATGACTTTCTACAAGAAATAGTTGAATCAGGTGGGTGCTTGCAAGTTTTTGGTAGTTTCACACCTCCTATTAACTTTTTCAATTTATTTATGTTTAGTTCAATGAGGATATTTAATAGTGGAAGTTTATGAATTAATCCTAGTTTAAATAAAAGTAATTAATTTAATTTTAATTAACATTAAATAGGATTAACTTAAGTAATTCAAATTCTATGTTGTTCAATTACCAATGGTTGCTCCTTGTTCAATTAAAGGCAATCTAATATAATTTAATTCAATATAATTCAACATAATCGAATTGTTGTATAACCAGTTAGAATTTAATAATTGACCAATAACTTAAAGAAAGGAAGGACAGGAAAAAAATTATGAAATTGAAAAGGCTGAAACTCACCACTAGACTATTTAAGCTCGCATTTGATATGAACTTCCATTTGAAACTACCTTGAAATGATTAGAAGTCATACTACCATGTTTTGTTGTTGGGTCTATCAATGTCTAAAAAATAACTAGATAATTTTAGGTTCTTTCACCAAATAACACAACCAAAAAAAACCACAAGAACATGAAGAAAGTACCAAATGATATTTTTTGAAGACTTTGTTCACATATAGATCCAAAAAGTGAGAACTTAATTACTAGAAACACATTGATTACACCTTGAATAGACATCTAGAACCACATGGAAATGCAATTACAATTATGACATCTAAGTATGGACAGGAAGAATAGTGGAACCTTCTTAGGATATGCTTGAAAACAGAATGCAAAAATGTTTTGTATTTGAATTGCAGAAATGCAGATGAGATGAAATCATAGGAATCCCAAGCATAAATTGGTTTTAAGAACTTGCACCATTGGTAGCAAAAATTGGTTAAATTATGTGAAAGAAGTTGTGTTCAAAATGGTTTTGCAACAACCTAGAAAAATTGCAACATAAAATGACTAGTGAGCAAGGTGTGCATTCCTTACTTCAAAGACCAAATTCGTCCTTGTTTTCCTCTTCTTTGTCTAAACTAGAAGTGCCTTTGATGAACTCACAAATTGTTATAACAAAAATTATCATATTATCCCTCGTTGGAAGAATTGTTACAAAAATGTTTTCTCCCACTATTTCCCACTTCTCTCTCGCCATTGTGCACAACTGTAATGAAAAAAATGGAAGTGGAAAATCCACTTTCCAAATAATGGTGGCAAAATGTCTTATAGGGAATCTTTTTTTCAAAACCTCAATTGAGATTTGATAAGCTAAACATATTCCTGATTTCACCTATTAATTTATCAAACCCTAAACCTTAAGTCATAAATAACAAAGGCCAAAACATTTGAAACTTTGGGAATGTTCTGCCTTATGTATTATAAAGAAAAGGTCCAAGATTGGCTACCATTTGACCTTCCTTGGTCCCTAAAACCTTAAACACTAGTGCAAACACCTTAAACCTTAAGTCATAGACAACAAAAGCCAAAACACCTAAAAATTTAGGAGTGCCTTGCCTTATGTATTATAAAGAAAGGGTCCAAGATTGGCTACCATTCGACACTCCTTGGTCCCTAGAACCTTAAACACTAATGCAAATGCCCTAAACCTTAAGTCATAGATAACAAAAGCCAAAACACCTAAAAAATTAGGAGTGCCTTGCCTTATGTATTATAAAGAAAGGGTCCAAAATTGGGCTCCATTCCACATTCCCCATTCCTTAAAACCGTAAACCCTAATGCAAAAACCTGAAATCTTAAGTTGTAAACAACAAAGGTTAAACCACATGAATCTAAGTGAATGTATGCTTGCCCTATTGCTATAAAGAAAGGGTCCAAGATTGGGTGTCATTCAACATTCCCTAATCCTTGAAACCCTAAACCCTAAGTCATAAACAATGAAGGCCAAAACATGTTAAAGTTTGGGAGCACCTCACCATACATGCTATAAAGAAAGCATCAAAGATTGGGTTCAAATTGAATCTAGATTCAATTGAAACCAAGTTGAAATTAAATTGGTTTTAATGGAATTATTTTCATAATTATGATTATCATGAAGATATAGAGTGTGATTTAATGGCTTAAAATACACCAAGACATGTTCTTACTTTTGGACATGGAACAATATGTTGAAGTTTACAACATCCAAAACAATTTCCAATCACATTAATGTACATGTCAAATAAATGATCACAATTTAAAGCGCATGTTTCAAAACATAAATGATTATTAATTTATATTCAAGTATACCCAATTTGTTGTGATAACATTAAATCATAAGACTTCACTAATTCATTGAATTTCTCATATTGGATTTAATAGATTTTTAATATTTTGAAAATTAGTTTAATACTTAAATGAGTAACGTAATACAAAAGCAACTTGAACACATGTTTGAAAAAAATTAATTAAATTTGAAATTCTCATGTCAAGAATAAATTATTTTTGAGTATTTGGGAAGCTTCATAATGTAGTTTTTCAAAAAATAATGTTATTTGAAAAAAGTGAATTTGAACATTAACAAAAAAATCCAAATGGCATAATTAGCATCAAAGATGATAAAACATTACATTAATAATTAAAATATGAAAATGATAATAACATCTGAATACAATAAATTAAGATGCAATAAAAAAGATGGATTTTAAAAAAAAAATTTAAATCATATTTGTATAAGAGAAAAAGATCACCAAGTGTGTTTAAAAGACATACATACCAAATTTTCATTTCATCAAGTCATGTTTGTTTCATGGTAGAACTTTCATTTTCTATATTATTTTGTGATGACAATAATATATCTAAAAGTTTCCATAAATTGCAAGGTTACTTTAAATTCATATAATGAAAAATTAATTTGAATCTTATTTAAAGATAATCAAGATTTATTATCAACAATACATATGGATTGCTCACATCATGGATGAAAGTGCAAGGTGGATGAAAGTAATTATAGTGGATGAGAGGGATGCAAAAAGGCATGGCCATTAAGGTTTGTAACCATTATTCTATCATTGTTTTAATTTGTTTTAGTCTTTATGTCATTGGTTGTGTTTTTGTGTTATGTTTTTTGTGTGTTTTGTTTAAACCAATTTCCTTCTAGTATTTTCTTTGTTTTATTTTTATGTTTTTTTCTCTTGTTCACATTTCTTTTGTGTTTTATCTTAACATTTATAATTCTTCACACAAAATTATCTTGTGTTCACATTTGTGCAGTGTTTGAATTTTTAAAAATTATTTACCTTTAATTACTTTCCAATGACAACAAATTGCAAGCAAGCTTCCAAGAATGCACATTCAAAAACACCTCATTGGCAAAAGTAATTCTTCAACATTTCATTCCTTTTTTTCAATCTCTTGAGGTTTTTAAGTTTCGTAACTTTTTAAGTTTTCTCTTTCAATTTCTTCAAATACTTCAAGTATCTCAAGTTTCTTAAGTTCTTGAGTTTAAGGTTTAGTTCTTCATGCAGCATCTTCATGTCTTATTTTGTTTTCTTCTTTCCTCTTTTCCCTCTCCTCATTTCTATTTTTTTTCTTATTTTTTTATAATTATGTTTATCTTCCATTTGAATTGTGATCTCCTATTTTCCAATGATTTTTCTTTCCTATGAAATCCTAAGCACACACATTTCATTTATGTCTTGAACTAACACTTTTATATTGGTGATTACATTATTCTATTGAAATTTATGTGCTACTAATAGTTATACAATCTAGCAAGGCTTGTAAATATTCTCTTCCATTCTATTTTTTTCACTTGTGTCTTGTACATTTAATCTAGTTTTCGTCATGGACTTTGAACTTCTGTCAATCTTTTACATTTCATATGATTTCAAACCTCTATAATTCATTTTTTATTAGTCCACAACATTTCATTTTGCTTCAGTCCTTTACATTTTTCATGCATCTCATGTAGGAATTCCCAAATTCTCATTAAAGTTCCATTCCTCATTTATATTCAATGTTTACCTTCTTGTTTGTGTAAATCTTCAAGTAATCACACCCCAACACCAAGAGGAAAGAAAACGCCCTCTATGACACACATTTAATGGCAAAGACCTTAACCAAGTTAGTACCTTAAACCCTAAACCTTAAATCACAATTAGAATTTTCATCATTCGATCACATGAATTGGCAAAAATTGTCAATAAGAATTCTCAGCCAAATTGGCAAGAATGGTCTGCAAAAGCTTTTCAAATATGTGACTAACCAAAGCCTTCTAAAACATGTAATCATTGAAATTTTTTGGAAGGTTAATAATCTCCTAAAAAGTTCCATTAAATAATATAAAACTTTTGATTGAAGGGGCATTACCCTTTAGTCTTGTTAACACAAGTTGTGGTTTTTGTACTCTTAGTCCATTTCTCACTTAACTTGCATCATACCTTGTTCAAGCAAAAAAGTTGTTTAATTATTATTCATTGTTAAATTCACCATTGTCAAAGTTGAAGCTAGTTTTCTTTAAGTTATATCTTTGTTGTGTCCTTCCAAACAATTTGGTTATAACCATTTCAACAATCCCTTAAATTGTTATGGTTAATTTTTAATTTAAAATGTCATAATGTATGAAATTGAATGACCATCCATATTGTAATCAAGCTTCAACAAATTTTCAAAAACCCACTTAACCCGCTTCAAGTTTTTTATTGGCTTGATTAATCCAACCTTTTAAAAAAAATTGTTCCATTTTTATTGTCAAAAGAATAATTGGATTTGTTTGTTTTGACTTTTAATAAAGTATTTCATTGATTTTATATCGGGCAATGATTAATTTTTTATAAAATTTTCCCAATCACCATTTTTGACACCTCATAGATTGTGAAAAAAATGCATGATGACAATATTTTTTTAATATTTTGAAAATCCCTCATTCTTTTATTGTTTTGCTTTGCCAAATAATTCAAAAACTTTGATCTTTGAAAATTCCAACTCACCATAATTAAGTGACTTCATTAATAGGTCCAACATAATGTTTCCAAATTTACATGGAATCCATTGTTTATTTAATTCATTAACCTTAATTGAAAAGAAATGAAACCTTGCATGCCAAATTTCATTGTACCTTATGATTTTTTGAATAATTTCATCTATCAAAAAATTTCAATAAGTCTTTACATTTGATAATGCCTTCAACTAAAAATAGTATCAAAAGTGGGTTCACATTTTGCTCCCACCTTATGTTGGCCCTTATTTTGGTAATGCCCTCAACCTTGAGCCTTTTAACCCTACACATAAAGGCCTTTGTTACATGATCCTCAAGCACAATAACCCTATCTTTAGGGTTCATACACTAGAAGACAAACACTTATTTTCAATTGGTCTTTGCAATTAAAATCCCCTTAGTCTTCTTGAACAAGTCACATGCAATATTAGTGCAAACGACAAGAGGTATTGTATGAAAGAGAAAATCAACAAATATAAGTTCATCCTTTGATTCTATTGTATATGTATTGTCACATGCGATTAAGATGCGACTATTTTGGTCACTATTGAAAACAAATGATATGTTGCCACATGTCCCAATATTTATTATTTAAATTTAATCTTACTATTATTTTGAAATAATCTAGGACGTTCAATTCACCTGTTTGGATGATTTAAATTATGATATGTGGCCCAATGTAAATATGCCACGTGTCATTTAAAAATGAATTTAATACAAAATATTAATATTAAGTTAGTAGGTACCTATGTAGACACATAAGTAGGTGCCTAGCAACTTCGGTTAAATACTTACTCACATAGTAGGTACTTAGGTCAATAGATACATAAGTCAACCTAGGTGGGTAAATCAAACTAAGCACCTATTTAACTAAGTAAATAAGTAGGTCAGGTAAGTAAATAGTTTAAAATTTTGCATATTTTTTATTTTGGTCTTGGGTTAAACTTTTTGAATGGTTTATCCCATGTGCGCACATTTTTTAATGTGAAATTGGATGACCACACCCTTTGTTTATATAATGTTCAAACTAGGAATGGAGAATAAACAATATGGAATAAGTTTTGGAATTGCAACTTCTTCACAAACTATGTTGCAACTTCAAAACATTCCTCATGCTTCTTTCTCTTAATTTTTAGATTTCTAAACAGTTCAAATACATGGCTCACTAGATAATTAGATAATCCTTTAATTAATAATGATTAAAATTAATATAAATTTAAAATATAAACTATACAATACAAATATTAAATAGTCATTATCAACTATTTAAATAACTAATAACTTCTTAATATTTAACTAACTAACTATCTAGTTACTCACAACTTATCAATACATAATTCATAAATGAATAAATAACTAAAATATTTCCTTATTTTTCAAAATATGGTCAAATTATACATAATATAATTAATGTAAAAATAATTTGATTTTTGTACCCAAAATATATATATTGTAAATATGTATTTTCAAATTAAAAATAATGAACTAATAATTGTTATTACAAAATAGATTCCTACAAATTATTTATTTTCAAAGTAACATTAAACTAATTACTACAAATACTATATAATTACACTTATTATTTAAAAACATTTATCAGCCAAAATTTTCTTTCTATTGGTAATTATTAACTATAAATAATAATCTCCTAAACATACATAAATATTTCTTACTTACTATAATATTAATATAGAAACATTTATTGTAGATAAGTAATTACAGAATTTTTTTTTCAAAAATTTTGTATCATAATTTCGGCAATTATAAACATTAAAATAATTATTTTATCTACATTATATTTTTCTCCAAAATTTTAATTCAGATTTAGAGTTATAAATTATAGATTATGAATTTTTTTCAATTAGAAAATAAATATGAAATTTCTATAATTAATTCTTATCTGAAGTGATTACAATGATTTTACAATGATTTATGTTACTATAGAATAATTATTATTAATATATAATTTTATATATTAAAAATTTATTCTAAATAAGTAAATATTGAATAATACATACAATTATTTACTGTATATTTTTTTTAAATACAGTAATTACATCAACTTTGCTCATTATTTTAAGATGATTATAAAATTTTGAAATAAAAATCTTAATTTCTAATTATTATTATCGAAACATAAAATGTTATGAATGCTAAGTTATCTTTTATGATTGGGAACTATCATTTTAATTAATGTGAAAAATTATGTTGTAATAATATTTATTAATTTTAAATAATAAATAATAAGTAAAATATTTTATTATAATTATTTTAAATTTGTACTAAAATTATTCTAAAATTTTATGACGTAGTAACAATTATGTATTGTAAATACAAAATTAAATATTCTAGTATAATGGAATGTAATTCTACAATTATAAAAAATTAATTAATTAATTTAGTTATGGTGGAAATATAACTAGACTAAATTATAAATCATGTGTCTATTGTAATTAATGTATAAGTAAAGTAATTGTTATGATTCTATAATAATTATACTTTAATTACAGTAATTTTATTGGTATTAAATATATTAAATATATTTAGTATGATAGTCTATGTTGGAATACATTTAATTTATTTGAAATTATAAGTAATTTAATGTAATGAAATTAGTATAATTACAATAATCATATCAATGACTTTAATTATAATAAAAATATTATGAATTTTTTGAATACTAATTGAGATATAAATTAAAAGCTTTTGGATATTAAGTCTAATCATAAATCAAAGAATTATTATAATTGATGTATAAAAACATATGTCGATTATGACTAAACACCACTTCGCTTGCGACTAATGGGACTTTAGATGGTTATTCTTGGATGATAAATCTAACCCATATATAAATGTAAACCAATTTAGTTGTAAATTAGTTGCAAGCTAGTCATAGGTGACTTGGTTCTTGTCAACACAATGTCACATTAAGCACAAAGGGCAAAAGTTTAATTGCAAAAACTAAATAGTCGCAAGTAGTTGTAAATGCATTGGTCACATATTGGCCTTTTTCTTCTAGTGATAAACCATAAAGGATATTAAATGTAATATCCTTCCTACAAGATAAACAAAGCCTAAAGTTCCCATGTATTTTGTTTATTGTTTATTGAGGTCAAAGAATATCGTTTTTTCTTTGTGTTATAATTAAGTTGTAAATGAGGTTCATGTATAAATGGGTTCTCTTGAAGGATGGCCACCTAAGGGCATGAGTTAAAGAATGTTCCCAAACGTCAAGGAAACCAATGAATATAAAAACTTCCACACACATAAATTACTCTCTTTCTATGGGAAGGTGGTAACATAAAAGAATAGAAGGATCTCCCTTTGGGATAAAGCCCTAGGGTTTTTCTCCTAAAGGAGATCCCTCAAAGTACAAAGAAATATAGAATAGTTGTTTACATATGGAATTAAGAGCAAACTTTACAATATAATTCATCAAATAAATGATAATGAATCTTGATGCAAAGGAATTTGTACTTAAAGAATAAAATCAATAACAATTAAATGCTTCTTAAAAAATGGTCAAATGT